>Ga0190273_10000549_pt1 | contig 13991 bp, 11 predicted proteins | sample Popmic504IS_FD_134513 | JGI IMG/M metagenome (GOLD analysis project Ga0190273, IMG submission 134513) | Populus adjacent soil microbial communities from riparian zone of Shoshone River, Wyoming, USA - 504 IS | ecosystem: Environmental > Terrestrial > Soil > Riparian zone > Trees stand | place... | reverse complement strand
CTCCAGCACGCGGGGCCCGGCCAGGGCACCCTCCTTCGTCACATGCCCGATCATGACCACCGTCACGCCCTGCTGCTTGGCCATGCGCGTCAACTGCGCCGCGCATTCACGAACCTGGGCGACCGAACCGGGCGCCGATTGCAACTGGTCGGTGAACACGGTCTGGATCGAATCGATGACCACCACCGACGGCACGTGCCTGTTGATCTCGGCGGTGATGCGCTCGAGCGAGATCTCGGCGAGCATCGGCAGACGCGAGCCGTCGACGCCGAGCCGGCTGGCTCGCAGCGCCACCTGGCTGAGCGACTCCTCGCCGGAGACGTAGAGCACCTTGTGCCCGTGCGAGAGGCTTGCGAGTGCCTGCAGCAGCAGCGTCGACTTGCCGATGCCGGGGTCGCCTCCGATCAGGACCACCGACCCCGGGACGAGGCCGCCGCCGAGCACGCGATCGAACTCCTCGAGGCCGGTGGCGAAGCGGGGCGAAGATTCGACCGCCACGCTGGCGAGCAGTTCGACCTTCGCAGCCGGAACCCCCGGCGCCTCGAACCGGCTTGCCTGCGCCCGCTCCATCCTGGCTTCGTCGAGCGTGTTCCACGCATTGCACGAGGGGCATTGCCCGAGCCACTTGGCTGAGGTGGCGCCGCATTCGCGACAGACATAGTGCGTTTTCGTCATGCGGCGGTCCGTTCGAGTTCATGCGCGACCGCGCGTTTCACCCGCGCAGTCACGGCGCAGAGCAGGTCGTAGCCGATGGTGCCTGCCGCTGCAGCCACTTCGTCGACGCTGACGGTGCCGCCCCAGAGTTCCACCGGCGAACCGACCCGGGCCTGCGGTACCGGGTCGAGATCGACGGCGAGCATGTCCATTGACACCCTGCCGAGGGTACGGGTGCGCACGCCTTCGACCGCGATGGGCGTGCCAGTCGGAGCAAGCCGCGGATAGCCGTCCGCATAGCCGCAGTTGACGATACCGATCCGCATGGCAGTGGTTGCGGTGAAGGTCGAGCCGTAACCGACCGAGTCGCCGGGCCGCAGGTCCTGGACCGAGATCAGGCTGCCTGCCAGTCGCATGGCGGCGCGCAAGCCGAACGAAGCCGCGCTGCGGTCGGCGAAAGGCGTCGCGCCATAGAGGATGATGCCGGGGCGGACCCAGTCGCGATGGCTACGTTGCAAGGTCAGCACCGCCGCCGAGTTCGCCAGGGAACGCATGCCCGGCAGGCCGGCCGTGACCTCGTCGAACTGCTGCATCGGCGCGAGCGCGCCCCCGGTCACATCGGCGTTGGCGAAATGCGTCATGAGCCCGACTGTCGCCGCTGCCGGACAACGGGTCAGCCGCTCGTGAACCGGGCGCACTGCGGACAGCGGCAGGCCCAGCCGGTTGAGTCCGGTGTTGAGCTTCAGCATTACCGGCACCGGTGCATGGCACTGCGCCTCCAGCCAGGCGACCTGCTCGACATGGTGGATCACCAGCGACAGCCCGGCCTGCGACGCGAGGGCGACGTCGGCCGGCTCGAAGGGGCCTTCGATCATCAGGATCGGGCGCGTCCAGCCGGCGTCGCGCAACGCGAGGGCGGCATCGAACTCGAGCAGTGCCAGCCCGTCCGCTTCGGCGAAGCCGGCCATGGCGGCCAGAAGGCCGTGGCCATAGGCGTTGGCCTTGACCACGCCCCAGATCTTCGCCTGCGGCGCCGCCTGTCGGACCTGCCTCAGGTTATGCGCAAGGGCACCTGTCGACGTCGTGGCAATTAGGTTTCGGCTCATCTGAACCGGTATTGTGCCTGCGCCGCCACGTCGGGGCCGCGCCGCCCGGTAGGCCGGAAGTCGAAGGCCTTCATGTTATAACCCACGCGCTGACCGGCCCTGAGCCGGCCGGTCACGCTGCACCGATCCATCGAGACGACAGGAATGCCCGCAATCTCCGTAACGATCAAGTTCGCTCACGCCGGGAACTGTGAATGAAGCGCGGCTTCTACACCATCATGACCGCGCAGTTCTTCTCGTCGCTGGCCGACAACGCCCTGCTGATCGCCGCCATGGCGCTGCTCGCGGAAGGCAGGTCGCCGGAATGGATGATCCCGCTCCTCAAACTGTTCTTCACGATTTCCTACGTGATGCTGGCGCCGTTCGTCGGCGCCTTCGCCGACTCGATGCCCAAGGGCCGGGTGATGCTGATCACCAACGCGGTCAAGATCTTCGGCTGCGGCCTGCTTTTCTGGACCGTCCATCCCCTGCTCGCCTACGCGGTCGTCGGCTTCGGGGCAGCCGCGTATTCGCCGGCCAAGTACGGCATCCTCACCGAACTGCTGCCGCCGGAAAAACTGGTCGCAGCGAACGGCTGGATCGAAGGCACGACGGTCGCTTCCATCATCCTCGGAACGCTGCTGGGCGGCGCGCTGATCGCGCCGCGCCTGTCGCAATCGCTGCTTTCGTTCGACATGCCGCTGGTCGAGACCGGCATCACCAGTCCAGCCGAAGCGGCGATCGCGGTCATCGCCGCGATCTACCTCGTCGCCGCGCTGGCGAATCTGAGGATCCCCGACACCGGCGCCCGCTATCCGCACCAGCAGCACAATCCGGTCAAGCTGATGCGCGAGTTCGTCCATTGCAACCTGACGCTGTGGCGTGACAAGCTCGGGCAGATTTCGCTCGCCGTGACGACCCTGTTCTGGGGTTTCGGGGCGACGCTCCAGTTCATCGTGCTCAAGTGGGCGCAGATCCATCTCGGCCTGCGGCTCGACCAGGCTGCCGTCCTGCAGGGCATCGTCGCGGTCGGCGTGGCAATCGGTGCGGCCGGCGCCGCCTCCGCTCTGCCGCTGAGAAGCTCCCTGCGGGTTCTTCCGTGCGGCATGGCGATGGGGCTGATGGTGCCGCTGATGACGGTCGTGTCGTCGATCCCGATCGCCTATGGAATGCTGGTCGTGGTCGGCGCACTGGCGGGATTCTTCGTCGTGCCGATGAACGCCCTCCTGCAGCACCGCGGCTATGTGCTGATGAGCGCCGGGCATTCCATCGCCGTGCAGAATTTCAACGAGAACCTGAACATCCTGCTGATGCTTTCGCTCTACGCACTCCTGTTGAAGGTGGACCTTCACATCAACACCATCGTCGTCGTGTTCGGATTGGCGGTGGCCGGAGCGATGGTCCTCGTCATGCGCCGCCACCGCGCCAACCAGCGCCAGTTCGATTCCGAAGCCCTGATCGGCAGGCAGGCGGAGCCCGCCGGGAACTCTGTCAAGCCCTGATCGGGCCTTGATTCAATCCCCGACCCGGCCCTCGCTTGAATCCCCGATTCGGGTCCGCACGGATCGGGCCCGAACCCTGACTCAAGTACTGACCGGCCGCTCTCTTGCAGGGCGCTCGCCATCTTTGTCGGGCGGCATGGCAGCGGCCCGCCGCGACCATCCGGGCGGCACCAGCATCAGTCGCATCACTTCGACGGCAACCCCGGCCCCCTCCTCTGCCCGGGAGACCGTGCCGACGACCTCCGGCGTCGCTGGAGCCGACCCGGCCATCTCGAGCCAACGCACACCGGCCAGCATGAGGGGACGCGGCTCGCCGTCTCCCCGATCCCGGGGACTGAGCGCTGCGGTGAGAAATGAAGCCGCTTGGTCGAGGTCGTGGAAGCGCTGGGCAACCGGTTCGTCGGCAAACACCGGACGAAGCCAGCGGCGCTTGGGCAGCAGCCACCACTGCGTCACCCGCAACCCCCGGGCATGCGCTGCGGCGAGTTCGGCGGAAACATCGCCCGCCTCGGCCCAGACCGAAACGACGCCGTCGGCCGGCGTGCCTTCGAGCGACGCCGCCGGATCGAGCAGCCAGCCCGCCATCCAGGCCCTTGCAGACCAGTCGCCGTCCCATGCCGACCGGAAGCCCGGATGGTGGATCAGCCGCAACTGATGCCCCCGCACGCGCGCAAGCTTGGCGCCGAGCGAGTCGTTGAGGCCGGGACCGACCCAGCCTCGGCCGGGGACACGAAGGTAGAACTTGCAGGCAACCTCCCACAGTTGCAGTTGCTGGCCACCGGGCGACTGTCGGCGCACGAGAAAGTCCGCTTCGCCGAGCGTGATGCGGTTGGCCCGAAGCGGCCAGTTCATGGCAAGCAGCCGGATCCGGCGGGACTGCCGCAGCCACGCGCCGATCAGCTTCTCGGCGTACAGGCCGAGCCTGAGACGCGGATCGACGGGGCCCAGCCACGCATCTTCCGGATCCTGGTCCCATTGCTGCAGCATGACTGCGAACTCGGCCTTCTCGTCGGCGTCGAGCGCGACGGTCGCCAGCACGCCCGCATCCGCCGGCAGTTGCAGCGCGCCGTCGAGCACCAGCCACGCGAGGTCGCGAACGGCCGGGTGCCGGTACCGCAGCGAGGCCGCAATGGTCGGCAGTGCAGGAGCCTCGGTGGTATCCCGCACCTTCAGCCGCCCGTGGCCCCGTCCTGCTTGAGCGACTGCTGCCGCGTGGCGACGTCCACGGCCAGGCAAAGGTCTTCCCAGCTCTTCTTCTTCTCGGTCAGGTTGCGCAGCAGGTACGCAGGGTGGTAGGTGCAGACCACCGGGATGTCTCCGCGTGATCCGGTGTAGCGATGAACCTGCTGTCGCAGGGTCGCCAGGGTCGCGTCGGTCTTCAAGACGCTCTGGACCGCGAAGCGGCCCAGCAGCAGGATCAGGTCCGGCTGCAACAGATCGATCTGCCGGTAGAGGTAGGGCGAGCAGGTCGCTGCTTCGAGGGGTTCGGGATTGCGGTTGCCGGGTGGGCGGCACTTGAGGACGTTGGTGATGAAGACGTCCTGTGCGCGCGTCAGGCCGACCGCCGTCAGCATCTGGTCGAGGAGCCGCCCGGCCTGCCCGACGAAGGGTTCGCCATGGACGTCCTCCTCTGCACCCGGCGCTTCTCCGATCAGCATCCAGCGCGCGCCTTGCGGCCCGCTGCCGAAGACCGTCCGGCTGCGCGATTCGCACAATCCGCACTTGCGACAGCCGCTGACCTCCTGGCGGACCCGCATCCAGGCGTCCTCGACGGAATCCTGCCTTGCAACCGTGTCGGTCGCCGCCACCAGGTCATCGGCCTCGGAACCGGGCGCTGCGGAGCGCCCCTCGGGAGCAGCGTCTGCGCCAAAGCCGATGGAGCCTTGCCGCCGCAGCCATTCCGGGCCGAGCCCGAGTTCGTCCCATGCCTGGCGCTGCCGTTCATTCAGCATCGCGTTGCTCCGGTTCGCCCTTGTTCGGCCTGGCGCCAGTCACCGCCGATGGCGGTGCTGCTGCCGCTGCCGCTGTCGGTGCTGCAAGCGGCAGCGTGCAGCGCATCACCACCGCGTCCTCGCGCCTGCGGCCGGTGTCAGGGTAGTAGCCCCGGCGCAGCCCGATCCGCGTCATGCCGACGCGTTCGTAGAGGCGCAGCGCAACCGGGTTGGAAGGCCTCACTTCGAGCAGAAGAGCCGGGGCTCCGCGGCGATGCGCCTCGTCTGCGAGCCATCGCAGCAGGCGCTCGCCGATACCCCTGCCCTGGCACGCCCTCGCGAGGCTCAGGTTCAGGAGGTGGATCTCGTCGGGTGCCCACATGAGGACGGCATAGCCGATCATCCGGCCGCTCTCGTCATCGAAGCGCCAGGCATCGTGGCCGGCAAGCAGCGAGTCGCTGAAATTGCCGCGCGACCAGGGAAACGGGTAGATCGCCAGCTCGATGCTCATGACCTCGTCGAGGTCCTCGGCTGTCATCCGGCGGATCTGCAGGCGCTCGGCATCGGCCGGCGGGTGCGCCGCACCGGAGTTCGCGGCCGGCGCTGCATCTGCAGAAGGGTTTCCTGTACTCATTGCTGTTGCCGTGCCGATCGCTCACGCAGGGGACTTGCCTGCGCCGGCGAGCGCCCGCGCCGCAGCGCCAGCGCGCTGTTCGTCGACGTCGAGTGCAATCTTGTCCCGGATGTAGACCGGCAAGGCAGTACGGGCCGGTCCGGCAGCCGGTGCGCCGATGCTTGCGGCGACAGCAAGAACGGCCTCTGCCGTCGCCGAATACCGCGCCGCCTCCCGCGGCTCGAACCCGTGCCGCTCGGCCCAGGCCCCCAGTTCCGGCAGCAGCGAAAAGCCATTGCCGGCCGGCACGATGCGGATCTTTCCCCGATGCGACCTGCGTTGTTCCAAGGTCAGCTCGAACACGGCAACAGCTTCCGCCGGCGGGCCGACTGCGGGTGCCGTGATCGGCTCCGGATGATGGCCGGCCCGGCATTCGTGGAGTCCGAAATAGCATTCACCCATCCGGGCATCGACCGCCGACAGTTGCAGCCAGGGCGCCTCTTCCGGTCCGGTACTGCTCCAGCCCGGATCCTGCGCAGCCATCGCGGCCAGCGAGCAGATGCCTGCAACCGGGATCGAGGTCGCGAGCGAGAGCCCCTGGATCAGCCCGGCCGCGACGCGCAGAGAGGTGAAAGCGCCCGGGCCTCGTGCGAAGCAGAGCTGGTCGACGGTGGACAGCGCGGTGTCGGTGCGCAGGAGCAGGCGGTCCAGAAGGGCGAGCGCGTCGCGCGAGGCAAACGCGCCGGCATGAACGCCCGTTTTCCCGCCGTCACGCTCCGGTTGCCCCGACCAGACTTCGGACGTGACCCGCTCACGGGTCCCCAGGGCAACGGAGCAGTCGTCCCACTGCACCGACAAGGCAAGCAGCATCGGCAGGTCGGGACGCTGCTGCGCACGATCCGAGGCGGCTGGAATCTGGACTGCGGCGAATGGGGTCTGCATACCCCGATTCTAGTGGCGGCGCGGCCTGAGGCCTGCCGCCTCGGCTGCCGACGATCTAGCGAGCCGTGGGCGCGCGCAGAACCTCGCGCAATTGCTGGCGCAGGAGCGCTCGCTCGTGATCGCTCAGATGCAGCTCTGCGCCGCGGCCCGGAGCCGGCCGGCGCTCTTGCGCCGGGGGGCTGCCCACCCAGCGTATCGGCGGTTCCGACAGGGCTTCCGAAAGCGGAAGCGTGAGGGGGCTCGTCAGTGGTCCGCGGATGGGAGTGGCGTGGGTGATGGTCAGCAGATTGGTGAGGGAGTAGGACGACAGTCCGGAGGACGGACCGGACGCCGGGCCGGACGGAGCCGCAGACGACGGCGCAGGCGCTGCAGGCAGCGACGAACCGCTCGACCGGGCGGCCTGGGCGCGCGGTGTTTCAGGCCTCACCGGCTCCGATCCCTGCCGGGGTCCGCGTCGATGCTGGCCGTACTCCAGCAGCTGGCGCCGCAGTTCCAGCATCGAATGCGGATTTCCGGGTCGGGATGATTCCTGCGGGCCCGTTCCCGCTTCCCCCGCCTCCCCGCCTCCGGCAGCCCCGGCGTCTTTCCAGGGCATCCACGATATAACCGTGGCCGCCATCACCAGGGTCAGCATTGGAGGAACCAAGTTCGGGGAGCAGAAAGGGCGTTCAAGATCAGGCAACTGAAACATGGCTTGACGAGGATATCGCGAAAGACAGCTGCAATGTCATCGGGACCAACCCGCAGCGGGACATACCGGCGAATTTGGACGTTGCAAGGACATGCTGTCGCGGCCGCGACACGATTGTGGAGCACCGGCATGCGGTGTAACCGCCGGTAAGGCTCATCGGGTCGGACCTGGCGAAGCAGGATCGGCGACGGCTCTGCAAGTGGGAACCCGATATCATCGAACGCATGAACCGCCCTGCCAAGAAGCTTCTGGTCGTCGACGACGACGCGAAGTTGCGGGAACTGCTGCACCGCTACCTCACGGAGCAGCAGTTCGAAGTCGCGCTGGCGGCCGACGCGACCGCGATGAACCGATTGATGCAGCGTGAGACGTTCGACCTGATGATCCTGGACCAGATGCTGCCCGGAGAAGACGGTCTTTCGATCATCAGGCGCCTGCGGGCTGTGAGCGATCGCACGCCGATCATCATGCTGACGGCCAAGGGCGACGACGTGGACCGCATCATCGGCCTGGAGATGGGCGCCGACGACTATCTGCCGAAGCCCTTCAACCCGCGCGAGCTGGTGGCCCGGATTCACGCCGTGCTTCGACGCCAGGGGCAGGCGGAAGCCCCGGGTGCGCCGTCGCAGGATGCCGGTGTCGTCGGCTTCGGCGCCTTCAGCCTGGATCTCGCCACGCGCACGCTGTCTCGAGACGGTCAGCGAGTCAGCCTCACGACCGGGGAGTTCTCCGTACTGAAGGTCCTGGTTCGTCATCCCCGCGTGCCCCTGTCCCGGGAAAAGCTGATGCTGCTCGCGCGCGGCCGGGAGTACGGCGCGTTCGATCGGAGCCTCGACGTGCAGATCTCGCGGCTGCGCAAGCTGATAGAGCCCGACGCGCAGAATCCACGATTCATCCAGACCGTATGGGGCGTGGGCTACGTGTTCGTGCCGGAATGATCCGTCCTGCAAGGTCGGGGCCGATGGGCGCCGACCTTGACCTGACCGCTTGCCGAACCGCGGAGGTCTACCGCTGAGACTCAGCCTTTTCTGGCGGACCTTCGCGCTGATCTGCCTGCTGGTCGCCGTCAGCCTGGGCGCCTGGTATCAGCTGTACAGGGTGTTCGAACGGGACCCGCAGACAGCTCGCGTCGCGTGGGAGATCGCCTCGATCGTCAATCTCACCCGCGCAGGGCTCGTCAGCGCGGCAGGAGACAGGCGCAATGCCTTGCTGGTCGACCTGGCAAGCAACGAAGGCGTGCGCGTCTACCCGGTCGAACCTCATGACCTGGTCGAGCCCTGGCCGGACCGGCAGATCGGGCAGCTGGTGGAAGCCAAGCTGAAGGATCTGCTCGGGCCGAGCACGCAGGTCGCGGGCAGGGTCAACGGCGAGAAGGCGTTGTGGATCAGCTTCGACATCCAGGGCGACGCCTACTGGCTGATTGCCGATCCGCAGCGGCTCGAGCGGCAGTTGGGCGGTAACTGGCTGCAGATTTCCGCAGCGTCGGTGCTGCTCGCGCTGGTCGGCGCCATCCTGATCAGCCGGCTCGTGAACCGGCCGCTTGCCGATCTTGCGGGATCGATCGAAAGGCTTTCGCGTGGCGAACGCCCGCCGCGCCTGCGCGAGAGCGGACCCACCGAGATCTCGGGCCTCAACCGGCGCTTCAACCAGCTGGCCGGCGACCTTCACGCCATGGAAGCCGACCGGGCGGTTGTCCTTGCGGGTGTGTCTCACGACATCCGGACACCGCTCACGCGCCTGCGGCTGGAGATCGAACTGAGCAAGCTCGACGAAGCAAGCAAGGAATCGATGGTCGAGGAAATCGAGCGCATCGACTCCATCGTGCGGCAGTTCATCGAATACGCCCGCCCTCCTGAATTCGCGATCGAGATCGTCGGCGTCGACAACATGGTCGGCCAGTTGATCCGCTCCTATTCACGCGAGCGCGCCGACGGTCTCCTGCAACTGGAGGTGCGGCTGGAAGCGGGCCTTCGCTGGCAGGGCAATTCGATCATCCTGCAGCGGATCCTGGTCAACCTGCTGGACAACGCAATGAAGTACGGCCGTTCGAGAGACGACGGCATCGCGCGCATCGAACTCTCCGGCAGGCGCCGCGCAAGGACGATCGAACTCGTGGTCAGGGACCGGGGACCCGGTGTGCCGGAGGAAGCCCTCGAGCGGCTGGCCCGGCCCTTTGCACGGCTGGATCCGGAGCGCGGCTCGGTCGGTGGCTCGGGACTCGGGCTCGCCGTTGTTTCCCGCCTGGCCCGCCGCGCCGGTGGCGGCCTGACCCTGGAGAATGCCGCTGCCGGCGGCCTGGTGGCGCGCGTGATCCTGCAGGACCAGGGATCGCATGAACTGCGCTCCGCGTCCGGCACCGGCCGCCGGACCGCGGCCGGCATGAGGGACCGGGACGTCCGGGAGCGCGACGTGGGAAGCGCGACCTAGGATCGGCGATCAGGGAGTGCGATCAGGGATGGTGCCGCAGGCGTTGCGACGCAGAGGTATCCCGATGATCAGGAGCCGACGAGCAGCACCACCGCCTGCGCTTCGATGCCTTCACTGCGTCCCAGATAGCCCAGGCGCTCGTTGGTCTTCGCCTTCAAATTGACCCGGCCAGGCTCGCAATGCAGTGCCTGTGCGATCCGAGCGATCATCTGCGGAAGATGCGCGGCGAGCTTGGGCTCCTGCGCGATGATCGTCGCATCGACATTGCCGACCTCGAACCCCAACCCGCTTGCCCGCTGCATCGCCTGTCCGAGCAGGTCATGGCTGTCGGCACCCTTGTAGGCGGCATCAGTGTCGGGAAACAGTCGGCCGATGTCGCCGAGCCCGGCGGCACCGAGGACGGCGTCGGTGATGGCATGCAGCAGCACGTCGGCATCCGAATGTCCGAGAAGCCCGCAATGATGCGCGATCCGCACGCCGCCGATCACCAGTGCCCGCCCTGGCACCAGTGCGTGAACGTCGTAGCCCTGCCCGACCCGGATCGCGCCGGTACCGGGACGCCCGGGAACGCTCATGTCTCCGCACGCATCAGCAGCCGCAGCATCATCAGGTCCTCGATCGTCGTGATCTTCAGGTTGCGGCGCGAGCCGGTGACCATCAGGGGCCTGCCGCCTTCCGCCTCGATTGCCCCCGACTCGTCCGTCACCGTCGGATGCGCCTGCAGCGCTCTTCGAAGGGCGCCGGCACGGAACACCTGCGGCGTCTGCGCGAGCCACAGCCGGCTGCGATCGACCGTGCCGCCGCTGCGGTATTCGGCCGACGCCTCGAGCGACGCAACCGGGTCCACCCGCTTGACCGTGTCGGCGACCGGCATGCACAGGAGCGCGCCGCAGGTCTCATGCTCGAGTCGCGCGCTCAGCCGCAGGAGGCTGGCTGCGTCGATCCCGGGTCGCGCGGCGTCGTGCACATAGACCCAGTCGTGCGGGTCGAGCAGACCCTTCTGCGCCAGGTAGGTGAGGCCGTTGAGCACGGTGTCGCGCCGCGACGGGCCGCCGCGTCGAATCAGCCCGACGCGTGCGGTTCGGAGGGCAGCCAGCCGCGGTGCGATGTCGTCGTCCGGCTGCACGACCACCGAGACGTGATCGAACCAGTCCTGGGCGAGGAAAGCGGCCACCGTGCATTCCAGAACGGTGCGGCCGCACAATTCGAGATACTGCTTGGGCACGCGCGTGCCCATCCGCGTTCCGCTGCCGCCTGCTGGAATGAGCACGACATGTCGCGGCCGACGGATGCCGGACGCGTCCTCGCGCGACCGGCCGATGGCGAGGGGATCAGCGATCGGCGCCAATGCCTTCGGTCCTCTGCTGCCTCGTTCCTGCCTGCTTCCTTGCTACCGCCATTGGATCTTCCGATGCTCCTCACGCCCTGTGGCTAGAATCACGGCTAGCCCACCTACCTGGACCGACTTGGTTTTCTCACAAGATCTCAGACCACGAACCGGTCGCGCCGAACCGCCGGCGGATCGTACCGCCTTGAAGCCCGCGCCTTGAAAGCCGCTGTAAGCAACGAACCCCGCGTACCCAGGGAACCCGCGGCACGCGGCGCTGCGCGCCCTGTCCCGGGCCGCACGGCGCGGCGTCTTCATGCGGGTCACGGATCTTCGGACGCCCTGCAACTGGCGCGGCTGGTTGATCGCGGCGATCAGGTCCTCCACGTGATTGTATGCGCGCACACGACCGACTGCGCCCGGCTGATCGCCGAGATCAGCTACTTCGCGCCGGACCTGAGGGTGGGCGGCCTGCCCGACTGGGAGATCCTTCCCTACGACAACCTGTCACCGCATCAGGACCTCGTCTCCGAACGGCTCTCGGCGATGTATGCGCTGCTCAGCCGCAAACTCGATGTGCTGGTGGTCGCGGCGACGACGGCCGCCCACCGTCTGGCCCCGCCCTCCTTCCTGGCCGCGCGCACGTTCGACTTCCGCAAGGGGCAACTGCTCGACGAACAGGGGCTGCGTGCGCAGTTGACGCTCGCCGGATACGAACACGTGTCGCAGGTCATCCGTCCAGGCGAGTACGGTGTCCGCGGCGGACTGATCGATCTCTTCCCGATGGGCTCGGAGCTGCCCTATCGCATCGACCTGTTCGGCGATCAGATCGACACCCTGCGCACGTTCGATCCCGACACCCAGCGCAGCCTTTATCCCGTCGACTCGGTGCGGCTGTTGCCCGGCCGGGAGTTCCCGCTCGACGAAGACGCTCGAACTGCCTTTCGTGGCCGCTGGCGGGAGCGCTTCGAGGGCGATCCATCCAAGGCGTCGATCTACCGCGACATCGGCAACGGCATCGCAAGCAACGGCATCGAGTTCTACCTGCCGCTTTTCTTCGAAGCGATGGCGACGCTGTTCGACTACCTGCCCGAAGGTTCGGTCGTGGTGACGCACGGCGAGGTGCAGGAAGCACTGCTGGCTTTTCGCGACGACGCCGAACAGCGCTTCCGCTTCATCGGCAATGATTCGGAGCGCCCTTGCCTCAAGCCGCAGGAGCTGTTCCTCGCTGCGGAAGAATTCTTCGTGCGCGCCCAGACCTTCGGCCGCCTGACGCTGCCGCCTTATCGTGCACCGACATCAGCGTCCGACGATGCGGCGCTCGAGGCAGTGGCCGTGCCGCCGGTGGCGATCAACCGCCGTCTCACCGATCCGCTCGCCATGCTCAAGGACACGCTGGATGCGCCGCATCCGGTGAGCGGCATCTTCGAGCGCCGCGTGATTCTCGCAGAATCGGCCGGCCGTCGCGAAACGCTGCTGGAGCTGTTCGCGGAGGGTGGCCTGCGCCTGCCGGTGTTCGAGCACTGGGCCGACTTCCTCGCGTCGGACCAGCCGGTCATGCTCGGCGTCGGACCGGCTCACCGGGGCTTTCGACGCACCGGCGGCGACCTGCTGCTGATCACCGAAAGCGAACTCTTCCCGGGCTTCGTCCGACAGAGCAGCACCGGCCGCACCGGCCAGGCCACTCAGGTCGACAGCCTGATCCGCGACCTCTCCGAACTCAAGCCGGGTGATCCGGTCGTCCACGCGCAGCACGGCATCGGCCGTTATCAAGGGCTGATCAACCTCGACCTCGGCGAAGGCATGACCGAGTTCCTGCATCTTGCCTACGCAGGAGACGCAACCCTCTACGTCCCGGTCTCCCAACTTCATCAGATCGGGCGCTACTCCGGCGCTGCACCCGAAAGCGCGCCCCTGCACTCGCTCGGCTCGGGTCAGTGGGAGAAGGCACGGCGCAAGGCAGCCGAGAAGGCCCGCGACACGGCAGCCGAGCTGCTCGATCTCTATGCGCGGCGCGCTGCCCGCGAAGGACACGCCTTCCGGTTCAATGCGTCCGACTATGAAGGCTTCGTCGAAGGTTTCGGTTTTCAGGAAACGCCCGACCAGATCGCCGCCATACACGCCGTGGTGCAGGACCTGGTGTCTTCGCGGCCGATGGACCGGCTCGTTTGCGGCGACGTCGGCTTCGGCAAGACGGAAGTGGCGCTGCGGGCTGCGTTCATTGCGGCAGCAGGCGGCCGCCAGGTCGCCGTGCTGACGCCGACGACGCTGCTGGCGGAACAGCATTTCCAGACATTCAGCGACCGTTTCTCCAACTGGCCGATCAGGCTTGCCGAGCTCTCGCGCTTCAACAGCGCGAAGCAGGCCAAAGCGGCCATCGAAGGCATCAAGGCGGGCACCGTCGACATCGTGATCGGCACCCACAAGCTGCTCTCGGCCGACGTGAAGTTCAAGAACCTGGGCCTCGTGATCATCGACGAGGAACATCGCTTCGGCGTGCGCCAGAAGGAACGGCTGAAGGCGCTGCGCGCCGAGATCGACGTGTTGACGTTGACCGCAACGCCGATCCCCCGCACGCTTGCCATGAGCCTCGAAGGCATCAGGGACTTCTCCGTCATCGCGACGGCGCCGCAGAGGCGTCTCTCGATCAAGACGTTCGTGCGCAAGGAGATGGCCGGGACGATCCGCGAGGCGCTGCTGCGCGAACTCAAGCGCGGCGGGCAGGTCTACTTCCTGCACAACGAGGTCACCACCATCGAGAACCGGCGTCGGGCACTGCAGGAGCTGGTGCCGGAAGCCCAGATCCGGATCGCCCACGG
>Ga0190273_10000548_pt1 | contig 14007 bp, 15 predicted proteins | sample Popmic504IS_FD_134513 | JGI IMG/M metagenome (GOLD analysis project Ga0190273, IMG submission 134513) | Populus adjacent soil microbial communities from riparian zone of Shoshone River, Wyoming, USA - 504 IS | ecosystem: Environmental > Terrestrial > Soil > Riparian zone > Trees stand | place... | reverse complement strand
TGACTCCGTTGAGAGCGGCGAAATTGCCGAAGCGCTTCACCACATTGTCGACCGCGATGCTCAATGGCCCCCGCCTTTTCCATGATAGCCGTAGCGCCATTCGAGCGCGCTCTTGAGCACCAGAGTGAGCAAGGCGAGCAGTGCGAGCAAGGAAGCGACGGCGAAGGCCGCGGCGAAATTATATTCGTTGTACAATATCTCGACGTGAAGCGGCATCGTGTTCGTCCGGCCCCTGATATGGCCGGAGACGACCGAGACCGCTCCGAACTCGCCCATCGCTCGGGCGTTGCACAGCAGCACCCCGTAGAGCAGCCCCCAGCGGATGTTGGGCAAGGTGACGTGCCAGAAGGCCTGCCAGCCGCTCGCGCCCAGCGACACCGCCGCCTCCTCGTCGCCGCGGCCCTGCTCGGTCATCAGCGGGATGAGCTCGCGGGCGACGAAGGGGAAGGTGACGAAGATCGTCGCCAGGACGATGCCCGGGACGGCGAAGATGATGTGCAGATCGTGCTCGGCGAGCCATTCGCCGAACCAGCCCTGGGCGCCGAACAGGAGCACGTAGATCAGCCCCGACACGACCGGCGAAACCGAAAAGGGCAGGTCGATGAAGGTGACGAGGATCGACTTGCCGGGAAAGTCGAACTTGGCCACCGCCCAGGCCGCGGCGAGGCCGAAGGCGACGTTGACCGGAACCGCGATCGCCGCGACCAAAAGGGTCAGCTTGATCGCCGCGATCGCATCGGGCTGGGTGACGCTGTCCAGATAGACCCCGACGCCCCCGCGCAACGCTTCGACGAAGACCGAGATCAGGGGCAGCAGCAGGAACAGGCCGAGGAACAGCATCGTCACCGCGAGCAGGACGGAGCGGCCCAGGCGTCCGTCGGAAGCGGGGCGGGTCGCCATCTAGTCGATGCTCCGGCTTCGCGCCCAGGCCTGCAGCAGGTTGATGAGCAGGAGCAGCATGAACGAGATGACCAGCATCACCGCCGCGATCGCGGTCGCACCGGCATAATCATATTGTTCGAGCTGGGTGACGATCAGCAGGGGCGCGATCTCGGACCGGAACGGCATGTTGCCGGCGATGACGATCACCGAGCCATATTCGCCGACGCCGCGGGCCAGGGCCATGGCGAAGCCGGTCAGCCAGGCCGGGAGGATGGCGGGCAGGATCACCAGCCGGACCGTCTGCAGCCGTCCGGCGCCGAGCGATTGCGCCGCTTCCTCGATCTCCGGCCCGATGTCGGCGAGCACCGGCTCGACCGAGCGGACGACGAAGGGCAGGCCGATGAAGACCAGGGCGACGACGATCCCGAGCGGAGTGAAGGCGACATGGATCCCGAGCGGCACCAGATACTGGCCGAGCCAGCCATTCTCCGCATAGAGGGCGGTGAGCGCGATTCCGGCGACCGCGGTCGGAAGGGCGAAGGGCAGGTCGACGAGGGCGCTGACGATCCTCTTGCCCGGGAAATCGTGGCGGACCAGCACCCAGGCGATGAGCAGCCCGAAGATGCCGTTGACCGCGGCCGCGGCGAAGGCGGTGCCGAAGCTCACCTTGTAGGCGGAAAGCGCCCGTTCGGAGAGCGCGACCGCGACGAACTCGCTCCAGCCGAGGCCGGCGGTCCGGATGAAGACGGCGCTCAATGGGATGAGCACGATCAGGCAAAGCCAGGCCAAAGTGAAGCCGAAGGTGAGCCCGAAGCCGGGCAAGGCGGTGCGCTCGCCGAACCAGCGGCGCCGGGCTCGAGGCGGGGGGCTCGCGGCGAGCACGAGCGAGCCGGCGGTCATCGGCGCCGGTTGCCGGAATAGATGGAGTCGAAAATCCCGCCGTCGTCGAAATATTTCTTCTGCGCCGCGCCCCAGCCGCCGAAATCCTTGTCGATCTGGAGCATCGCGACCTTCGGGAAGGTGGCCGCGTGCCTGGCCGCCACCGCCGGATCGCGCGGCCGGTAATAATGGCGGGCGATGAGCTCCTGTGCCTCCGGCGTGTAGAGGAAGCGCAGATAGGCCTCGGCGAGCTGGACCGTGCCGCGCCTTTTCGCATTGCCTTCGAGCAGGGCGACCGGCGGTTCGGCGAGGATCGAGAGCGACGGGGTCACCATCTCGAACTTGCCGGCGCCCAATTCGCGCTGGGCGAGGAAGGCTTCATTCTCCCAGGCGATGAGGACATCGCCGATGCCGCGCTCGGCAAAGGTGGTGGTGGAGCCGCGCGCTCCGGTGTCGAGCACCGGCACGTTGCGGTAGAGGCGGGTGACGAAGTCGCGCGCCGCCGCTTCGGAGCCCCCGCTCCTCAGGCCATGGCCCCAGGCGGCGAGGAAGTTCCAGCGCGCGCCGCCGCTGGTCTTGGGGTTGGGGGTGATGACCTTCACGCCCGGCCGGGCGAGGTCGCCCCAGTCCCTTATCCGCTTCGGATTTCCCTTGCGGACGAGGAAGACGATGGTCGAGGTGTAGGGCGAGCTGTTGCTTGGCAGCCGCGCCTGCCAGCCGGCGGGGAGGATTTCGGGCCGGCGCCGGCTGATCGAGTCGATGTCGTAGGCCAGGGCCAGGGTCGCGACGTCCGCGTCGAGGCCGTCGAGGATCGCCCGCGACTGCTTGCCCGAGCCGCCGTGGCTCATGTTGAATCGAATCGTCTGGCCCGTCTTCGCCAGCCATTGCTTGGCGAAGGCGGCATTGACGTCGCGATAGAGCTCGCGGGTCGGGTCGTAGGAGACGTTGAGGAGCTCGACCTCGCCGGACGACTTGCCCCCGGAGCAGCCAAGCGAGGGGAGCGCCGCGAGCAGGGCCAGGCAAATCGTCGCGACGCGCATCTTCACCCTCCCTCCGGGCCAGTCGATTCGCCCGTAGCGGCAGCTTGTGAGTCAACCAGTGCAGTTGACAAGCGATTCGATGAACGGCCCTTGGCGCGCGCCAGCTAGAGCTATGTTAGTTTGTCCTCCCCATCTGGCGATGGGAAGATCACAATTTGAACAGCCTTTTCGCCTTTTCGACCTCGTCCTTGATGAAGCGAACCGCCGTCCGCACCCGGGCCAGCTCGGCCAGGTCCTGGTGGACGGTCAGCCACAGCGAGCGGGTCAGGCTGATCTCGGCGGGCAGGACCCGGACCAGCCCGTCCTCCTCCTCGGCCAGGAAGGCGGGAAGCACGCACAGCCCGGCGCCCGCCAGGGTCGCGCGCAATTGCGCGACGAGGTTGCTGCTCTCCACCGACGTCGTCCCGCCGGGCGCGACATGCTGGAGGAAGTCGAGCTCGGGGAAATGGAGCAATTCGCCGATATAGCTGACGAAGCGGTGCCGGAAGAGGTCCTCGGACGAGGCGATGGCCGGGGCGTCGCGCAGATAAGCGGGCGCGGCGTAGAGGCCGAGATCGTAGTCGATCAGCTTGGCGACGCTCAGGCGCCCCGCCGGCGGCCGGCTGACCGAGACGACGATGTCGGCGTCGCGGCGGGCGAGGCTGAACACGGCCGGGGCGGCGACGAGCTGGATGGTCAGCCGCGGGTGCCGGGCCTTCAGCCCGGCGATGCGCGGTGCGAGGAAATAGCTTCCGAAGCCCTCGGGTGAGCCGATTCGGACGATCCCCTCGACCGAGGTCGAGCTTCCGCCGACCGCCTCGCCGGCGCCGATCGCGAGCCGCTCCATCTCCTCGCCGATCGGAAGCAGCCGCCGGCCCTGGTCGGTGAGGGTGTAGCCCGAAGGGCTCCGGTCGAAGAGCTTGCTCCTCAGCGCATGCTCGAGCGCGCCGATCCGGCGCGACAGGGTCGAATGGTCGACCCCCAGGCGGGCCGCGGCCGCCGTCAGCCGGCCGCTGCGCGCGACGGCGAGGAAGGCGCGGACGTCGTTCCAGTCGAAATCGGCCATGGGTATGGGAATATATGCACAACGGTTGCTGCACAATGCCGATGGCCAGGGACGCCGGCTTGTGAGAGAGAAGCTCATCCCCTTCAAGAGGTGAAAACTTCATGTTCGCGACCCGGACCGCCGCTGTGCTCGCCAATCACCAGCCTCCTGTCGAAGCCGTGGCTGCGGATTTCCGCACGCCGGCCGATCCGGAAGCCGGCTGGGCCGCCCGGAACCCGGACCGGGCCATGCTGTTCCTGTTCGTGACCCCCCGCGACTGCGGCGCCCTCGAAGAGCTGATGGCGCTCTGATCCGAGTCATCCCGGGCTTGACCCGGGACCCATGAACACGGACGGGCGTAGTTTCGCAGTGCCGAGTTCATGGATTCCGGCTTCCGCCGGAATGACGATAGGACGAAAATGCCCGAAACCCCCTCCACCGTCTTCAAGCTCCCCGAAACCCTGCCCAACCCGGCGGACCTCGCCGAAGCCTGGTCGAAAGTGGTCGCCAACGCCGTCCACCTCGCCACCAGCGCCGCCGCGAAGCCGCTCGACCCCCACGTTCCCAGGCCTTTCGATCCCGCCGCCCCGGCCCGCGCCTTCGGCGAGTTCGCGGCGCACCTCTGGACCCACCCGGGCGAGCTCATCAAAGCCCAGCAGAAGGCCGCCTCCGACTGGCTGAAGCTGTGGCAGTCCGCCGCCTCGCGCGCCTCCGGCAAGCCCGTCGACCCGGTCGCCGCACCGGAGCGCGGCGACCGCCGGTTCAATGACCCGGCCTGGAACGAGGAGCCGGTTTTCGATTACCTCAAGCAGGCCTATCTGCTCACCGCGAAGCGCGCCCTCGAGATGGTCGAGGAAGCGGAAGGGCTGGACGAAGGCGCCCGCACCCGGGTCGAATTCTTCACCCAGCAATATCTGAACGCCATCTCGCCGGCCAATTTCGCCTTCACCAACCCGGAAGCGATAAGGAAGGCGATCGACACCGGCTCGATCAGCCTCCTCTCCGGACTCGCCAACCTCCTCGCCGACGCGGCCGAGAGTCCCGGGATCGTCCAGCGCCGGGCGGAGCGCGAGTTCGAGCTCGGAGTCGACATCGCCGCCACTCCGGGCAGCGTCGTCTACCGCAACGCGCTGATGGAGCTGATCCAATATGCGCCGACGACCGACGAGGTGTGGAAGCGCCCGATCCTCTACGTGCCGCCGCTGGTGAACAAATATTACCTCCTCGACCTCCAGCCCAGGTCCTCGCTGATCCGCTGGCTCGTCGAGCAGGGCCATACCGTCTTCGTCATCTCCTGGGTCAACCCCGGCCCCGGCCTCGCCGACAAGGGCCTCGCCGATTACATCCGCCAGGGCCCGATCGAGGCGCTCGACGCGATCGAGAAGGCGACGGGGGAAGGCGAAGTCGACCTGTTCGGCTTCTGCATGGGCGGAACGCTCGTCGCCATCGCCCTCGCTCTCCTCGCGGCGAAGGGGGAGGGCGACCGGGTCGCCTCGGCCACCACGATCGGCACGATGTTCGATTTCTCGCACCTCGGCCAGTGGGCGACCTTCTCGGAGCCCGAGCAATTGCGGGCGATGGAGCGCCACCTGCTCCACAAGGGCTTCATGGCCGCGCAGGACCTCCAGGCGCTGTTCAGCGCGGTCCGTGCCAACGACCTGATCTGGTCGTCGGTGGTCAACCACTATCTCCTCGACCGCGAGGCGCCGCCCAGCGACATCCTCTACTGGTTCGCCGACGGCGCCCACATCCCGCGCGCCTTCCTTCTCGAATGGGCTCGCGACGTGCTCCGCGACAACAAGCTGGCCAAAGGCGGCCTCGAGCTGGACGGAGTGAAGATCGACCTCGGCGCGGTGAAGACTCCTTTGCTCGCGATCAGCCTCAAGGACGACCACGTCTCGGCCTGGCAGGCGACCTACGACAGCGCCCGCCTGATGGGCGGCAAAACCGCCTTCCTGCTCGGCGGAAGCGGCCACAATGCGGGAGTGATCAATCCGCCGAGCGCCAACAAGCACGGATACTGGACCAACGGCGAAATGCCCGCCACGGCCGAGGCGTGGCTCGAGGGTGCCGAGCGCAACGAAGGCAGCTGGTGGCCATGGTGGCAGGCTCGCCTTTCGGACGGTGGCAAGGCGGCGAAGGTGAAGGCGCGGGTGCCCGGCAAGGGCAAATTGAAGGCGCTTGAGCCGGCGCCCGGCTCCTATGTGCGGAACCGGGGCTAGAAGCCCGGCACGGCACGCAGAGTTCGTTACCGCCCGATTTTCCCGGTTCAGGAGAGCGGCGAAGCTGTTACACAGCGTTCGGGGAACGAGGGGAGAGGCCTGGTGTGGCAAGCGCTCGAGCGTGGCCGGACATCGGCCTATCGCCAACTGGAGCCTCGCGCCTGGGAACGGCCCGGCCTGTCGCCGGTCAACAAGCTCATCGTTGTGCTCGTGTTGCTGGCCACCGCGGCCGCCATCCTCGAGACCGAGCCGATGATCTACGATCGTTACCCTGCCGCCTTCGACGGCCTCGAAATCTTCTTCGGCATCGTCTTCCTGGTGGAATATCTGGCGCGGTTCTGGTCGGTCGCGGAGGACCGCGGCAGCGGCTCCGTCCTGGTCAGGCGCCTGCGGTTCATGCGCTCCCCGGCGGCCCTCTTCGATCTGATCGTCATCGTCGCCGCATTCCTGCCGATGTTCGGGCTGAACGGCTCGATGCTCCGCCTCGTTCGCCTGGTGCGGATCGCGCGGCTGGCCAAGCTGGGGCGGATGTCGGTGGCGCTTCAGGACCTTTCGACGGCGCTATGGCTTCGCCGGTACGAACTGGGAATCACTCTGGCCCTGGCAGCGGGCATGCTGATCTTCGGCGCGACGGCGCTCTACTGGCTCGAGGGGGAAATCCAGCCCGACCGCTTCGGCAGCATTCCCCGCGCCTTGTGGTGGGCGGTGACGACGCTCACCACGATCGGCTACGGCGATGCCTATCCGATAACCCCTGCCGGGAAGGTCGCGGCAACCTTGCTGGCGATTGCCGGGGTGGGGTTGATCGCGCTGCCGGCCGGGATCATGGCCGGGGCAATGCAGGAGGTGATGCGCGGCCCGCCCCAGGACGAGCGTCGCTGAGTTCAGCGTCCAGCCCGGACACCGCCGAGCCGCCGGAGGCCCGGATCCTGAAACAGGTGACGCGGATTCCTAGAGCCCCGCGGGCCCCGCCAGGCGCTGAGCCTCCCGTTCGGCCCCGAGCCGGCGCACGACACCTTCCAGATGCTGAAGCCTCGAGCCGCGCGGCGGCGCCGGCCGCTGAACGCTGGCGCGAACGAACATCCGCCATTGCGCCTCGTCCCGGGCGGCAAGCTGCATCGGCGCGGCGGCCGCGAAAATCATGATCCCGATCATCAGATCCCCCTCTTCCCGACCGCCATGGTAAACGGACAGGGTAAAGAGCAGGTTAACCACGCCCGGAGCGCTAACCCTTCGGCTTGCGGAACCTCAGCACGAACTGGTCGGTCCTGCCCCTGATCCCGGTCTCCTGGACCTTGATGCTGTGGTCGTCGGCGGGGTGGCGGAGGAGGTCGCTCTCGCCGTCGAGGCGGAAGCCGGCGCTCTCCACCTCGCGCCGGACCAGCGCGCCTTCGATGCGGTGCAGGGTCGAGGTCTGCGAGGCGCCGGCTCCGGCCGCCGTGTCGTGGTCGACGACGAGGTAGAGGCCGCCCGGCTTCAGCGCTCGGAAGGCGGCGGCGTTGATGGTTGCGGCGCCGTCGCTCTCGCCGACCTTGACGTTCTTGAAATCGTGATAGTTGAGGGTCGTCCAGACGAGATCGACCGGCTCCGGCGCGGGGATGGTGCCGGGCTCGGCGACGGTGACGACGACGTTGGGCCGAGCCGCCGCAAGCTCCTGCAAAGCCGGGGAAGGGCGGCCGGCCATCGCATAGATCCGGCCCTCGGGCCCGACCGCGCCGCTCAGGATCCGGGTGAAATAGCCGCCGCCGGGCGCGAGCTCGGCGACCTTGTCGCCGCGGCGGACCCCGGCGAAGGCGACCAGCGCGGCGGGCTTTCGGTCCGGGTCCCGAACCCGGTCCGCCTCGGGCCGGATCGGATCGGCGAGGATCGCGGCATAATCGAGGGCCGGAGCCGCCGGCTCGGTCGCGCAGGCGGTCAAGGCGAGGCCGAAGCCCGCCAGCGCAATGAGCATCTTCAGCGAGCTTGCCATCCGGCCCTCCATCCTCGGTGAGCCGCCCTTATGCATGGTGACAGTCACTAGTGACAGTCACTAGTGACAGTCACCTTTCTCGCCTAAGAGGGGGCGATGAAGAAGTCCGCCACCGACGTCATGCAGGATATCGTCGCCGCCGCAGTGCTCGACGCGATCGCCGCCTTGAAGGCCGCGTCGAAGGGGCTTCCCAACAACCTCCTTCGCGACCTCAACGCGATCCATGCCAACACCACCTTCGCCGATCTGCCGGTCGAGGTTCAAAATGCGGTCTCGGCGAGCGTCCGAGCCGCTTTCTCGAGGCTCCAGAAGGAAGGCTATGCCGTCTCCGGCGGCGAGCCCTCCGCGCCTCGCCCGCCGCGCCCGGGCGGAGCGCCTGCGGCCGGCCAGCACCGGCCCTTCCGCCGCCCGCCGCCCAAGCGCGACGGGGCGCCGCAGGGCCGACCCCCGGGCAAGGGCGGCGGCGGCGGCCGGCCGCCCCGCAAGCCCACTCCGCGCTGACCGGGACGAAATGACCGGCGTCAAGGTCGAAGGCGGATGCCATTGCCGGGCCGTGCGCTTCGAGGCGGAAGTGCCGCCCGAAGTGGAGGTGCTCGACTGCAATTGCTCGATCTGCGCGATGACCGGCTTTCGCCACCTGATCGTCCCGCACTCCGATTTCCAGCTTCTGGCCGGCGAGGGCGCTCTCACCCATTACCGCTTCGGCACCGGCGCCGCCGACCATCTCTTCTGCTCGGTCTGCGGCGTGAAGAGCTTCTACCAGCCGCGCTCGCACCCCGAGGCATGGAGCCTGAACGTGAATGCGCTGGACGATGTATCGGGGCTTGAGCTGAGAGCGCGAAGCTTCGACGGCCGCAACTGGGAGAAGGCGAGAGAGGCGCTCTGATTCCCACTCCCTTCCAGGGAGGGGAAAAGGCGTTGCCCGGCCCCTGCCGCCCCGCTTACACAGGCGCAGGCAGGGCAGGGGGGATCGATGGCCACGGCGGTATCCGGCGACTACATCATCGACGCGAAGCGGGACCGCCTCGTCATCTTCGCCTCGACGCTCGGCACCGTCTTCGAATGGTATGATTTCTTCATCTACGGCACGCTCGCCGCAGTCATCGGCAAGCAATTCTTCCCGGCGCAGAGCGAGACCGCCCAGTTCCTGCTCGCCCTCGCCAGCTTCGGGGTCGGCTTCGGGGTGCGGCCGATCGGCGCCATGCTGTTCGGCTATCTCGGCGACAGGCTCGGGCGCAAATACACCTTCCTCGTCACCATCACCTTGATGGGAATCGCCACCGCGGCGGTCGGACTCATCCCCGGCTATGCGGCGATCGGGATGGCGGCTCCCGCCATCCTCGTCTTCCTGAGGGTGCTCCAGGGCCTTGCCCTGGGCGGTGAATATGGCGGAGCGGCCATCTACGTCGCCGAGCACGCGCCCCGCGACAAGCGCGGTTATTATACCAGCTTCATCCAGGCGGGCGTGATCGGCGGCTTCCTGCTCTCGGTCGCCGTCGTCCTGGTCTCGGAACTGTTCGTCGACAAGGTCGAGTGGGAGTCGTGGGGGTGGCGGATCCCCTTCCTGTTCTCGGTGGTGCTTCTCGCCGTCTCCCTGTGGGTGCGCCTGAAGCTCAAGGAGAGCCCGGTCTTCCAGGCGATGAAGGAAGCGGGCGAGGTCGCCAAGAACCCGCTGAAGGAGACCTTCGCCACCCGCTCCAACGTCAAGCTCGTCCTCGTCGCCTTGTTCGGGATCGCCGCCGGGCTCACCGTCATCTGGTACACCGCCCAGTTCCAGGCGATGTACTTCCTGCAGAATTCGCTGAGGATCGAGGACACCGCCGCGCGCGCCATGATCGGCGCTGCAGCCGCCTTCTCGATGCTCTGGTTCGTCCTGTTCGGCTGGCTCTCGGACAGGGTCGGGCGAAAGGGCCCGATCGTGATCGGCTACGCGCTCACCATCGTCCTGATGTTCCCCTTGTTCCACTGGATGGCGTCGGCCGCTAATCCCGAGCTTGCGGCGGCGATGCGCAAGAATCCGGTGGTCGTCACCGGCAGCGACTGCACCTATGCGCCCTTCGCCAAGGTCCAGCCGACCGAATGCGGCAAATTGCTCGACGCCCTGTCGAAGAAGGGCATCGCCTACTCGACCGTGAAAGCGCTCGCCGGCGGCCCGGCCGGAGTGACGATCGGCGGAGTCGCGGTCGACGCCTCCGATCCGGCCTCGCTCGATTTCGGGCTCAAGATCGGCGGCTACAAGCTCGAGAAGGGCTCGCCCAGCTTCGGCCAGGCACTCCAGGTGGTCCTCGCCATCGTCCTCATCGGCCTGTGCTCGGGGATGACCTACGGGCCGGTCGCGGCCCTGCTCGTCGAGCTCTTCCCGGCGCGGATCCGTTACACGTCGATGTCGATCCCCTATCACATCGGCACCGGCTATTTCGGCGGCTTCCTGCCTTTCATCAGCCAATATATCGTCGCCAAGACCGGCGATCCGTTCGCCGGCCTCTGGTACACGATCGGAGTGGTGGCCATGGCGCTGGCGGTGACGTTGTTCTGGCTTCCCGAGACCGCGGGGAAAGAGCTGGAATAGCTCGTCGCCCCAGCGAAGGCTGGGGCGACGACGGGTGAAGAGCACCGTGCCTTTCACCCCCTGGGATCCCAGCCTTCGCTGGGATGACGGGTTGCCCCCACCTCCCCCGGGACGTATCCGCCCCCCATGCCCGAGCCTCATTCCCCGCTGCGCCTCCTGCTCGACGGCGCGGCCCTCGTCGACAATTGGCGCTGGCTCCAGCAGCAAAGCGCGGGCGCCGCGTGCGGAGCGGCGGTCAAGGCCGACGGCTACCGTCTCGGCGCCCGCGACGTCGTCATGCGCCTCGCCAATGAAGGCTGCCGCGACTTCTTCGTCGCCACCTGGCCCGAGGCGGAGGCGCTGATTCCCTGGCTGGGCGCGGCCTCCGTTTCGGTCCTCCACGGCGTTGCGGAGGAGGATCTGCCCCACGCCGCCGGTTCGCCGGCCCGGCCGGTGCTCAACACGCCTTTGCAGGTGGCGCGCTGGAAGGAGGGGGGACGGGGCCGGCCCTGCGACGTGATGATCGACACCGGCATCAACCGCCTCGGCCTCGGCCCGGCGGAGGTGGGGGAGGGGATACTCGACGGGCTCGAGATCGATACCTTGATGAGCCATCTCGCCCGCGCCGACGAAGACGACGCGATGAACGAGCGCCAGCGCTCCGCCTTCGCGGAGCTCGCCGCCCGGGTGCCGGCCAGGCGCCGGAGCCTCGCCAACAGCGCCGCGATCTGCCTCGGGCCCGCTTACGCCTTCGACCTCACCCGCCCCGGCCTCGCTCTGTACGGCGGAGTGCCCCGGCGCGAGGCGGCGGGGCATATCCGCCAGGTCGTCCGGGTCGAGGCCCAGATCGTCCAGCGCCGCCGGGTCGAGGCGGGCGGCGGAGTCGGCTACAACGCGACCTGGACGGCGGCGGCGCCGGCCGAGCTCGCCATCCTCAACCTCGGCTATGCCGACGGCTACCTGCGCGGCTTCTCCGGCACCGGCCGGGCGCGCCTCGAGCGCGGCTATGCGCCGGTCGTGGGCCGGGTCTCGATGGACCTGACCGCGCTCCTCGTCGACGAGGCGCCGGAGCTCAGGGAGGGGGATTGGGTCGAGCTCGATTATGCCCTGCCGGCGGCATCCGCCCAGTCGGGCCTGTCGCAATACGAGCTTCTGACCACTTTGGGCGGGCGGCACCAGCGGGCCTGGCGTTAAAGATCAACGGCTTAGAAATTGGTGCCTGGCACCAATTATCGGGGCGGTATCGAAATTGGTGCCTGGCACCGATTATCGGAGGGAACCGGACCCAGAAACAAGTTCGGGGTGACGAAGAAGAAACCGCTGCAGCTCCGGCACGTTCACGAACCACCATGGCCCGCATAGCCCATCTCTCCGACGTCCACTTCGGCTGCCACGACGAGAAGGTCGTCGACGGCGCCAATGCCTGGCTCCAGGAGCAGCAGCCGGACCTGATCATCGTCAGCGGCGACTTCACCCAGCGCGCCCGAGTGGAGCAGTTCAGGCAGGCCTCGACCTGGCTGAACAAGCTCCGGGCCGCCGGCTGGCCGGTGCTCGCCGTCCCCGGCAATCACGACATCCCGCTCTACGATATCGCCACCCGCTTCGCCGCGCCGCTGCACCGCTACAAGAAATATATCTCCAACGACCTGTGCCCCTGGTTCGAGAATGACGAGGTCGCGGTGCTCGGGATCAACACCGCCCGCTCGCTTACCTTCAAGGACGGCCGCATCAACCGCGACCAGATGAAGATCATCGAGGAGCGCTTCGCTCCGGTGGCGCCGGGGAAGACCCGGATCCTCGTCACCCATCACCCGCTCTTCTCGATGCCGATCGGGGAGGGGACCGAGCTGACCGAGGCGGTCGGCCGGCACGAGGATGCGGTCGCCGCCGTCTGCCGGGCCGGGGTGAACATCGCGCTGGCCGGCCATTTCCACCGGACTTATGCCGCGGCCGCCCGCAAGATGGTCGAGAAAGCCGGCGGCGCCCTCGTCATCCAGGCTGGGACCGCGACCTCGAAGCGGCTTCGCAACGACGAGCTTCAGAGCTTCAACTGGATCCACGCCCACCGGCATAACGACATCGAGCTCCAGGTCATCGCCTGGGACGGCACCGGCTTCCGCCGCGGAAGCCATGTCCGCTACGGCAATGACGGCGAGAACTGGACCTCGCAAACCGTCCCGCACGACAGGCCGGAGGAAGAGGCTGCCGCGCAGCTCGTCCAGGCTCCTAAAGGTTCAGAAGCGGCTTCGGCGGCGGATAGGTGAATCTCGCGGCCCGGATCCAGCGCGAGGCCAGATATTTGGTGCCGCGGGTGACGGGCAGGCCGGCATGGAGGCTGAGCGGGTCGGCGCGGCCGTCGGCGCCGGCGTTGCGGAAGAGCAGGGCGTCCCCGGTCCGGCCGCGGAAGGAGAGGCCGGTGTTCGGGAAGCCGGTCTCGCCGCCCTCATAATCGTCGGAAAGATAGACGAGCACGGTCAGGATGCGCTGGTTGGGCTCGGCCGGAAGGGCGTCCATATGCGGCTTATATTCGCCGCCCGGCCGATAGCGCAGAAGCTGCAGAGGCTCGCCCTGGTCGAGCCTGGTCCCGCTCAGCGCCGCGATCCGCCGGTTGAGGGCGTTGATGACGAGATCCTCGCCATAGACGCCGAACATCGCCGCGTCGGACGAGCGGACCGGATGGGGGACCATCCGTCCGGTGGCCGGATCGACGACCGCGGACGGCTGCAGCTCCGGCTCCCCCGCCCCCGTCAGATAGCGGCATTCCGCCTCGGTCATGAAGGACGAGGCCGCGGCGACCCGTGGCGCCTCGCTGAGGACCTCAGTCCCGATCGGCCGGGTCGGGAAGCCGTCCGGCCCAAGCTCCATCGCCTCGATCAGCCGCAGCTGCGCCGCCGCCTCGGCCCGCCGCTTCGCCAGGGATCGAAGAGCCGCGAGGGCGGCGGGCCAGTCGTCGGGGCCGCCGACTCCGCCGGCGAGGAAGCGGGCGTGGAGCGACGCCGCCCCGTCTTCGCCTTTGGCCGCGGCCAGCCCGAGCAGGCGCCTCGCCTCGGTCAGGTCGCGTCGGACGAGGTTGCCGGCGATCCGCCAGCGGGCGAGTTCGACGACCGCCGCCGTCTCGCCGGCCTCGGCCGAGCCGAGGAGCAGGCGTGCGGCCTCGGCGAAGCGCCGCGCCGCCAGCAGCGCCTCAACCTGACCGATCGTTCCGCCCGGAGCCATGCTCGTCCCTAGGGTCCGTACTCAATACCCGCAATGGTCGTGACGGAGCGGATTTTGGGCCAGGGCAAGGAGCGAGGAGGGAGCGAGGCTGACGCATCGTGACCGCCGCTGCGCCGTGGCCCTGGCCAAAAATCCGCCCGCCGCTTCGGGGCACCCCACAAAGTAGTACTTTGTGGGGACCCCTTCGCGGTCGCCCGGAGAAGGCCGCCGGCCACGTCGAGCGGCTT
>Ga0190273_10000547_pt1 | contig 14023 bp, 13 predicted proteins | sample Popmic504IS_FD_134513 | JGI IMG/M metagenome (GOLD analysis project Ga0190273, IMG submission 134513) | Populus adjacent soil microbial communities from riparian zone of Shoshone River, Wyoming, USA - 504 IS | ecosystem: Environmental > Terrestrial > Soil > Riparian zone > Trees stand | place... | reverse complement strand
GTTCGTTGCGAAGGTCGTTTCCAGCACCGCCGTCCCCGGCAGGTAGCGCCGGGTGATCCGCAAAGCGGCCGGCTCGCCTGCGGGTGCGATCAGCCAGCGACCATGCTCCGGTCCCCCGAGCAAGGAGGCGAAGCAGGCCGCCGAATCGAACCGCGGAAGGCAGAGCCAGTCGATTGAGCCGTCCCGCGCAACCAGCGCGGCGGACATCATGTTGCCGATCAGGCCGTAGTCTTCGAGGGGGCTGGACATGGCTTATCCCTTCAGTGCTCGCATGAGCCGGATGTCTGTTCATGGTGGTGCGCCTTGTGGCATGGCCATCTCGCTGGACGCAGCGTCGTTGGCCGAAGCACTCATGTCGTGATGCCGGGACCGCCAGGCGATCTGCGCATTACCTGAGGCCGAACGAAAAGACCGCCCCGCGCCCGGAGCGGGGAACCAGCCGGATCTCGCTGCCGTGCAGTTCGAGAATGCGCCGCACGATCATGAGCCCTAGTCCGCCGCCGCGCTCCCCGCTCGACGCAAAGGCCGGCCGCGTGAAAATGAAGGGCTGCAATTCCCCCGGGATGCCAGGACCCGTATCGCTGACCTCCACCCGGACGCCGGCGTCGTGGTGGACCAGGCGTACCGCGATTTCTCCGCCTTCAGGCGTATGACGGATTGCATTGTCGAGCAGGTTGGTCAGTACGCGTTCGATCATCCCCAGATCCGCGGTGACCACCGGCAAACCCGGCGCGATCTCGGGAACCAGCCGCTGACGGCGTGCCTCGGCTGCAAGCTCGAACTTCTGAAACACGTCCTGCACGAGATCCGCGAGCGCGAAGCGTTCCTTGTCCGGCTTGACCACGCCATACTCCAGCCGCGCCAGCTCGAACAACTCCTGCGCGAGACGACCGACCTTGCGGCTCTGCCCCAGAGCGATTTCGAGGTAGCGACGCCTTTCCGCGGGATCCAGCCTGTCGGCCTTCATGAGCAGCGTTTCAAGGTAGCCGTGCAGCGACGTGAGCGGCGTGCGCAGGTCGTGTGAGATGTTGGCAAACAGCTCACGCCGTTGCTGATCCTGCGCCGTCAGTTCGCGCCACTGCTCGGCGATGCGCTGCGTCATCTGACGGAATGCCTGGCTCAGCGTGGCTATTTCATCACCGCCCGCTGCCAGCCGGTCGAGCGCCGGCGTCGCCTGCTGCAGGGATGCGACGCCGTCGCGCTCGAACTGCTGCACGGCGCCGGTGAGCTCGCGCAGCGGCCTGGTGATGAGGCGGAACGCCGCTACGCCGGCCAGAAGGCCGGACAGCGCCACCAACGTCATCGACCACAGCAGGGTGCGCAGCACGTTGCTGGCCATGGCGTTGGCGACCAGCGCCTCACGCTCTTCGCCGGACAGCACCACATAGACATAACCGGTATCCTGCCCATTCACCTTCATCGGCGCGACGCTGAATACCTTCCGGCTGCCGTCGCCGCGCGGGTCATCGCCCAAGATGGGCAGCGCGCCGCCGGCCAGCAGCTGCCGCACAGGCGCCAGGTCGACACGGTCGCGCTTCAGGTGACCGGGCGGTGCTGCCTCTGCCGCTATGCGTCCTTCAAGATCGAGCAGGTACAGCTCGACGCTCGGATTGACCGCCATCAGCTGATCGAATAGCGCCTTGACGGCGCCCTGATTCAAGCCGTCGCTGAGCATCAATTCGGCATTACCCGCAATATGTGCCGCCAGCCCACCGGACAGGCGTTGCGTCACCTCCTGCTCATAGCGGCCGCTGGCGTCCATCTGCAGCCAGGCCGACGCGGCGCAGCAGGCCAGCAACAGCGTCGCGAACACCACCGACAGGCGACGCGACAGCGTCATTTGCGGACGCAGCTTCACGCCGACTCCCGGTCGCCGTCATTGACCAGCTTGTAACCGCGTCCCCAGACGGTCAGGATCCGCCGCGGCTCGGCAGGGTCCGCCTCGACCTTCAGGCGCAGCCGGTTGATGTGTGTGTTGACCGTGTGCTCGTACCCGTCGTGCTGATAGCCCCATACCTGATTGAGCAGGTCAAGACGGGAGAACACGCGGCCCGGATGGCGGGCGAAGAAATAGAGCAGGTCGAATTCGCGAGGTGTCAGGGCGATCGGCTTGCCCTCGAGTTTCACCTCGCGCGTCAGCGGGTCGATGCCGAGATTGCCTACCTCAAGCCAGCCGGACTCCATGCGGGCGTTGCGTGCCATGGCCTCCGTCCGTCGCATCAGGGCCCGGACACGGGCGACCAGCTCGAGGACCGAGAACGGCTTGGCAAGGTAGTCATCGGCACCCAATTCGAGCCCGAGGATGCGATGAACCTCGCTGGATCGAGCGCTGGTGATGATGATCGGCGTGTAGCGCGTCATGGCACGCGCTCGCCGACAGATCTCGAGGCCATCGACACCGGGCAACATGAGGTCCAGGATCAGCGCGTCCCAATTGCCTTTTGCGAGTTCGCGAACGCCGGCATCGCCGTCAGCCGCGTGCGTGACGGCGTAGCCCTCGTCGCACAGGTGCATGCGCAGCAGCTCGGCGATGTGGGCGTCGTCCTCGACGATCAGCACGCGCTTGGTCGTTTCCATGTGTAAGTGAATTGTGCTCTCTTCAGCAAAGAGAGATATCACGGAAAGTTGAACTCTCGGTGATAAAGCGGCAAACGGGTCTGTTGAAGAATCCGTCCATGGACAGCGATACATCTCTCAACCGCAGACCGATTCACCCGGTGTCGATACGCATTGCCCACTGGCTCAACGCGTTGGCAGTGGTGGTGCTCGTAGCCAGTGGCTGGCGCATCTACAATGCCGCGCCTCTTTTCTCCCTTGAGTTCCCCGCGGTGCTCACGCTCGGCGGATGGCTGGGCGGCGCGCTTCAGTGGCACTTTGCAGCAATGTGGCTGCTGGCGTTCAACGGCATGGTTTACCTGGCGCTCAACTTGGCGAGCGGCCGGCTCTACTCCAAGTTCTTCCCGCTGTCGATTGCAGGCCTCCGGCGCGACTCACTTGCGGCGTTGCGCGGGAGGCTCACGCACGCCGACCCGCGCCAGTACAACAGCGTGCAGCGTCTGGCCTATCTGTTCGTGATGCTCGACATCGTGATCCTCGTGCTCTCGGGTCTGGTGCTCTGGAAGTCGGTGCAGTTTCCGGTTCTGCGCGAACTGCTCGGCGGCTATGAGTTCGCTCGCCGAATCCACTTCTTCGCGATGGCCGCGCTTGTAGCCTTCATCGCGGTGCATCTGGTGATGGTTGCGCTGGTGCCACGCACGTTACTGCCCATGCTCAGCAGCCGCGCCGGGGTGAAATCATGAAAGCACTGCAACGAGCCGCCCTGCCGAGCGTCGACGCGCAAGCCGCGCTCGCGGAGGCCCGACGCCTGATCGATCGCAGGATCGGGCATCCTGCGCGCCGTGCTTTCCTGCGACGCTCACTGACCCTGGGCGGCCTGTCGCTTCTCACCGGCTGCGGCATCAGCGACAACGCCGGCGTCGAGGCTGCGCTGATGACCATATCGCGCTTCAACGACAGGGTGCAGGGATGGATCTTCGACCCCACCCAACTGGCGCCGACGTATCCGGAGTCGATGATCACACGGCCCTTCCCCTTCAATGCGTACTACGGCGAGAACCAGGTGCGGATTGTCGACGAAGAGAGCTACCGGCTCGAGGTGACCGGGCTGGTTGCGGACAAGCGCCGGTGGACGCTGGCCGATCTGCGCAAGATGCCGCAGCAGGATCAGGTAACGCGCCACATCTGCGTGGAAGGCTGGAGTGCGATCGGCAAATGGGGCGGCGTGCGCTTCGCCGAGTTCCTGCAGCGCGTGGGCGCCGACACCAGCGCGAAGTACGTCGGATTCAAATGTGAAGACGACTACTACACCAGCATCGACATGGCGACCGCACTGCACCCCCAGACATTGCTGACCCTCACCTACGACGGTCAGCCCTTGCCGCCGAAATATGGCTTCCCGATGAAGCTTCGCATGCCAACCAAGCTCGGCTACAAGAACCCGAAGCACATCAATGCGATCTTCGTCACCAACAGCCACCCCGGAGGCTACTGGGAAGACCAGGGCTACAACTGGTTCGGCGGCAGTTGAGCCCCCCCGAGGCGCTCGACTGCCGGAACACAAGGCCGGGTTCACGTTGAACCCGCACATGCATCTCACAACTACACCTCGACCATGGACACTGCTATGAACAAGCTTTCCACGACTGTTGTCGCCGCCTGCCTGGCGATCGGCTGTGTATCGGCCTTTGCAGCCGACGCGATGAAGAAAGACTCGATGGCCGGAGACTCGATGAAGAGAGATTCCATGGCAAAGGACGACGTGAAGAAGGATTCCACGGCGAAAGACCCAATGGCCAAGGGTTCGATGGCAAAAGACTCGATGGCCAAGGACCCGATGGCCAAGGACCCGATGGCGAAGGACTCGATGTCGAAGGGTGCCATGAGCAAGGGCGACGGCATGAAGAAGGACGAGATGAAGAAGTGATAAAGGCGTCACCGTTGCAGCCGCATTTCGTGGCTGCGCAACTTACCAGGAAGACCGACATGACGACGATTGGCAATCTGATCCTTACGACCTGCATCCTGATGGCGGGAAGCGCCATGGCGCAAGACGCGGCTAAGCGGGCGGAAGAACTGAGGCAAAGCTCGGAGATGATGAAGCCGCAGACGAACGCACCTGAGCGGGCCACGCCGATGGCGGCCCCGGTCAGCGAGGCGGATCGCAAAGCAGAGGAGGCAAGGATCCGCTCCGAAGCAATGAAGCCCGACACGTCCGCTCCAGCCTCGACTGCTCAGCCGTCGGCGGTCCCGTTGAGCGAGGCGGAAAGGAAAGCAGCCGAAGCCCGCACGAGAAGCGAGATGATGAAGCCGCAATAGATCCAGGGAGTCCGGGTGCGTGCGGATGGCACCAGAGAACCGGAATCTGCGGGTTGCTGTTCCGGGAATCGATGAGCTCAGGTAAGCTATCGGACAACGCAAGCCCGATCGAGTTCGCCGGTGCGTGGGCATGCTGACCGTGAACCTTCCCGGAGTTTCACAATGAGAAGCGTACCTCGCAACCCGCTGATCGCCCGGTTCCTGATCGTCCTCCCCCTGGTATCCGCGTCGGTCTCGATCAGCGCCCAATCGCTTGCACCTCACCAGCATCTCGCGCGCGACATCCATAAAGAGCTGGTGGAAATCAATACCGTGACCGCGACGGGCGACACCCTCAAGGCGGCGCAAGCCATGGCCGCGAGGTTGAAGGCTGCGAACTTTCCCGACGCCGACGTCCACGTTCTCTCTCCTGCGCCGCGCAAGGGCAACCTGGTTGCCCGGCTGCGCGGCTCGGGCGCCCGTAAGCCGATCTTGCTGCTTGCCCATCTGGATGTCGTCGACGCCAAACCGGAGGATTGGTCCTTCGACCCTTTCAAGCTGGTTGAAAAGGATGGCTACCTCTACGGTCGGGGAGTGTCCGACGACAAATTCATGGCAGCTGTCTTCGTGGCGAACCTGATCCGTTACAAGCAGGAAGGCTTCACGCCCGATCGCGATCTCATCGTTGCACTGGAAACCGATGAGGAAATCCTCGATGCCAACGCAATGGGCATCCAGTGGTTACTCAAGAATCATCGGGACCTGATCGATGCCGAGTTTGCCTTGAATGAAGGTGGCTCCGTCGGACTGCTGAACGGGAAGCCGTTGATGAACAGCTTCCAGACCAGCGAGAAGGTGTCGTTCAGCTACCGGCTCGAGATCAAGAACCCGGGCGGCCATAGCTCCCTGCCCACAAAAGACAATGCGATCTATCGCCTGGCCGACGGGCTGGCCAGAGTGGCCCGCTTCGACTTTCCGATGAGGCTGAACGATACGACGCGGGCACAACTCGAGCGGGGCGCCTTGACCGTGCCTGACCCTCAAACCGCTGCAGACATGCGAGCTGTGGCGCAGCAGAATCCGGATCCGGCTGCTATCGAGCGCCTGTCGAAGACCGTGCGTTACAACGCAATCATGCGCACCACCTGTGTTGCTACCTTGGTGGAAGCGGGGCACGCCATCAACGCCTTGCCGCAGACCGCACGCGCCAGCCTCAATTGTCGCATCCTCCCGGACGAATCGGTCGAGGACGTGCAGAAGACCCTCGTGCGGGTCCTCGCCGATGATGGGATATCCGTCATGCCGTTGGGAACGCCTGCCCTCAGTCCGCCCTCGCCGCTGAACCCGGAGATCTTGAGCACGGTGGAGAAGTTGACATCCGAATTCTGGCCCGGTATTCCGGTCATTCCGACCATGCTTGCAGCCGCAACGGACGGAAGCTTCCTGCGCAGCGCCGGGATACCGACCTACGGTCACTCCGGGCTTGCCAATGACGTCGTCGACGTTCGCGTTCACGGCAAGGACGAGCGCATTCCGGTCAAATCGTTTCTTGACGGGCAGGAGTACCTCTACCGGCTGGTGAAGCAACTCTCGTCAAGTTCGAAGTGATGTCGCAGTCTGGATTGCTACATCGGTCCGGGCCGCACCGTACGTCTCGCGTGCCACTTCGCGAACTGCCTCGACGAGGTAGCATTGCTCTGCCTTGAAGCCTGAGCCAGGATCCCGATGAGCGACACCGCCTTCAAAAAGCCCTTGCGTTCGACCCATTGGTTCGGCAGCGCCGACAAGAACGGCTTCATGTATCGGAGCTGGATGAAGAACCAGGGCATTCCGGATCACGAGTTCCAGGGCAAGCCGGTGATCGGTATCTGCAATACCTGGTCGGAACTGACGCCTTGCAATGCCCACTTCCGCAAGATCGCTGAACACGTGAAGCGGGGTGTCTATGAGGCCGGTGGCTTTCCCGTGGAATTCCCGGTGTTCTCGAATGGCGAGTCGAACTTGCGCCCGACGGCGATGTTCACGCGCAACCTCGCGTCGATGGATGTGGAGGAGGCGATCCGCGGAAACCCGGTCGATGCGGTGGTGCTGCTCACCGGCTGTGACAAGACCACGCCCGCGCTGCTGATGGGTGCTGCGAGCTGCGACGTGCCGGCCATCGTCGTGACGGGGGGGCCGATGCTGAACGGCAAGCTCGATGGGAAGGACATCGGCTCGGGCACTGCGGTGTGGCAACTGCACGAATCGCTGAAAGCAGGCGAGATCGACCTGCACCACTTCCTCTCGGCCGAGGCCGGCATGTCGCGTTCCGCCGGCACCTGCAACACCATGGGCACAGCTTCCACTATGGCGTGCATGGCCGAGGCGCTGGGCACCTCGCTGCCTCACAATGCTGCGATCCCGGCGGTCGATGCACGGCGCTACGTGCTGGCGCAGATGTCAGGCGCGCGCATCGTCGAAATGGCCAATGAGGATCTCAAACTGTCGAAGATCCTGACCCGTGCCGCCTTCGAGAATGCGATCCGCGTCAACGCCGCGATCGGCGGTTCGACCAATGCCGTCATCCACCTGAAGGCCATTGCCGGGCGCATCGGCGTGCCGCTGGAGCTCGAGGACTGGACTCGCATTGGTGCAGGCACGCCGACCTTGGTCGACCTGATGCCGTCAGGCCGGTTCCTGATGGAGGAGTTCTATTACGCCGGCGGCCTGCCCGCGGTGCTGCGCCGCCTGGGCGAGAATGGCCTGCTCCCGCACCCCGACGCACTCACCGTCAATGGGCGTTCGTTATGGGACAACGTTCGCGAAGCCCCGAGCCTGAACGATGAAGTGATACGCCCGCTCGACAAGCCGCTGATCGCCGACGGCGGCATCCGCGTCCTGCGAGGCAACCTCGCACCGCGTGGCGCGGTGCTCAAGCCTTCGGCTGCCACCCCGGCGCTGCTGCAGCATCGCGGCAGGGCCGTGGTGTTCGAGAACCTCGAGCACTACAAGGAGCGCATCGTCGACGAGTCGCTCGAGGTCGATGCGGATTCGGTTCTGGTCTTGAAGAACTGCGGCCCGAAGGGCTACCCCGGCATGGCCGAGGTCGGCAACATGGGGCTGCCGCCGAAGGTTCTTCGTCAGGGCGTGAAGGACATGGTGCGCATCTCCGATGCGCGCATGAGCGGCACGGCCTACGGCACGGTCGTGCTGCACGTGGCGCCCGAGGCCGCCGCGGGCGGACCACTGGCCGCGGTGCGTGACGGCGACTGGATCGAACTCGATTGCGACGGCGGTCGCCTGCATCTCGACATCTCTGATGCCGAACTGGCCCACCGCCTCGCGGAACTGCAGCCGAGCCCCGGGCACGGTGAGGGCGGCGGCTGGCAGAAGCTTTACGTCGACCACGTGCTGCAAGCCGACCAGGGTTGCGATCTCGACTTCCTGGTGGGGTGCCGCGGCTCTGCGGTCCCGCGCCATTCGCATTGAAACCCGCACCGCTGGTCGATTGCTCTCAGGAGACGATCAATGCTCCCCATTTACCGGCCGCACGCTGGGTGCCTGGTCGCCCACGCACAAGCATCAACGGAGATACGGAATGAGATCTGAAGTTGTTCGCACTCGATCGAGGGGTGCAGCATTGGCCATCATCGCCGCTTGTTCCATCGTGCCGGTGCACGCTCAGTCGCCGACAGTCAAGGTCGGCTACGGCATTGCAGAAGAGCATCCGCTCGGGCAAGGCGTGAACCGGTTCATCCAGCTCGTCGAGCAGGCCACCGGCGGCAAGCTGAAGCTCAAGGGGTTTCCTGCCACTACGCTGGGCTCGGAGACGCAGATGATTTCGGCCACGCGCGGCGGCACACAGGAGATCGTGATTCCATCCTCCGCGCCATTGGTCTCCATGCAGAAGGAGTTCGCGCTGTTCGACCTGCCATTCCTGTTCGCCGACGAGCGCCAGGCCGACGCCGTGCTCGACGGCCCGGTCGGCCGAAGCCTGCTCGACAAGCTGGCCAACAAGGACCTGATCGGCCTGTGCTACTGGGAGAATGGCTTTCGGCACATAACCACAAGCAGGCGCCCCGTCGCCAAGGCCGACGACATCCGCGGCCTCAAGCTCCGCACGATGCAAAGCACGGTATACATCGATTCTTTCAATGCGCTCGGTGCGAATGCCGTGCCGATGGCATTTACCGAGGTGTACACCGCGCTCGAACAAAAAGCTATCGACGGGCAGGAAAACCCGATTGCCATCATCCACGCCAGCAAGATCTACGAGGTACAGAAGTACCTGAGCCTGACGCGCCACGCCTATGCGCCCTACGTGGTATTGGCTGGCAAGAAGTTCTGGGATCGGCTGGGACCAGATCAGCGCGCTGCATTGAGCTCGGCATGTGTCGAAGCCGGCGCCTACCAGCGTCAGCTCGGGCGCGACCTCAACGTCAAGCTGCTCACCGAACTCAAGGACCGGGGCATGATTGTCAACGAAGTACCAGCCTCCGAAGTCGAGCGAATGAAGGTGCAACTGCAGCCGGTGATCGCCAAGTTCACGGCCGAGATCGGTCCTGAGCTGATCGGTCAGGTGCAGTCCGATCTGGCCAAGGTGCCGCCTGCCAAACCCTGAGCAATCGAGGATCCTGCCATGTCCAATCCCCGCTTTCGCGGCATCTTCCCGGTCGTGCCGACGACCTTCACCGAGAGCGGCGAACTCGATCTGCCGAGCCAGAAGCGCTGCCTCGACTTCATGATCGACGCCGCCTCGGACGGCCTTTGCATCCTGGCCAACTTTTCCGAGCAGTTTCTGCTGTCGGACGACGAACGCGAAGTGCTTACGCGAACCCAGCTCGAACACGTGGCAGGCCGCGTGCCGATGATCGTGACGACCACACACTTCAGCACGAAGGTCTGCGCGGAGCGCAGCCGACGTGCGCAAGATCAGGGCGCCTCGATGGTGATGGTGATGCCCCCGTATCACGGTGCGACGTTTCGTGTCAGCGAGGAGCAGGTCTACGCCTTTTATGCGCAGGTGTCGGACGCGTTGTCGATACCTGTGATGATCCAGGACGCGCCGGCCAGCGGCACCGCTTTGTCAGCGGCCTTCCTCGCCCGCATGGCCCGGGAGATCGAGAATGTCTGCTACTTCAAGATTGAGACGGCAGGCGCCGCAAGCAAGCTGCGCGAACTCATCCGCCTGGCCGGCGATGCCGTCGAAGGTCCATGGGATGGCGAGGAAGCGATCACGCTGTTGGCCGACCTGGACGCCGGTGCCACAGGGTCGATGACGGGAGGGGGTTACCCCGATGGCATCCGCCCGATCATCGAAGCTCACCGGCAAGGGAGGCGGGATGAGGCTTACGAGCACTACCAGCGCTGGTTGCCGCTCATCAATTACGAGAATCGGCAAGGCGGCATCCTCAGCGCCAAGGCACTGATGAAAGAGGGCGGTGTGATCGCTTGTGAAGCGCCACGCCATCCCTTCCCCAGCATGCATCCGGCCGTGCGCGCGGGACTGCTCGACGCCGCGCGCAGGCTCGACCCGCTGGTATTGCGCTGGGGCCGCTGACCTCGGGTTTCGCTTCTCCTTGCGCTTGCCCGAGAGAGGAGGGCGGTGTCACGTCCTTCCGGAAAAGCACTGACGCTCACGCAACCCTTGTCAACGAAACGATGACGAACTGAAGATGGACGCATTGGAGCGGAACAAGAGCAACGTCGAGGCCTTCTACGACCTGATGTTCAATCAGTGCCGCGCGAGGGAGGCTATAGAGCGCTTTGCGGGCGCCGAATACATCCAGCACAACCCACACGTGGCCGACGGCAAGGAAGCGTTTGTGGCGTATTTCGAGCGGATGGCTCGGGAGTTTCCGGGCAAGAGCGTGGAGTTCAAGAGGGTGTTCGCTGAAGGCGATCACGTGATCCTTCATTGCCACCAGCGCTGGCCGGGCGACCAGGATTACGCCGGCATCGACATCTTCCGCTTGGACGACGCCGGAAGGATCGTCGAACACTGGGACGTACTTCAAGTGGTGCCGTCAGGATCAAAGAATCAGAACGGCATGTTCTGAGGCGGTCCCTTTGACCGCCCGCGGCCTTCGCGCGCACGGCGGCAGCAGGACGACATCAATTGCGGCTAGAGCAGCTGACGATCAGATGCATCGACCCGCTACCATTCGGGCGCCCAACTCCTCGCTTGTAGACTGAAGTCGCCCCACGTGGCACGCAGGTCCACCACGGATGGGGGGCCGCTCGCGAGGGTAAGATGGCAAGATGACGGCCAAGTGCGGTGTCTCCCGATTCTGAACCGGGCATGCGTTGCAACTGAACGGTTGAACCGCGATGCCCGAGACGCTTGGTTTCTACCCACCTCTGAGACAGCCCAGGGATGTGCTGCCATCGCGGGCTGCGGCCACCGCGACCCCTGTGGAATAGCGAAGACCTGTGCTTTGTCGCAGTCGTACCCTCCAGCTGACCGGAGCAGGCATGAAGAGCCGAGTTAGCGTCAGCTTCAAGGGATGAGTCGTTGCGCGCGCAATTGGGCGAACAGGTCGAAGAAGGCGTCGTCAGTCGGCTGATAAGGAGTGAAGCCCAGCCTGCGGCTCTTGCTCATGTCAGTGACCACCTCGATCGGGCGACCCAGGTCTGCATCGGTGTGCCACGGTGATGAAAGCCGCTCGAGGTCCGGCTCTGCCAGTCCGTTGCGCTCGGCGATGCGTCGCCAGGGCAGGGCGTCCTCCGCCATCTGTGCCTGCAGCGGCTGAACCGATCCGTCGAAGTCCGCCGGTTCCAAACCGAACCAGTGGGCGATTCTTCCCCACATCCAGCTCCAGCGGAAAATATCGCCGTTGACCACATTGAACGCCTCATTGCGTGCCGCTGGCGTCGTCGATGCCCAAAGCAGGTGGCGCGCCAGGAGGCGAGCGTCGGTCATGTCGGTGAGCCCGTTCCACTGAGCCGACGAACCCGGGAACCGGAATGGGCGTCCGGTCTCCCGGCAAAGGGTCGCATAAACGGCAAGCGTGGTCCCCATGTTCATCGCGTTGCCGACCGCCATCCCGATGACCGTATGCGGCCGATGAACGCTCCACGAAAAACCGTCGCGGGCGGCGGCGGCGAACACCTCGTCCTCCTGCGCATAGTAGAAGTTCTCGACGTCGAGCCGCCCCTGTTCCTCGCGGAACGGCGTCTGCGGCAGGGCGCCTTTTCCATAGGCCTCGAACGGTCCGAGATAATGCTTCAGTCCGGTCACCAGAGCGACGTGCCGCGTGCTGCCCCCAGGTTGCAGACCGTCGAGCAGGTTGCGGACCATGGCAGCATTCACCCGGATATTCTCCGCCTCCGAGTTCTGCCGTAGCCAGGTCGTGATGAACACGGCGTCCGGCCGGACATCCGCGAGAACAGCCGCCGTGCCGGCCTTGTCCTGGAGATCGGCGACAACCGGGCGCAAGCCCGCCTGTCCGGTCGGTCGGCGGGAGAGCCCGTACACCGTCCAGCCTTCGCTCAGCAGGAGTCTCGCCGTTGCGCTTCCGACGATCCCGCTGCCGCCCACCACCAGTGCCGTGCCTGTCATGTTCATGCTCCGTTAAGCCGGGAAGCTGCTTGAGCATTCTCCGGATATTGCGTCCAGCATTCTGCTACCGCTGTCATTCAATCCGGTCAGCTTCCCGGACGTAGGTGGCTGATCGAGATGGTGCTTGTCGGGGGGTGTTGGATTTTATGCACCCCCAGGCCATTGCGGCAACCTCGGACGTGCCGATCTGGCGGCCTCGAACACGATGAGACGGGAGACGAGCCGCAGGGGGTGGCAGACGCGCCGGGGCCAGAGGCGGCAGACCGCTTCGTCGGCATCTACAGCCAAGTGCGCGACCGCTGGGGAATCTTCCACGCCCAGCCGATCGTCGATCGCCGTGCGCCACTGGCGCGGCGCAGGCGAGCCGCCTCCGTGCAGCCGCCGGCCGCCAAGGCCGCGCTTGACCTAGTGAAGACATGCCGGCTTGGTGGGCAGACACCGCCGGACAATCCCTATCTCTCACTGCAAGACGCAACCCGGTTATTTCGTAGCGGCCTTCTTCCGTGGTCCAGCCTTCCTGGTGCGACCGCCAAGCTGGTTCATTCTCGGGCTGGCCTCGCTGTAGCGAAGCGCATCGACCACCCGCGAGAAAGCCGGAGAAGGCTGCCGCCGGCTGGGGTAGTACAGGTAGTAGCCCGGGAACGGAGGGCACCAGTCGTCCAGCACACGCGCCAGCCGGCCTTCTTCGATGTGGGGTGCGAATTCTTCCTCGGGCAGGAACGCAACGCCCAGTCCCGCCAGGGCCGCATCAACCATGCTGAGTGACGTGTTGAAAATGAGTTGCCCGTCCACCCGCACGTTCAATGGCTGGCCCCGGCGCTCGAAGTCCCAGACGTAGAGGCCGCCCGCTGACTGCATGCGCATGTTGATGCAGTTGTGCCTGATCAGGTCGCGTGGGGTCTTGGGAATGGGATGGGTCTCGCAGTACGCAGGCGAAGCCACGACCGCCATGCGCAACTGCGGCCCGATCGGCAGCGCGATCATGTCCTTGTCGATCGTATCGCCCAGACGCACGCCCGCGTCAAAGCGGTCGGCCACGATGTCCCGGAATCCGTAGTTGACGTCGAATTCGACCTTGATGTCGGGGTATTCGAGCAACAAGGGCGTGAGCTTGGGCAGCATCGTGGTCCGAAGCACGTGCTCGCCGCAGGTGATGCGTACCGTGCCGGCGGGTTTGTCCCGCATTTCCGTCAGCTCATCCAGTTCCGCAGCGATCTCGTCGAAGCGATGACCGATGGCATCAAGCAGGCGCTCGCCGGCGGCCGTGGGGGACACGCTGCGCGTGGTGCGCGTGAGCAGCCGGATCTCCAACCGCGCCTCCAGGCCGCTGATGGCCTGGCTGAGGGCCGATTGCGTGACGCCCAGCAACGAAGCGGCCCGCGTGAAGCTGCCTTCTCGTGCCACGGTCACGAAGTACAGGAGCGCGTTGAGGTTGCGTTTGACCATGACGGCAGTTTCACATGGCCAATTGATTAGGGCTACTAATATGCGCTAGAAGATCGCATTAGCTAGTCAAGCTGACTTCCAAGCCCCTATATTCGAAGCATCGCCGTGCTCGCTGGACGAGTACGGCACTTCCGATAGACACCAGGGCAGAGAACGAGAGATTTCATGACGACTCAAACATTT
>Ga0190273_10000546_pt1 | contig 14039 bp, 16 predicted proteins | sample Popmic504IS_FD_134513 | JGI IMG/M metagenome (GOLD analysis project Ga0190273, IMG submission 134513) | Populus adjacent soil microbial communities from riparian zone of Shoshone River, Wyoming, USA - 504 IS | ecosystem: Environmental > Terrestrial > Soil > Riparian zone > Trees stand | place... | reverse complement strand
GTGCGGCGCGAAGTTTTCCGTGGGAGATGCGACGATTGAGAGCCAGCAGACGGGCCGTGTGCCCAACGCGGAGATCGCCGATCAGGTCAACACGATTCAAAAAATGGGTCAGAAGCGCAGTTTGATCGCCGCGACTTTGCTGGCCGTCAATGCCTCCGAATTCTTTACGCAGGATGTCGAGGATTTTATCAACACAACCGCGACGACCCTGTCCACGCCTTCCGTCCATCAGTCAAAGGATGCGCCCGCTGTTGGCCCAACCGTTGACGAGAACAGCTTGAGAAGGGAAGTGCTCGCCGCGTGCCGACGACTCGCTAAGACGGAAGACCAGCTTACGGACTATCTCAAAAAAAGGTACGGGGTTGACGGTATTGACGCATTGACCACTTTGCAGAAGCGCGAAGTGCTTTCGTTTCTGCATGGCAAGATCGCACAGCAGGAACAGCAGCACGCCGCATAAAAAGGGCGCGTTCTTTCTCTGTGTTTCTTCCTCTCTTCCCTCAATTAGAAGATAGCGGCGCGCTTAGGGTAATCTCTATCCGAGATGAGTCAGACCAGAGTTGTACTGCGGTTCGAGGCTGGAACGTTGCTGCTCGACGGCGTAGAGCAGAGCGCCAGTGTGCCCAACGCCTTTCGCTGGGACGATAGAGTGATGCGCTGGCGCGCGCCCGCCTGGGCCTATCGCCATGTCGTCAGGGATTTGATTCGTCAGGGAACAGTTTACGAAGACCGCGCACGCGCTTATCAGCAGTTCGATTTTCCGACCACGCTCGCCGTCGAGCCGCGCCCCTATCAGCAACAATCCATAAAGGAGTGGCAACGCGCTAATCGCTGCGGCATCGTTATCCTGCCGACCGGCGCAGGCAAGAGTCTGGTCGCGCAGATGGCCATCGAGCAGACAAAGCGTTCGACGCTCGTCGTCGTTCCGACCATAGATTTAATGAATCAGTGGTACGACCTGCTGCTCTCATCTTTCCGCGCAGAGGTCGGTCTGATCGGCGGCGGCTACTACGAAGTGGGCGCGATGACGGTCACGACCTACGCCTCTGCTTTTCGCTTTATGGAGCGGCTCGGCAATCAGTTTGGCCTCATCATCTTCGACGAATGCCATCATCTTCCGAGCAGCATCTATCGTTATGCGGCGGAGATGGCGATTGCGCCCTTTCGCCTGGGCCTGACGGCGACGCCGGAGCGCACGGACGGTCTTGACCTCAGCCTTGAGCGATTGATTGGCCCAATCGTTTACAGGCGCGAGGCGCACGAGCTGGCAGGCGAGTATCTGGCCGATTACAGCATCGTTCGCATCAACGTTTCTTTGAGCCCCGAAGAGCGCGAACTGTATGAGCGCGAGCGCGCGGTCTTTCGCACTTTTCTACAGGAGAAGCGGATCGATCTCGGTGGCTTGCGCGGATGGCAACTGTTTATCGCCGCGAGCGCGCGCAGCGAAACGGGACGACGCGCGATGCTTGCCTATCGTGAATCGAAGCGTATCGCCTTGGGAACGGATGCCAAGCTCCGTGTGCTCGCCTCGCTGCTGAAGCGCCACAGGCATGACCGCACGCTCATCTTCACTGCTGAGAACGAGATGGTCTATCGAATCTCCGAACAGTTTTTTGTTCCGGCGATCACGCACGAGACGGGCATCAAGGAGCGCCGCCAGTGGCTCGAAGCTTTTAATCAGGGCGAGGTGCTCGCGCTCGCCACTTCGAAGGTCTTAAACGAGGGCGTCAATATTCCGGAAGCCTCCGTCGCCATAGTCCTCTCAGGCTCCGGCTCTTCGCGCGAGCACATACAGCGCTTGGGGCGTATCCTTCGCAAAGCGCCTGACAAAGAGGCCGTACTGTATGAGGTGGTGACGAGCGAGACGACGGAAGAAAATATCAGCAGACGCCGCACGGATGCGGGACAGTTTCGCGAAGCGCGACACGAGACTGAGTCTGAGTCTTCCGGCAGCCTTCGCTGGTTGATGTAAGTTATGTTGACGGCTGATCTGGCACAGAGCTGGTTGAGGGGCGGGCGCATAGGCCCGCGCTATATAGAGACTGTGGACTCAGGCTATCTGCGTGACGCCGCTGAGCTGATACGTATTTTCAAAGAGCACGAGGGGCGCGCTCGTCAGGAGTTGGCCCATGTGTTGGAAGAATACGTCGGCTTAGCCACGGACTATAAAATCATGCGTGGCCTTATCAAGCTGCTGATGGATCGCTGCACCTTCGAGACCATCAGCCCCGTCGATCCTATAGAGATTCGACGCACGCTTTTTCTCAAGGCGCGCGCGGTTCATCCTTTAGTTGGTGACGAAGCTTTGCGCGCAGAGGTCGTCACGGATACGGCCCTTGAATTGGGGTGCGCAGTGGAAGCCATAGAGGCAGGGCTTTATGCCGATCTGCCTGCGAATCAAAAGCTCGTCGAGTTCGAGCATCTTTCTGAAAGCGAGTTGCTCGATCTATACAACGTGGCGCAGGCACAGGCGCTGCTTTATCGCTGCGTAGAGATGCGTCTGACGGTCGAGCCGCAGGCGTCGGAAAATTATCGCGAGCTTTTCGCGGCTATCAAAGCTTACAGGTTGATTCATACTGTGAAGGGAAGCGCGTCGAAGGGTTACGAAGTACGGCTCGACGGGCCAGTCTCTATGTTTCATCGTTCGCAGAAATACGGTGTGCAGATGGCAGTATTTTTGCCCGCGCTGCTGCTGTGCAAGGGCTGGACGATGCGCGCGGAGATCGCACAGAAATTGGGCGGCGGCGGTCGTCCAGCCTTCTTTGAGCTGAACAGCCGCCAGACACAACTGCGCTCGCATTACATCCCTGCGACAGAGCGCGAACGGAGCGCGCAGGAGAAATTTTACGAAAGCTGGATGAGGTTCGAGACAGAGTGGACGCTTGAGCCTTCGAGCGAAGTGATTGATCTGGGTGAAAGCGCCTTTATCCCGGACTTCGCGCTCTCGCACCCGGACGGACATCTTTTTTACCTGGAAATCCTGGGCTTCTGGACGCCGCAGTTTTTGCAGGATAGATTGCGCGAGCTAGAGCACGCCCGCGTCAAAAACTTTATCATCGCCGCTTGGGATGAACTGCGCGGAAGCCGCGATCCTCTGACGCGTATTCCGTCGCACACCATCGTTTTCAAAACGAAGCTCGATCCCGTCATGGTCGAGCTTATGCTTAACTCTTTTGTAGCGGGCGATAATGTTGATGAGCAAAGCTAAGTATGCTTGATTGCTCTCTCCCAAATTTAAGACATGCACTTTAACGTCAAACAACTCTACACGCCGCAGCTTGAGATTTACGAGGTCAACGAGCGAGCGCTTATCATCGACACGGAGACGGTCGGCGCGGGCCCAACGGTCGAGATCATAGAGCTTGCCATCGGCGACGTTGAGGGCGAGCTCGTTTACGAAAGCCTAGTCCAGCCGGTCTTTAATGCTCTACCGCCGCCCTCTAAACACCAGCGCTTCAGTCGCACGGAGCTAAAGAGCGCGCCCGTCTGGAAAGAGATCTGGCCGCAGGTCAACGCCATCATCGATGGCCGTCTTCTCATAGCCTACAACGCGGCGTTCGACCGTCGCGCTTTTGCCGCCGAGTGCTCGCGCTATCATCAAGTGTCTGCGGAGCGCGGCTGGCGCTGCGCCATGCAGTTGGTCAAGAAGCAGGTCGGCACGAAGCGTTCGCCGACGCTGACGGAAGCCTGCGCTTTCTATGGACTCGAAGGCGGCAATCACCGCGCGGGCCGGGACGTGCAGGCCACATGCCAACTGCTCAAAGCAATCGTGGCATCCGCGAATGCAAAGTAAACACTCTCTGGACATCGAGCGAGCTTTAGTAGATTTAAGAGAGAAGGACAGCATTGAAAGAACTGTTGACCATAGAGCTGGTGCCTAAGACCTCCTGGTATCGCAACGTCCGCTCGAATGTTTCCAAAGCGGAGTGGGAGCGACTAAAAAAGATTACGTTTAGCCGCGCACGCCATCGCTGCGAAATGTGCGGAGGCCGTGGAAGCAAGTGGCCCGTCGAATGTCATGAAGTATTCGCTTACGATGACGAGCGCCATGTTCAAAAGCTGGTCAGGCTACTTGCTCTTTGCCCGTCATGCCACGAGGTCAAGCATATAGGTCTCGCGGACTTGCGCGGAAACCGCCAGCGTGCCGTCGCTCATCTGGCGAAGGTCAACGGGTGGTCAAAAGAGGATGCGGAACTCTACACGGAAGCCTGTTTCGAAATATGGTCCAGACGTAGCTGTCACGAGTGGAAATTAGACCTCTCCCTTTTAAAGCAGTTCGCCGTCTCCTCGCCCACGGACGCTAACGCGCTTCCTTGATTGATGCTCGATATGCTCACAGCAAAGAGGCAGTCGGACGACCTGAAGATTGCGGCCTGGGAAGCTGAGAGAGATCAAAGGCCCTTTCTTTGTCACTGCTGCAATCAGGTGGTGACGCTCAGGAAGGGCGGAATCCGCGCGCCGCACTTCGCGCACCAGCCGCCCGTCACGTGCGAATACGGAACAGGAGAATCCGAAGAACATCGGCGCGCGAAGCTTGCTATTTATGAAAGCCTGCGGACAAGCAATCGCGTCACGAAATGCGAGATCGAGCGCAACCTAGGCACGGTCAGACCAGACATCAGCGCTTATATCAACAACGTGCCGGTCGCCATAGAGGTACAACTCAGCAGCCTCTCGCTGGAGCGCATCAGGTATCGCACGGCGGAGTACGCGCGACGCAGAATCTACGTGCTGTGGCTTCCGCTTTACATGACGGCTCTGAAGGGCGAGCTGTACCAGCCGCGCCCCTGGGAGCGGTGGCTTCACGCGGCCTACTTCGGCAGAGTCTATTACTGGCTCGAAGGTTTGCAGATCATGCCCGTACATTTCAGGGATTACTACGCGAGCATGCGCGGACGCACACGCGATTACGAGAAGCTCTCGCAAAGGAAAGTTCCGCTTGCCGGGCGAGTGGTAGATTTGATTGATGATTTCAAACCCGTACAGAGAGAAGCCTGGGCCAATAAGTATATTTCTATTCCGCCATCGAGATTGCTAATGGATAAACAGGCGGCCTGGTATTAAACGACAGGCTAATTAAGTAGAGCGAAGTCCGCGACTTCAAAAATTATTGAAATGGTATTCGATCTGAACGAACTGGAGCACAGGCTTATCGCATATTCTTGCAGGCTCAAATTTGATTTTCTTCGCCGCTTTGATCGATTGCTCAGTCAGGCCATATCTTAATGATTTAACCGGCCTGATATATTTAACGGTTCCATCGGCGGCGAAAACTGCTTTGAGAACGACATTTCCGCTCTCGCGCTCCCTCATGGCTTGATCTGTATAGGATGGATTAGGTTTCTTCAAGATGCGGGCTTTTTTCGTCGTTATATCACTCTTTCTAAAAATCGTGTGACCGGCATCTACCCTAGTCAGTCTTTCTATACAATCCGCATGATTCTGTGTTCCCTCCATGACCGCTTGCTCTAGTCCGGGAAATTGCTCTTCGGTGTTGATTTCAATCAACCTCTTACGGCTCTCTAGCTCGTCGTTGAGAAGCGATTTGAGCCGCGCCAGTTGATCGTCGCGCACCTCTTCGCCTGCGCGTTCATATTCCTCGGAGAAAGCTTTGCCCAGCAGCTTGATAGCTTTCTCTAATGCTTCGCGGGCTTCCTTTAGATTTCCCTGACGGGTAAGCGCCAGACCTAGATAGTGCCATGCTCTTGAATCTTCTTCGCGCTCTTTAACGGCCTCGCGTAGAACGCTGACAGCTCCCGCCATATCGCCCTGCGTGTAAAGCTCTACGCCGCGAGAGGTCTGCTCATGCGTCGTCGTTGATTGCTGTGGATAAACCTTGAGGGATGAAAACTGTATGATCGTGCAGAAAGTTATGGACAGTAAGATGACGGCTAAACTATTTTTAAGCATGTCAACTTTCCTTAACCGTTATTAAGTCAAGCTCTCTTTGTTCCGGCTCAAGTAAAGACGACGCATCCGTGTTGCTTTAGCTTCGAAATCCAGCGGGGAAGAGGCGACAATCTGGTCCATCTCAAATCCAGTTTTTCAAGTCCCGTCAACTCGCTGAGGCTCTCGGGCAGATGAACGCCTCTGTTGGCTCTCAGATCAAGATAGCGTAGATTTCTTAAACGTCCAACGGAATCGGGCAGCGACTTCAAAGCATTGTTTCTGAGATTAAGATCAGTCAGATTCTTTAATTGGCCCAACGTGTCCGGCAGCTCCCGCAACCTGTTATCCTGCAAGTCCAGTTTTTTGAGACTCTTCATCTTGCCGAGGGATGCGGGCAGTGACTCAAGCTCGTTATTCATCAAATGCAGCTCACGTAGCTTCGTCAATTGGCCCAACGCCTCGGGCAGCGAAGCGAGCTTGTTATTATAAAGCCGAAGCTCTATGAGACGAGTCAGGCTGCCGATCAAAGGCGGCAGTGAAGACAACTGATTGTCCGTGATGTTCAAATAGATCAAGCCTGTAAGCTTCGCGAATGACGCGGGGAGAGAAGTCAGCCGGTTGTTGCTTAAATAAAGAAAGGTCAACCCGCGCAGGTTTCCAAGCGATCCGGGCAGCGCCTTTAACTCGTTATGCCCCAGATCGATCATTCTAAGCCCTGTCAGATGCCCTATGCCTTCGGGCAGTGAAGCGAAGCGGTTGTCCGCCAGGTTCAATGTTCGAAGCCCGGTTAATTGCCAGACCGAACGGGGAAGAGAACTCAAACGGTTACTATACAGGCTCAGGTACTTGAGGTGCTTGAGCCTTCCGATCCAGGCGGGAAGCAAAGCAAGTTTGTTGCGGTCTAAATCAAGTTCTTCAAGCGCAGTTGACTTCAAGACGGACAGAGGGACAGAAGTCAGTCCCTGGCCGGACAAATCCAGAGCTTTCGGCATATTCGATTCCTGTGTCTGTAAAAAAAAGCCGTGCGCGCAAACTTTAACGCTTCAGTTTTTTACCTGATAACTCAGTTGCAAACAACCGTTTTGGTGAGCCTTCCAGTCGGTCAATTTTAGATCGAGCTGTTTGCCGAGCTCAGGAAAAAGCTGTATGCCTGAGCCGAGCAGGACGGGATGTATATTGAGCTCGATCTCGTCTACGACGCCCTCCGCCAACAGGCTTGCGGCCAACTCGCCTCCGCCCATCAGCCAGATGTCTTTGCCCGCTTGCAGTTTCAACCTGCGGACAAACTCTCCGGCGCTCTCCGAGATGATTTCCACCCCCGCGCTCGTAGAAGGTTTCAACGTGCGCGAGAAAACATAACAGCTCATGCCCTTTGAAGACTTCATGCCGTGACCCTGTGTGAGCGCGAATTCGTACGTCTTGCGCCCTAGCAGAAGCGCGTCGATGCTTTTGAAAAACTTGGACATGCCGTAATCCGTGCCGTCCATCAAAAGCCAATCGACAGAGCCGTCGACCCGTGCGATAAAACCGTCCAGTGTATTAGCGACCGAATACTTTACTTTGCGCATGTTTATGCTCCTCTCATGTTTAAGACGCTCCAGTCGAGCAGGAGTTTAGGACGGGCGCGCATTGTAAGTCTTGGCGTTTTTTGATATTGGTTTTTAAAAGCTTAAAGAGAGCGCAATGACGCTTAGCTGTTATTGCTGCTTGCGTGCCTGACAGTAACCGGGAGTCTGCGTTTTGGCTTTACGAAACTGTTTATAGAAACGGCTCAGATCGTTATAGCCGACCTCCTGCGAAATATCTATGATCTCTTCGCCCTTAGCCAGTCTGAACATCGCGTCCGCGATACGCACTTGATGGCAGTAGGCGCTCGGGCTCAGACCAAAATCGCGTTTGTACTGTCGCGCGAGATGAGCGTGACTAACCCCCAGCCGCGCACTAATGCGCGCAATCGAAGGATGAATCAAATAGTTTTCATCCAGCAGCCTTTTGGCTTTAAGTGTTAGCAGAGACGGCGCAGGGTTAACCTCAATCGACCGATGGTTGTAGCTCGAAGCGAGAATCTCTTCCACCTGTTCGATACTTTGAGGCGCTTCCGCAGAAGCAGTTTCAAACAGGATCGGCACACTCATAAACTGTTCAGGCAAGCGGGCGTTAGAAGCCATCCCTCTCCAGCGACCTCTGACATTGCGGAAGCAAACCCTTAGAATAGAGAAAGGCGGATAGAAAGTTCCGAACCGGCGCGTCTTCGGTCGAACACACTCTGTGCCCCTCATAAAATAGTATTCGCCCGCTTCCAATTCAAAAAGCTCAAACAGCCAACGGTCGCACATCACAAACGTCATCGCGCCCGCGCCTTTGATTTCCAACACGTCTTCGATCAAAAAAGCGCCGCCCTCCGACCACTCCATCCTGCGCCGCGACTGTACGTCAGCGCCACCCTTAAGCTGCAAATCCAATTTCTTTGACAGAGCTTGTTTATCGTTCATGCCATGCTATCAAGCGGTCAGGTTGGATGAGTTGTTATGCGTTGCCTCTCGCTAATACTACCTGGATAAAACAACGTATATTCTCCCAGCTACGATTCCAAGCATCAATAAGACCAGAAGCACAATTCGCCAAGTGTTAAGTTTTACGCGGGCATCTATTTGTGTATCTCGATGAAAACTAATTTGTCCCCAAATAGTGTAGCTGATGATAAATATTCCGGCTGATATTACTAACCAAGCCCTACTAGAAAGGAACATGGCAGCGAAACTTGCAGCGAATAATAAAAGAAGTAAGATCGAGACATAAGCCTTCTTAGTTGATGGCTGCTCAATAGTGTGCCATTGCTGAAGCTCCGATCTTACTTCTTGATACCCTTCTAAGCTCCTGGGTACGTGAATATGTTTTTGCTTTCCAGCTGTTCTGACAAATATTCCCGAAAGGTTTTCTTGTATTTTGCTAACCTGCTCACGGTCAATTTCGATGTCCGGTATTGTTGATTGTTTTCTAATAATAAATTCCGGGCTAATGATTATCTGGAATGATGACCATCTCTCCTGCAAGATTTTATAACCACGACGCATACCAAGACCAAACGCTAATAACGAAATCGAAATTATAATAATAGCAAGCCAGGGCTCAATTAACCCTGCGACCATTGGAATACCCAGACCAACTGCTATCCCAAAGAGAGCAGTGAAGAGAACTCTCATGAGAGCTTTGCTCTTCTCTTGCCTTATTCCTTCACGAGATAGGTTGTAATTTTTAGTGCTCATCCTCTCCGATTTACAATTCTGCCAAAAGGAAAACGCCTAACTACTATTATGCCGAACAGCGCGACATAACCACGCGATAGAGCGGCTAATGGCGAAGCGTTCAGCACAACATGCCCGGAATTGTACTTCGACTAACGTGGACTATCCATTAAAAACTTGGCGGATGAAATAGTCGCGCAAAGCTTGCGCTTGTTCAAAGCTGAATGACTTGGATTTTTATACGGGACGAACGAGATTACTGCTGAACCCAGCCGCTTTTTTCGGTGGATTTGCTGGAGGGTCTGCCGATGTGTATGTGCGGGCCTGTGGCCGAGCCGCTGACGGCCTGGCGAAAGGCTTGAAAGGGGATGCGCTGGCTGGTCAGATAGGCAAGGAGCGCCTGGCCCTCTGCGCTGTCGGGATGCACTGCGACATCCATCGCGTTGCGATGATCGTAGCCCCAGCGATTGTGCAACTCAGATTGCCCGTAGGCGCTCACAGGCAGGTGACGGCCCGTACGCGCGAAGAAGAAACCTTCGATCTTAGCCGCTTCGGATAAAGACCAGTTGCCTGAGCCTGCGTAGCGTATGTAGGCGACTCTTTTCACGGAAGAGTTGCTGCCAGCGGACGCAGACAGTGCCAAGGGTGCGTTGGCGGCTTCCGATTCCAGAAGAGCTTCGGCCAGCATCTGGTCAGCCGCCCTGATCTTCTGGTGTACCTCTGCGACCTGTCCTTTGAGTTCTGTGAGCGCTTTCTCCGTCTCTTCAAACTCGCGGCGAGAGATAATGCCGTCCTTGTAAAGCTCTCTTAGCTTTTCCAACTGCTCTGCCGCTTCTGTGACCTTGCGCTCGCGCAGGGCGAGCAGGTCTCTGAGCGTGGATTTGTAGACTTCAGTCGCACGAGTCAGCTCATCCTGAGTGCCTGTGCGCCCCGCGCCGCCGTCTGTCGCGTTGGCGTCGTCAGAGCGCGAGACGATAACGGTTTCGCCAGACGGTTTTGACGATTTCTGTGCGGGCCTGGACTTGGCCCTTGTGCCCTGGGCCAATGCCGTGGAGGCCGCCGTCATCAACAGCAGCACCAGCAACGCGAGCGTCAGGATTTTTAGTTTCCCAAGGAACATGATTCTTAGATGCTTTGCAACGGCCATATCGGCCAAAGTTCGATAAAGAAAATCGCCCTCGAAAATCATACGCTCAAAGGCCGCTCACAGTTTCGTCCGAAAGAGCTTCGGAGCGGGAACGGGCCTGAATTTAAGGGGGAAAATGAAAGCTTCGGCGGGGATTGATGCTCTTTAAAGAAGAGCATTATACACCGGGCGGGGACGAGGAGGGAAAGCGCTCCCGTTTAATCTGCCGTTCGGCCTGTATCTGTCAAATCTTCGACATTCCAGTGGGTGGATTGGCCGACATGAGTCATGTGGCCCTTCGCGTCGATCTCGTAATCGGGAACGCCGTAACGCTTCCAGACTTGCAGGTCGTAGAGCGCAAAGCCGCCGCCGCGTGCGACGCTCGCCACGAATTCCTCTCCGTCCGGAAACTTATAGATACCGCGCTCTCTGAGATCAATTGTTTTCGACGACAAACCTCACACCTCGTCTTTCAAAACCGGCTCGTGGAATAAAAAGGGTGCGCTTGCGCTCGCTCTCAACGGGCTGGTTCAAACTCGGCCTCCGTATGTTGCCCGGCCATTCCGACCAACTCGACTCGTCCGCTCGAAAGCATGCGCCAGACCGTGTAGGTACGCTCGCTTGAGTCGCGGCCCGGCATCAGTTCTGCGCGAAAGGTCAGAATCTGACCGGCACGCGCCCATACGGGTAGTGCTCGCCTGAGCTTTCGCCGGGCGCGGGCGCTCGATATTTTACGCTTGAGCACGCGAGTGAATCAGCCTACGCATACGATCTGAAAAAAGCACGTCGATCTTCATCGGCTCGATGACTGCCGTGACCTCGCCCATGCCGTACACGGGATGCAGCATCGTCTGACCTGCGCGATAGGTGCGCGTGCGGTCATAGGGCGCACCAGATTTCGCCGTCGAACGCAAGGAAGTGGCCCCACCCTTTGTCTTGTAGGTGCTGCGCGTTCCGCACTTCGGACAACTGACGCGCGAGATCATGCCGCGTTTATTGATAGAGGCGACGACATGGCCGCGCTCTTCGCCGCATACCTCGCAGACTTTCTCGACGCGGTCGCCGACGGCAAAGGTCTGTTTCTCTGCAAGGGGCTGTTTTTCCATGATTCTTTCTTTTTCTAACACAATCTGCACCTCGACGCTCCTTTTTAGCTGCTTGAAGACGGATTCTTGATTGAAACAGGACGGGTCGGTAAAGCAAGCCGGAAGAGCCCGTCCAGTGGCCGTCTATTTGTATCTATAAGTGATCCGTCCCTTTGTCAGATCATACGGGGATAATTCGACGCTCACGCGGTCGCCCGCCAGAATGCGTATATAGTTTTTGCGCATCTTGCCGGAGATTTGGGCCATGACGACATGGTCGCTTCCGTCCAGACGCACTTTGAAAAAAGCATTGGGCAGCTTATCAACCACAATGCCCTCCGCCGGAATCAGGTCTTCTTTTGACAAACTAAATTTCTCCAGATGATAAATGAACGAGAAGTCTGAACAAGGCCTATCAATTCAATTCTGTGTCAGGCCGATCAGGTTTCTCACTTAACGCTTCCTTAGCGCCGAGCGCCAACTCTTAAGCCTGCGGCGCTTTTATGGTTTCAAAAACCGGACGCCCCCGGCTGCTTCGTAAATCTCTCTCGCCGGGGGCATCTACTGACTTCTTGGGCCGCTCTTAGCCTGGCGACCTGTAAGCCTCTCTTGTGGCTTAAAAGCCGCCCCTTACCAGCGTGGCGAGCGATCACCGCCGCCACCGCCTCCGCCAAAGTCTCTACCGCGTCCGCCGCCGCCGCCACGACCACCACCGCCGCCGTAACCTCCGCGACCACCACCGCCGCCACGTCCACCGCCACCGCCGCGACCGCCCCTGTCCTCACGCGGCCTGGCCTCGTTGACGTTCAGATTACGACCGTTCAACTCCTTGCCGTTGAACTGCTCGATGGCCTTTTGCCCTTCTTCATTGGAAGCCATCTCGACGAAGCCGAAGCCGCGCGAACGACCCGTCTCGCGATCTTCGACGACCGAAGCGGATTCGACCGTTCCGGCCTGCGAAAACAGCTCCTGCAAATCTTCGCTCGAAGTCTGGAACGAGAGATTGCCGACGTAAAGTTTCATAGACATAGATGTGTGCCTCTCCTCTGTAGGAGGAATAAAAGAAGCTTCTTGGGCAAGATCGCTTCGGTGTAACGGTGGCAGCGAAGGCTCGCGTTCGGGTGCTCTTTTGCGGAGCGGCTTCTAAAGTTGAAAATCAGCCTGCTCTCGAACTATCCAAACGCCGCCGCCAAAATGATCGAGGCACGGGGCGCATCACCGTTGATGCGCGAGAGAAGGAGTAATCATTAGTTATAATGCACTATTTGAGCGAGAAGAGCAAGGAAGAGCGATGTGTAATAAAGGATAAAAGCGATTTGAGACACGGTATTTCAAATCCGAAATCGCTTCTACGACCCTTTATTCTTCCGTCTGCTGCCTTGTATTTCTGGCACGCTCCCAGACCACTGCGCGCCACTCTTTTTTCGCCTTGATGATCGAAAGAGAGGCCAGTGGTTGACGCAGATCGCGGACTAATCGAACGACCTCCGCGACCGTTTCCAGATGAGACCCCGTCGCGCCCGGCACGCTCAGGCGTATGCGGCTGCCGACCGCCGGAAGCTGATCGAAAGTGACCATCGCGCCTTCCGGGCCGACGTTCTCCGTCGTTCCTTCTGTGACGATACGCTTGCCCGTCTTCTCTTCAAGCCATTCGGCCTGAACTGGCAGTTGGACGAGAAAGCGCTGCCCTGTACTGCTACTATTGCTCTGTTCGGTTTCCGTGTGTGACATAGTTCTTCAACGCTAGTGCTAAATATCCTCACTCTTTTTAGCGGCGTAAAGATTTAGATGTAGGGCGGCAAAAATAGTTGTATAGAGATGCTAGAGGGCCGCATACCTTCACGCCGTGCCGCCACAAAATAGTCCAGGCGCTTCCCGGACTTAACCCCAAGGTCTGATCCCTCTTTCCTTTGCCCTTATCGCCCGGCTTTTCGGGCCACCAAACACCCGCTCGAAACATCTCAAGCTACAGACCACGGCAAAAGAAAGAAAGCGTACGCACATCAGCCGTGGCCGTCTCTTCCCCTCATAAAATTGATTGCTTAGAACGAGAGAAGATGATGAAACTTAAACTGGCCGGATTTATGTCTATGATGATCGCCGCCGTGCTTCTTTTATGCTCAGCCGCCGCCTTTGCCTCTGATACAAAAGCTTCTGCGAATGCGCCGTTCTGGGCCGGTAATCCTAATGCCGCCACTTTCGAAAAGACTATGAAAGCGCGTCTTGAAAGGGCGCAGCAAACACTCGACCGTATGCTCGCGGTCAAAGGCAAGCGCAATATTGAGAATACGCTCAGACCTTACGACGACATTTTGTTGGAGTTGGACGCGGCGGGCTCGCAGGCAGGGCTCATAGAGGAAGTGCATCCGGACAAGACTATGCGCGAGACGGGGCAGCGTATGACGCAAAGGGTTGCGGCCTTCGGCACGGAGCTATCATTGAACCGCGCCGTCTACGAAGCCCTCTCTGCGCTCGACGTAAGCAAGGCTGACGCGGAGACGCGCTTTTACGTCGAGAAGACGCTGCGCGATTTTCGTCTCGCCGGTGTGGATAAGGATCAAGAGACGCGCAAGCATATCAAGGCGCTCAGGGATGAGCTGGTCTTGATCGGCCAGGAGATCAGCGAGAATATACGCAGCGATGTGCGCACCGTCATTGTCAAACACGTCTCGGAACTCGAAGGCTTGCCCGCAG
>Ga0190273_10000545_pt1 | contig 14054 bp, 9 predicted proteins | sample Popmic504IS_FD_134513 | JGI IMG/M metagenome (GOLD analysis project Ga0190273, IMG submission 134513) | Populus adjacent soil microbial communities from riparian zone of Shoshone River, Wyoming, USA - 504 IS | ecosystem: Environmental > Terrestrial > Soil > Riparian zone > Trees stand | place... | reverse complement strand
GGTCTGCAGATTTTCCATGACGCTCATATGTTCAACGTGTTCACCACGGCGCATGGGCTCATCATGATCTTCTTCGTGGTGATGCCGGCGTTGATCGGCGGATTCGGGAACTGGATTGTGCCATTGATGATCGGCGCGCCGGACATGGCGTTCCCGCGCATGAACAATATTTCGTTCTGGCTGCTACCTGCGTCGTTCGCGCTGCTGGCCGAAGGCAACGCAAACGGCGACGGCGAGGTCAATCTAGTCCCTATCGCGACGCGCGCACGCGACGAAAAGCTCGAAGCCCATGCCAAAAAGCTGACCGTCGGGCGCACCATCACGCGCAAGGTAATGCGTGACAGGGTCGCTCTGCTGTCGCAGGACGCCGCCGCCGAAGAGCAGTTCGCGGGCGTCGAGTCGATTGTTTCGCAGGGCGTGCGCTCGACCATCTGCGCGCCGCTCGTGGCGGAGTCGGGCGTGCACGGCGCGCTCTACGCAGACCGCCTCGATCCGTTCGCAGCCTTTAAGCCGGACGATCTGGAATTGATTACGGCGGTCGCGGCGCAGACAGCTGTGGCGGTCGAGAACGCGCGCGCACACGAACGGCTCGCACGCGAGGAAGTCGCACGCGCCAACTACAGCCGCTTTCTTCCTGAATACGTCGTCAAGCAGATGCTCGAAAATCCGGAGTCGTTCAAGCTCGGCGGCGCGAACCAGATGATTACGGTGCTCTTCGCAGACATACGCGGCTTTACGCGTCTCTCAGAGCATGCCAAGCCGGAGAAGGTCGTGCAGCTTCTCAATAAATATTTCTCTGCGATGACGGACATTATCTTCGCGCACGGTGGGACGCTGGACAAATATTTAGGCGATGGTTTGATGGCGCTCTTCGGCGCGCCGACCGCGACGCCCGAAGACGCGAAGAATGCGCTCAACGCTGCGGTCGCCATGCAGCGTCGCATCCTCGGCATCAACGAAGAACTCAGGGCCGAAGGGTTTCAGGAGATAGGTGTCGGCATAGGGCTTCACACGGGCGAAGCGACTGTGGGCTATATCGGCTCGGAGCGCCGCTCGGAGTACACGGCCATCGGCGACACGGTCAACACTGCTTCGCGCCTGGAATCCAATTCCAAGGCGGGACAGATTTTGCTGAGCGCTGAAACGGCCAAGGCCGCTGGCAATCGTTATCCTCTGACGCCGCGCGATCCGATCTCCGTCAAGAATCGTGCGCAGCCCGTACCGCTCTTCGAAGTCGAATGGCAACAGGCTTCGGCACAGGACTACTGAGAAGGGATGAAGGATGAGGGATGAGGGATGAAGAAAAGCATTCTTTTCATCCCTCATCCCTTATTTTTATGTCGTCAAGCTCATTTATGCGCAGCATCCTGATTCAACTGTTGATCGCTTTTCTGTCGCTGTTGTCATGGAGCGCGAATGTCGCCGCCTGTTCCTGCGTTGATACTCCTTCCCCCTGTGCCTCCTTTCGTGAAGCTCCGGTTGTCTTCATCGGCCTTGTCAAAGAAATTCATGAGGAATTGGTCGATATCGAAAGTTCTGGCAAAACGGATACGATACGTACCAGCCTGACAGCGCGCTTTATTGTCGAGACGGCTCTCAAAGGCATCGACAGTCGGGAGGTGGATGTGGTGACGGGTGGCGGTCATGGTGATTGCGGCTACAACTTCGTGTCGGGCGAGAGCTATCTGGTTTATGCGTTTAGAACTGAAGAGGAAGCGCTTAGCTCAAGCATGTCGCGCACAGTCATCGGCGGCGGGAATAATTCAGCGAAAAAGGCTGGCGCGCTGACCACGAATATTTGTAGCCGCACGCGCCGTTTTGAAAACGCCCGCGATGATCTGGATTTGATCCAGGCGGTCGTTAAGGGCAAACCGCAGTCACGCATCTTCGGCAGCGTGGATGAGTATGTGACGAAGATCGGTGACATTGAGCGTGACGCTCAATACAGGCCGAAGGCTGGACTGACGATTAAAGTGGAAGGAGCGGCGGGGAAATTCGAGGCCAGTACGGATACTGAAGGACACTTTCGTATGGACGGGCTCAAACCCGGACGATACAGGGTGCAGCTGTTGCTGCCCGCAAACTACGGCATGCAGTTCTCCTTTGACCGCAATGAAACCGCCGTCGAGGTGACAAGGGGCTGTTCAGGAGTTGAAATCAACTTCAATATCAGGATTGACGGGCGCATCAGCGGTCGCCTTTACGACGCTCAGGGCAAACCCCTGGGTAAAGATGTACAGGTCTCACTCCTGATTTATGAACCAGCCGGTAATCCGGCAGCCCTTATAAGTCGAAATGAATATACGGACGCACAGGGGCGTTACGAGTTCGATGGCCTTCCGCCGGGACGTTACGTGCTCGGAATAAATCTGGATGACGCGCCCACTAAAAATACTCCTTACCAGAAGATGTATTACCCTTCGGCGAACACTCTGGCGCAGGCGGCGGTGATAAGTGTCGGCGAAGGTCAAAAGATAAATGATTACGATCTGCATCTTTCAAAGCCGCTGGCCGAGCGAACGATCACGGGCACGGTTCTTTTACAGAATGGTCAACCGGCGGTCGGCGCAAGGGTCGAGATTTATGACCTGGAGAAACCGGACAAAGCGGTCTGGGGGATGCGTACAGAGACCGATAGACAGGGGAGCTTTACGATCCGAGCTTTTAAGGGGCGTCACTATAAACTGCACGCATACCTGAGCGAGAATTACATCGCGGGGACGGGCGTGCAATCAGAGATGGTCGAAGTGGATTCCGCTGCCGGTGATTCGCCACTCAAAATAATCCTTAACAGGCCCGGAATTTTCAGGGATCAGCAGTAGCTCTCCGAAAGCCGAATTGCATCATAGGTCATGCGAAGGGCTAACCGCGAGAGCATTTCACACATGACTATTTGCGGCAGCAGGGGCGCAAGGCTTTATCCGGCTTGAGCGCTCAAGCCAGGCAGTGTTTATTACTCAAATCAATTTATGAGCATTAACAGTCTTTTACATAAGCAGATCACAGTGGGGCGCATGTACGGGATACCTGTGCGCATAGATTACCGCTGGTTTCCTGTCTTCGCTCTCTGTTTGTGGCTGATCGCTTACAATTTGCAGTACGGCGGGATGCGGTTGCCCATGCAGAAAGGGCCTGGAGCGCTCCCGCCAATCCTTGGGTTAGCGGCCTGGTTCTATAGCGCATTGACGACGCTCGCGCTTTTTCTCTCGGTCGTCGGCCACGAGCTTTCGCACGCCCTCATGGCGCGCGCAGAGGGCGTAGAGATCGAAGAGATAGTGCTTCATCCCTTTGGCGGTCTGACTCGCTTCGCACACGAGCCTGATAACCCGCGCGCAGATTTTCGCATCGCGATTGCGGGCCCGGCGGCAAGTTTTCTCTTCTCAGTGCTCGCGCTCGGCGCGATGATCTTGGCGGCGAAAAGCAATCTGATGACGACCGCGCTCGTTTTCTTTATCATCGGGGCGGACAATCTGCTGCTCGCAGTCTTTAATCTCTTTCCGGGTTATCCTCTGGACGGCGGGCGCGTGCTGCGCGCGATCATGTGGCACAGCAGCGGCAATATCGCGGATGCCACGCGCAGGGCCGGTTTCTGCGGCATGCTCATCGCGGGCGCGCTCATCGTCTTCGGTCTGCACATGATGACCTGGCCCGCGCTCCTGATGGGCCTGTGGTCTGTGCTGATCGGTCTTTTCCTGCTCGACGCTGCGAACAAGGTGGTCAAGCAGGTGCGCGGCTCTAAGACCGGCACCGTCAGCGAAGCTATGAGCAGCATGCCTATCGTCGTTGAGCCTGACCTTTTGATGAGCCGGTTCGTTGATACTGTACTGCCGCCGCTTCAAACTCGTCTTAACCCGCAGACCAGCTTCCCCGTCGCGCACGACCGCAGACTCTACGGCATCCTCACGCTGGAGGATTTGAAAGCCCAGCCGCCCGAGCGCTGGCGCGTCTTAAGGGCCCGCGACGTAATGCGACCCATCGACCCGCAACTCTTCGTAGAGCCCTCCGTGAGCATGACCCGCGCCGACGAGTTGATGCTGAAGAACGGCACGAACTCGCTCGCCGTCGTCGATAGCCGGGGAGACCTCGTCGGCTTCCTCCAACGAAAAACAAGGATGAAGGATGAAGGCGCAGGGATGAAAACGTGACGATGTGCGCTGAATCATTCAGCTTACATTGCCACGCTTTCATCCCTCATCCCTCCGCCCTCATCCCTGCCTTTCTTGCCTTGTGCCATTTTTTGGCCGATAATCCGTGCGGAGTTATCATTTTCCAGGGGACGAAGGAGACCGTTCATGTGGGCAGTGATTGGCGCACTCGTCGCCAACGGCCTGATTACGGTTTTTAAAGGTATAGGATTTGTTGTCACGGGCTCTGCCAGTATGGGCGCAGAGACTTTGCACTCCTTAGCCGATACGACCAATCAGGTTTTCCTGCTGTTGGGCTTGCGATTTTATAAGCGCCCGGCGACCGAGAAGCATCCGTTCGGTTACGGTATGGAGCGCTTCTTCTGGTCTTTCATCGCCGCCATCTTTATCTTCGGCGTCGGCGCAACCTACGCCATTTATGAGGGCGTCGAGAAGCTGAGGCATCATGAAGAGCCGACGAATCTTAAGTGGGCATATATCATCCTCGGCGTCTCGTTCGTGCTGGAGGCCGGATCAATCGCCATCGCCATCTGGCAGGAAATAAGGGAAGCGCGCCACGAAGGCATGACCTTTATGGAGTACCTTCGTGAATCAAAAGACCCGACCGTTAAGACTGTGCTCTTTGAAGATTCGGCGGCGCTGCTTGGCATCGTCATCGCCGCCGTTGGTATCTACCTGACGGATCATCATACTGGGCCAGGGGAGGGAGCTTACTGGGACGGTGTGGCTTCGATCACCATCGGCATCGTGCTGGCGATCGTCGCCTTTGTGCTGGCGCGCATGTCGCGCGGACTGCTGCTCGGCGAAGCCGCCACGCCGCGCACAGTCGAGCGCATACGCAAAGCCATCCTCGAACACCCGAACGTCGTTCAAGTGGTAGAGCTTTTGACGATGCATCTCGCGCCCAAACAGATTCTGATTAACGCGCACATCAACCTGCGCGACGAGCTGGCGACAGACGATGTCGAGCAGACCATCACGGAGATAGAAGAATTAATCAAGCGCGCGGAGCCGAAAGTCCACATGATCTTTTTAGAGACCGCGCGCGAGAGTCAGAGCAACTTGCAAGAGCCTCTGGCAGAGCACATGGGCTGAATCAATTTTGGATTTTAGATTTTGGATTTTGGATTAGCGAGCAAGCGCAGGCTTAAGAGCTTGAAGTTCAAAGTTCAAGTCCCCGACAGCGTTAATCTAAAATTCAAAATCTAAAATCTAAAATGTTACTGCTATTACCGTATCGCGAATATCTTGGAAGGCTGGGCGACCCGCGCAACATCGCGGACATCGTGCTGGTCTTTCTGATCGTGTATACGGTACTAAAGCTTGTCCGGGGTACGCGCGCCGCGCCGATGGCCGCAGGGATCGCAGGCTTCGCCCTGCTCTACTGGCTGGCGGTCAATCAGGATTTGGCGACGCTCGAATTCGTGCTCCACGGCGGGCTGCTTTATATAGGCATCGCCATCATAGTGCTCTTTCAATCCGAGATTCGTCAGGCTTTGATCTCGTTTGGCAATCGCTTCCGGATGCCGTTCACGCGCCGTCAGACGGGACAGTTCGGCGAGGGCGTTTACGACGAGATCGTGCTCGCGGCAACGACTCTGGCATCGACCAAGACGGGCGCGCTCATCGTCATAGAGCGCGGCGTAGGTTTGAAGAACGTCACGGACGGCGGCGTCAAACTCGACGCAGAGCTGAGCTACGATCTGCTGGTGACGATCTTTAATCCGGCGACGCCGCTGCATGACGGGGCGGTCGTCGTGCGTCGCCACCGCGTGGCGGCTGCCGCCTGTTTCCTTCCGCTCACTTTGAACCCGCGTCTCTCTAAAGACCTCGGCACGCGGCATCGCGCGGCCATAGGCATTACTGAAGACTCCGACGCGGTGGCGGTCGTCGTCTCCGAAGAGACCGGATTGATCTCTTTCGTTCAGGGCGGACAAATCCGTCGCGGTCTGGACGCGACCAAGCTTCGCGCCTCTATCTTTCAAGCGCTCGAAGTCTCTGGCCGCAGAAAAGACAAAGAGCAACCGCGCGCGGAAACCGAAACAGAGACCGAACGGGCAATATCAACGTGAAATAGTTTTCAGTTTTTAGTTTTCAGTTTCAAGTAAAAGCTTCAAGGCTCTTTCTGAAAACTGAAAACTAAAAACTGAAAACTGATTACTAAAATGTCTTTTCGTGAAATAGATGATGAAGAAGTTCCGCGCCGCACGGCCCGTTGGCCGCGCGAGGTCAAGGCCTGGCTGCGCGAAATCTTCATCGAAGACTGGAATCTCAAATTGCTCGCGCTGGCCATTACGCTCGGCCTCTGGTACGCCGTGACCGGACAGCGCACGCCCGCCACGGTTCGCCTGCCCAATGTCCAGTTACAATTTCGACTGCCGGAAAAAATGGAGATCAGCAACGAGCCGCACGATCAGGTCGAAGTCGTGCTGACAGGCAATAAGCGTGAGCTTGATCGAATCCGCCGCGGTGATCTGGTCGTCTATGTCGACGTGAGCAAATATTCGCCGGGCGAGCGCGTTGTCCAACTGACGCGCGATACCGTGACGATGGATTTGCCGGAGGGCGTGCGCGTCGACGACATTGAGCCAAACGTCGTGCCGCTGCGCCTTGAGCCGCGCATCGAGACGCAGGTCGTGGTCGAGCCGCGCCTGGACGGCAAACTCGCGGAGGGCTTTGAGCTTTACGGGGTGCAGGTCACGCCGCAAACGGTGCGCGTGCGCGGGCCTGCCAGTCACGTCTCCGCCTTGCAGCAAGCGCCGACTGAGCCGATCTCGATCACCGAGCGTAAAGAGAACTTTAACGTTCAGCAGGCGGCCATAGAGATTCCAGATCAACGTGTCAACGTGCTAGACACGGTCGTCAATGTCAACGTGGAGATCGGCGAGCAGCGAATTGAAAAAGTTTTAGCGGGCATCCCCGTGCGTGAAAGCACGGGCTTGCAGGCCAGGCCCGAGATCGCCACGGTTACTCTCTACGGCCCGCGTTCCGTGATCGAGTTGCTGCGGCCAGAGAACTTACAAATCCTTTTGGACGTGGGCGCGGACGGCGCGATCACCTCGCGGCTTGTCCTGCCGCCCGAAGCCGAAGGCCGCGTCCATCTACGCTCCATCGTTCCATCAGGATTTTCCATCATTAGATGATGAAGAAAAGTTTTCAGTTTTTAGTGTTCAGTTTTCAGCAGAAGAGCGATGCGCTTTTACTGAAAACTAAAAACTGAAAACTAAAAACTGTTTGCTTATGAAAAGACTTTTTGGCACGGACGGGATGCGTGGCGAGGCCGGGCAGTTCCCGCTCGACGCGCAGACTGTGCGAAGGATTGGAAGTTCGCTGGCGCGCCGTCTTGCGGAGAGTGCGGAAGGCGGGCTCGCGCCGCGCATTGTGACGGGGCGCGATACGCGCGAGTCCGGCGCATGGATCGAGCAGGCGTTTACGGCGGGCGCGCGCGGCGCAGGGGCCGAGTGTCTGTCGGCTGGCATCATCACGACTCCGGGTGTGGCGTATCTGGCACGCATAGTACCGGCGGACGCGGGCGTCGTCATCAGCGCCTCACATAATCCGTATCAGGATAACGGCATCAAGATTTTCTCGCCTTCAGGACGCAAGCTGGATGATGCGACCGAGCGTCTGATCGAAGCCGACATCAAAGCGGCAACGTCGCAGGATGAGCATACGGCGCGGGAAGCGAAGCACGTTGAAGAGGGCGAAGATGATTATAAAGAGAGCGCCGCGCTCCGCCAGCGTTATCTGGATCATCTCAAGGAAGAGGCAGAATCTTCAGGACTTTCGCTCGCAGGCTTGAGCATAGTTCTAGACTGCGCCAACGGTGCCGCATCCGGTCTCGCTCCGGCTCTTTTTGAAAGTCTCGGCGCGCGCGTTATTCCAATCAATGCTCAACCCGATGGCCGCAATATCAATCGCGATTGCGGCTCGCTGCACATCGAAGGTTTACAGCGAACAGTCCTGGCGGAGCACGCAGACCTCGGCGTTGCTTTCGACGGCGATGCAGACCGCGCTCTCTTCGTAGACGGCGCGGGCGAGTTCGTCGACGGCGACGCCACACTATGGGTCATGGCGCAGTATCTGGCCTCGCGCGCTGAGTTGAAGGACGGAATCGTCGTCGCCACAGTGATGAGCAACATCGGTCTTGAGCTTGCGCTTGGCGCGCGCGGCTGGCAATTGAAGCGCACGGATGTCGGCGACAAGTACGTGCTCGAAGAGCTTTTACGAACGGGCGCAAGTGTGGGCGGCGAACAATCCGGCCACATTATCTTTCCACGACAGAGCCTGGCGGGCGACGGAATGATGACGGCGCTTTTCCTGCTGCGCGCGATGCACGACACAGGCATAAGACTGGATCAGTTGGTACGGGGCTTCACACGCTATCCGCAGGTGCTCGTCAACGTGCGCGTGCGCGAGAAGCTTCCCTTCGAAGAGGTCGCGGAGGTAGCGCGCACCATTGAAGAGACCAAAGCGAACTTGGGCGAGCGCGGGCGACTGCTCCTGCGTTATTCCGGGACAGAGCCGCTGGCGCGCGTCATGATCGAGGGCGAGCAGCAGGCGCAGATCGAACGTTATGCCAACACGATTGCCGACGCTATCAGAGAAGCGATAGGAGAGACTTCGAGCAAGCCTTGAGTAGTGAAATTTTTGCGCGGTCGGCGGTGTAAGACTTACACTGCAAGACGGTTTTTACAGACCGGCTTGCTTACATCTGAGGGGCATAAGAGACAAAAGCCCTGCAAAAACGGCAGGCGCGACGTGCGGATTTTCTCTCTTGACATGGCATAGCCATTGCGATGTATATTGTGGGGCAAGAGAGACGGTTGGTGGATCCTCCGTCTCAAGTGGTTGCTGGGGTGAGGACAGTGACCACGAATATGAATGGGCGCGACACACTCCCACGTTGTCGCGCCCATTCGCTTTTTTAACCGACTTTGGACGAGCCTTTAACACTCTCCTGAAGCCTCTCCTCATGTTAGAATCCTTTGCCGTCCAGCTTTCCCTTAACAGTTTCGAATGACTCGAAAATTTTTATCCAGATCGCAGTCCTCGCTTCTCATGAATACTACGGAATATCGCAGCGAGTTCTCCGCCTACAGCCGAGCGTTTGAGCTTGCGCATTATCATCACCGCGCGGGGCTCGAACCGCAGCTTAACCTCGAACCCGTTTACGACCGTTACGGCGACCTCTTCACACAACAGGCGATACTTGATCTGGAGCAGGCCTTTAAGGAAACGCTCCCGGAGCATGAGACGGAGCGCGCCGGTTTGCGCGCTCTGTGTGGCGCGGCCCGTATAGGTTACTTGGAGCGGCATGCCAGAGAAGTGACTGCCGAGCGTGCGCGCTGCGAAATGGGCGCGCGCATTTCCCTGGATGGCTCAGAGATTTCATTCCATAGCGTTCCGAAAAGAATAGGCAACGAGCCGGTGGCCGCGCGCCGCCGCGAACTGATGGCCCGCTGGGTCGAGATGGTGCAGTCGTGCAACGATCTGCGCGCGGCGCGTTTCGAATCGTTTCAGGATTCTGCGCGCTCGCTGGGGTTCGATTCCTACCTCGCGCTTTTCACAGAGATCACGGGCACGGATTATCAACGGCTCGCAGCCTCTGCCAGAGCTTTTCTACAGCGTACCGAAGCGCCTTACATGTCTGCGCTTCAAAGGGCTGTGGCGCGCGACCTACCGGATGTCGAGCGCGATGATCTGCAATTCGCGGACTTTCTCTTCTTTCAGCGCATGCCGCGACTTGATCGCTTTTTTCCTGCGAGGGAATTGCTTGGCACTTACAGCGCGGCGATGGAGGGCTTAGGGATACGTGTCGGTCGGCAGAAGAACATACATATTGACGATGAGCAGCGCCCGCTGAAGAACGCGCGCGCCTCCTGTTTCCGCATAGATGTGCCGCACGATGTGCGCCTGCTGCTCTCGCCCATCGGCGGCGCTTACGATTACACGACGCTTTTCCACGAGGCCGGACACGCTCAGCACTTCGGCTGGGCCTCGCGCGATTTGGCGCTGCGTTATCCGGAATTTATCTACGCGCCGGACAATGCGACCACCGAAGGCTATGCCTTCCTGCTCAACTATCTTTTTCACGACGCCGACTGGCTTGTTGAATACAGAAACGACGTGCGCCCCGATCAGGCGCGCGAGATTGCGCGCGACCTGGCGCTGCTGACGGCGCACACGATCAGGAGAGCCTGCGCCAAACTAAATTACGAGATCATTCTGCATGAGAAGAAAGCTGACGCGCGCTCAGAGCAAATGTCCAACCTTTACGCGACGCTGCAAGCAGAGGCCACGGGCTTTCGTCGTGACCGTTCGCTCTATTTATGGGATGTGGACGACGGCTTTTATGCGGCGGCTTACCTGCGCGCATGGGCCTTTGAGGCTTCACTGCGCGAGCACCTGCGCACGCGCTTTGGACGGCGCTGGTGGGCCAACGTTAAGGTTGGCGATGATTTGATCGATCTGTGGAATACTGCCGCGCGTTACACGCCCGAAGAGCTTGGCCGTCTGATAGGCTTCGGCGAGCCGAGTTTCGATTTTCTCGCAGACACATTGATCGCCGCCATCAAAGAGGATTGAGGAGAAAAGTAGAGTGCAGCGCGTAGGCGTGCGTCTCAGGGCGCATGCAGAGCAGCGTTACGAGATCATCGTCGGAGACGGTCTGCTTTCATCGCTCGGTGATGAAGCTCGCCGCGCTCTGCCGGATGCAGCGCGTCTCGTTGCCTTGATCTCTAACGAAAAGGTTTTCAGTCTCTACGGAGAGACGGCCATGGAGAGCCTGCGCCGCGCTGGGCTCTCGCCCGTGCACTGGCTGATGAAGGATGGCGAGCGCCATAAAAATCTACGCACGCTGGAGCGCGCAGTTCGGTTTCTCTCCCTCGCCGGGTTGGAAAGAAGCGACGCGGTGATTGCTCTGGGTGGCGGCGTGGTGGGCGACCTCGCGGGTTTTGCGGCGTCCGTCTACTTACGCGGCATTCCCTTCGTTCAAGTCCCGACCACATTGTTGGCGCAGGTGGATGCTTCTGTCGGCGGCAAGACGGCGGTCAATCTAGCCGCTGGAAAAAACATGGCGGGCGCATTTCATCAACCGCGCGCCGTGTTGATAGACACGCGCACACTCACAACTTTGCCCGCCAGAGACTTGACCGCCGGATGGTGCGAAGCGGTCAAACAGGGCGCGACGGGAAGCCGTCCTCTCTTCGATAAGACATACGACTATCTTAAGAGCGCGGGTCAAAAGATTTCGACGACGGATGCACGTCTTAAAGAGCTGATCGCCGCGCAGTGTGCGTTCAAAGCCGGGATAGTGCGCGGGGATGAACGCGAAGAGATGACGCGCTCGGATGGGCGCTCGCGTCGCATTCTGAACTTCGGGCACACGACGGCGCATGCGCTTGAAAAGGTGACGGGCTTTCGCCGTTTCCGTCACGGCGAGGCGGTCGGCTATGGGATGATAGTCGCAGGCGAGCTTTCCGTAGGGTTAGGCTTACTAGACCCTTCGGAGTTAGAATTACTTCGAAGTGCCGTCCGTTTGTGCGGACGGTTGCCGCGCGCCAGTGATCTTGATGAAGGGATGATCCTCGACGCACTCTCTCACGATAAAAAACGGGTCGGCGGTCAGCTGCAATGGGTTCTGCTGGAGCGCTTGGGGCGCGCGACCATCGTGGATCAAAGTGAGATTGCGCCCGGACTCTTGCGTGCCTCGCTGCGCGCAGCTTTCAACGGGCCGCCGCCTGGAAATTCGAGAGCAAGGAAGTGAATGAACATGCAAAGTTCTTGCACAGCTTTCAGCGCACCCTCTCGCAGAGGCGAGCGGGGTGGAACGCGCCTTAAATTTCTGATCGTCATCGCCCTGCTCGCCGCGGTCGCCTATAGTGGTTACAACTACATCCCTGTGGCGTATCAAGCCTACCTGTTGAAAGACTATATGCAGACGACAGTGGACAAGGCGACCGCCATGGGCCAACCCGCCGACTGGGTCGTCACACAACTGAAAGCGAGCGGCGCGCAGTATGATGTCCCGCCCAACGCGGATGTCAAAGCACAGATGAACAACGGACGCATGGAAGCAAGAGTCCGTTTCTCTAAGCCCGTCGCCCTGCCGTTTTATACGTACATGTACACCTTCGACAATACGGCCAGGAGCGCAGACCTCTTCACACAAAAACCGAACCCCTGATCCGACAACTTAAAAAGTGATGGTCGGGCCAGGGGTTGATCTAAAGTGGAAGAGCCAGTCGTTCTTCCTATCAAACTTATTTCTGAAACTTTGTTTTAGCCGACGGCCAGGGCTCTTGTCGCGGAATTGATCGTCTGCAATTGAACAAGCCCGACGGGCGCTGAGCCGAGCCATGTGGTCGGACAGACGCCGCAGCGTGTGCACTGGTCAACCGAAGGGCAGGGCGCTGTCGAGCGGGCGACGTGTGCGCGTTCGTGCTCCTGCTGCATAAATTCGCGCGAGAGACCCGAATCGATGATCTCCCACGGAAGATACTCTGTGTAGGAACGCTGGCGGCTCGTATAAAAGGCCGGATCGATCCCCGTTTCGCGCAGCGCCGCTTGAAAGTCGCTTCCTCTACGCGCCGCAGCTTCGATGACGCGCGCCGTTCGACGATCTCCCGAAGAGAAGAGCGCCTGCTCGTGAGCGATACGCGCAGACATCGCTCGCACCTCTACGTTCGGAATGCGCGCGAGATTCTTCGAGACCCATTTTAAGCGGCGCTTTAATTCCTTTTCGTCACAGATTGCGTCCCACTGCAAAGGCGTATTCGGCTTCGGCACGAAACCGTTTAAGGATGGGATGATCTTTCCGGCACGTCCGAACTTTTTGCCAGCTTCGAGCATACGATCCTTGATACGCTCGACCAGCGTAATCATCTCTTCCAGGTCGTCCTGTTCTTCGGTCGGCAGACCGACCATCAGGTAGAGCTTGACGGTCAGCATGCCGCGATCAAAGACCGCGCCGCAAATATCCACGATCTCGTCGTTGGTCAGATTCTTATTGATGACTTTCCGCAAGCGGTCGGAGCCGGTCTCCGGCGCGACGGCAATCTGCTGGTCGCGCGATTCGACGAGCGCATCCAACAATTCATCGGAAATCTGGTCGAGCCTGAGCGAAGAAACCGAGATGCGATAATCCATCTCGCGCAAGCCCTGAAGAATTTCGCTGATCTCCGGATGATCGCACACGGCTGTCGAGACCAGGCCGATCTTGTCCGTGCGTGCGCGCCACTCTGCGGCTTTCGCCAGGATGTCGCGCGCGGGCACGACCCTTGGCGGCCAGTAGTTGAATCCTGCCCAGCAGAAGCGACACCCCTGCGAGCAGCCGCGCGAAATCTCTATCAGAAAGCGCTCGCCCATCTCGGCCTCAGGAGCCCAGATCGCGGTAGAGGGCGCAAACACATCCTGTGAGCGCAACTGTTCTGCAATCTCTACATCGCCGCGACGCATAGCGCGCTTGAGACTTCCTTCCTTTGGATTCTCTGCGGCGACGGCGCGACCTACACGCGCGGGCACGCCCTCTGCCGTCGGCGTGTAAGAGACAACTGTGCCGTCCGCGTTATACGTCACATCGTAAAGCGAAGGCACATAGAAGCCGCGACCTGTGCGCGCCAGTGCGAGCAGAATCTCTTCTTTCGTCTCGTATTCAAAGATCGTATCGACGAGTTTGGGCCCAAGGATTTCGCCTTCGCCGACGCCCACGACATCCGTGAAATCGGCGATCGGCTCAGGATTCAAGAATGATGCCGCGCCTCCCATCACCACTAGCGGATCATGTCGTGTGCGATCACGCGACCAGACGGGCACGCCGCTCATACGCAGCATCTCTGCCATGTGCAGGTAATCTGTCTCGAACGAGATGGAGAAGGCCAGGCAATCGCAGTCGAGCACGGGCGTCTG
>Ga0190273_10000544_pt1 | contig 14055 bp, 10 predicted proteins | sample Popmic504IS_FD_134513 | JGI IMG/M metagenome (GOLD analysis project Ga0190273, IMG submission 134513) | Populus adjacent soil microbial communities from riparian zone of Shoshone River, Wyoming, USA - 504 IS | ecosystem: Environmental > Terrestrial > Soil > Riparian zone > Trees stand | place... | reverse complement strand
GCGACGACAAGCGCGAGCGGCGCGCATGAGATTCTCTTCGTGCCGGACGCCTTTGAAGAGGGCGTCTGGCGCGCAAGCTTTATCGCGCCCGCGCGCGGACGCTTCTCCCTGGAAGCGGAGTTCGCAGCGAAACAAGAGCGCGGGAGCACGGAGAAGCGTTTCAATATCGTCGCCCCGACGCGTCTGGAGGCGGGCGCGAGCACAGATACGCTGCGGCGCGCTGCGCGCTCAAGCGGCGGCGAGATGTTTTCCGCAACTCAACTCAATAATCTCCTCGAACGACTCTCCCGTCACACGCAAACGGCCCGGACGACTGAGCAGCGCACCTGGGAACTGCGAACCTGGCCGCCCCTCGCCTTTCTCCTCGCCCTCTTACTTTGCGCCGAATGGCTCATACGCCGCCTGAAAAGCAGGGATGAGGGCGGAGGGATGAGGGATGAAAGGAATGCTGATTCAAGGTGAATCCTTTCTTATTCATCCCTCATCCTTCATCCCTCATCCCTAATTTCTCCGGCATCGCGGGGCGTGATTGGCGCGTCTAAGCTGTGTTATGCGTATTCAAGGCCGGGGAATAATCATTTGTTCCGCTCTCATTTTTATCATCGCTCTACTGGTCGCCTCTTGCGGGAATAAGCGCGGGGGAAATATGACGGCTGCGCCTGCGACCACGCTTCCGGTGGAGCGCACGCTGCCGCCGCTGCCCGTCAGACCGCTCTCGCCGCAATTACGCGAGATGCGTGCGCGGGCATTGGCTGCGTCGTCGCGACTGCGCGAGCTTGACTGGAAAACGGAAGTCGGAATGACGGAACTCTCCGGCTGGGAGTACGGCTCGCGCGCGGGCGAGATGGCGCAGTCTCTGGGCGGTGATGAGCTGCGCGCGCTTGGAAGGCTGGCGGCGGCAGGGGGCGTCCTGCCCGAAGGGACTGACTTGGTATCGCTCGGAGCAAGTTTTCTGGCCGTCTCCGCCAGCGCAACCTATTCGCCGCTGGATAAACAGATTCTGCTGGTCGATAAGACGAATGATGATTCGCTGCTGACGCATGAATTCACACACGCGTTGCAGGATCAACATTTCGAGTTGATGAAGCTGCTCGTCGTGCGGCCTTATAACTTCGACCGCACAGAAGCGGTCTTCGCTTTGATCGAAGGCGATGCGATGAACGTGCAGCGACGCTTTGAGGAAGGCGATGCTTACGGGCGTCGCTCGCTCGAAGAGATCAACAGGCAGGAGACGGAACGCTTCTCTCGTTATCGCGCGGAGATAGGCAAGTGGTTTCCGCCGCTGCTGATAGAGACCTTTATTTTTCGTTATCGCGATGGGACGCGCTTCGTCGAAGCTATGCGCAGGCGTGGAGGAGAGCGCGCCGTCGATGAGCTTTTTCTGCACCCGCCACAGTCCAGCGAACAGATTCTTCATACGGAAAAATATCTGAGCGGTGAAGCGCCGCGTGAGGTGCGCGTGGACGAGGCTGGGTTTGCCTCAAGCGGATGGCGCATTATCAGTTCGACGCCTATGGGCGAGATAGGCGTGCGCGGGCTGCTTCAAGCGGGCGTCTCTGAAGAGGAGGCCCGGCGCGCAGCCGCAGGCTGGGGCGGCGACCGCGCCTATCTTTTTGAAGGCGAAAGGGGCGCGCAGCTTTTCGTCTGGAAGAGTGTCTGGGATCGCAGCGAGGATGCGCAGGAGTTCTTTCGCGCCTACAACGCGCTCCAGCAGCGACGCAAGGCGACGCAGTCAGTCAAGCCTTCCAACTCCGGCAACGAAGCGCAAACAGTCTGGCGAGAGGACGGGCGCGTGACGATAGCTCAACTCTCAAATGAGAGTGTCATCATCGTGCGCGGTTTGGAATCAAATGTGGACGGAGCGCTTGAGCTGGCTCGGCGCTGATGAGCAACGCTATGTCGGTTTTCAGTCGGAAGTAAGGAATGTTGCGACTCACCACGGAGGCACAGAGCGCACAGAGGAAGCACAGAGAGTTGAAGATCATTCAAACCTCCGTGCTTCCTTTGTGTCCTCTGTGTCTCTGTGGTGAGTGCCTCTATACACTCTATTGAAATTTGCTCTATTGATCTTAAGCCACCAGCGCATATTCCAGAGTCTTCAGGCCATCGGGGTTCGATGGCGTCATCAGATAATCTTCGACATCTATAAGCAGCTTGCCAGTGGCGTCAACGTCCGTGGGCCTGGAGAAGAAATATCCCTGACCGTAATCACATTCGAGCGCTCGCAGTTGCGCAAGCTGCTCTTTGGTCTCGACGCCCTCTGCGACGACCTTCATGCCGAGGTTGCGCGCGAGCATGACGATGGTACGCACGATCTCCGTATTCTCGTTATTGTCGGCCATGCTGCTGACAAACGAGCGGTCGATCTTGAGCGTGCTGATGGGGAAGCGGTGCAGATAGCTCAAAGAAGAATAGCCAGTGCCGAAGTCGTCTATGCTTAGCTCAACGCCCAGATCGCGAAGCTGCTTGAGCATCTCTGTCGCGGCTTCGATGTTCTCCATCACAACGCTTTCAGTGATCTCAAGTTTCAGGCTGCGCGGATCGATCTTCGATTCTTCGAGCACGGCCTTGACCTGACCGATCAAATCCGGCTGCATAAACTGCTTGCTTGAAAGGTTGACGCTGATCGAGAGCGGCGGGTCGGCGGGGATGATCTTCTGCCACTCGCGCATCTGATAGCAGGCCTCGCGCAGTACCCAGTGGCCCAGGGGAACGATCAGACCCGTCTCTTCCGCGATGCGTATAAAATCTGTCGGAGGAATAAGCCCGCGTTCCGGGTGCTGCCAACGGACCAGAGCCTCAAAGCCCGCTAGACGGAAATTCTCCAGCGAGACTATCGGCTGATAGTGGATGATGAACTCCTGTCGATCAATCGCGCGTCGCAGGTCTGTCTCAAGCTGCAACTGTGTGAGCGCGCGCGTGTGCATGCCTCTGTCGAAAAGCTCGTGACGTGCTTTGCCCAAGGATTTGGCGCGGTACATCGCAGTGTCCGCGTTGCGCAGCAGGTCTTCAGGCTTCTCAAAACCCGTCGTGCTCAGAGCAATACCGATGCTCGCGGAGGTGAAGACCTCGTGGCCGCCGAGGTTGAAGGGTTGCGTCAACTCTTTCTGAAGGCGCTGCGCGACCTCTATGACCTCTTCTTCGTCGGCGATGTCTTCGAGGAGAACCGTAAACTCGTCGCCTCCGAGACGCGCAATCGTGTCTCCGGGGCGCAGGCAGGTTTCCAATCGACGCGCAATGCCGACCAGCAGTTGATCGCCGACCATGTGGCCGAGACTGTCGTTAATCACCTTGAAGCGGTCGAGGTCAAGGAAGAGAACGGCGAACAACATGTCTTCGCGGCGGCGCGCTCTTTGGACGCCCAGCTTCAAATGGTCGACGAAGAGGGCGCGATTGGGTAAACCCGTCAGCGCATCATGGAAGGCGTCGTGAAGTAGACGGTCTTCGGCGCGCTTGCGGTCTGTGATGTCCTGTATCTGGAAGATAAAGTGCTGCGACTTAGTCTCTGTGTCGCGCACCAGCGAGACGCTCAGCAGCACCCAGACCTCGTGCCCGTGCTTATGGAAATAACGCTTCTCCATCTGGTAGGTCGGAACTTTGCCTTCGATCAACTGGTTGATGTTGGACATCGCCTGGGCCAGATCGGTCGGGTGCGTGATGGCCTGGAAATTGGTCGACAGCAGCTCGGCCTCCGTGTAGCCGAGGATTTCGCAGAGCGAGCGATTGACCTGAAGCCAGCGCCCGCTCTTGGCCACGAGCGCCATCCCGATAGCGGCATAATCAAAAGCGCTGCGGAAGCGCTCGAAAGCGCCGCGAAAACGTGCCTCGCTGGCTTGCAGAGCGGCGACGTGACGCTGTGCCTGCTCAGCCTGTGCGAGCGAAGCCTCTACGTTTTTCAGATAAGTGCGATAGGTAAAATAGACGACGGCGATGATCGGGGTCGAGACGAGGAATGCATATATGCCTATGCCGCCGAAGACCTTGGCGATGATCGCGGCGGCAGATGCGCCTGTAAAATAGGTGATCGAAGTCCAGAGATAACCACGCCTCCACATTTGCCAGACGGATTCGTTCGCTTTGAGCGCCTGACGCACGGCAGCCAGACCGGAGTTGGCGATATACTGCACCAATCCCATCACGCACACGGCCATGATGAAGTCTGCGGAATAATCTCCGTGCATCAAATGCTTGATCGAGCCGAACAGGAAATTCAAAGTCGCGACGGTCAGAGCAGTAGCAAAAGCCATGACCGCGGCGTTAAATAGAATCGTCGTCTTGTTCTTACAGAAGCGCAGCGATGAAGAGAGCGCATCGGCGGTCGCGAGCAGCACAGCGGCCTCGCCGCCGTAAAGAAGGACTGTCAGGAAGATAAAGGTGTCTGAGACAGTGACCTCGCCGTGGACGCGTGGAATCTTGACGCTCAGGCGCGAGCCGAAGCCTAGCGTGACCACGGCCACCAGCAGAAAGCGCATGTCTATGACGGCGAGCGGCAAACGGATGATCGATAAAACGCAAACGGCTGCGCCCGCGGCGATAATCAGCCACATGAAGGGCACGGTCAATTTTTGTTTGCCAGTATTGCTCATGCAATCATCCGGGCGTTAAATACAAGCCCACGCGACGCCTGTATTGCGAACCTTATGCCAGGCGTGCGGGTGAAGCTATCTACTGAAATAATTAAGCTTGAGGGAGTGAAGAAATCCGGGCCTGTCAAACTGACAGGTCAGCCCCAGTCAATCTGGCAGATAATCGGTCTGCTGACCGAATCTCGGGGGCTTTGCCTAACGGGAGGCTTTTGCCCAACGGGAAAGTAGCTTGCCCAACGGGTCGCACAACCGTGCGTTGGTCGTGGGTAATAATGCGTTGCTGGCCTCTTTAGCTCGGTGCGTTTATAGTCATGGGTTTTTGAAAAAAGAACAGTAACTGCCCGTTGATCGCCACAACGTTAACAAGTTGAAAGCCTGTCTCCAGGAAGCCCGAAGGCGTATCCAGACCTTCTATAAACGCTTCCAGTCCACCATCCGGGGAAATTTGCTCGAAAAATGTGGTAAAAGGAACCATCCATGTAGCAACCACATATACCTGTTTATCCGGCATAATTTTTCTCCTGTGAAAAGATTTGGGTCGCAAGCCTACTACTAATAAGATTGAATAGACAATAGAAACAGGCGCTCAATATTGGGAGATGTCGTTCAAGAAGCTCATCTTTATCATGCCACCTGAGCCCAGAACTTCGGTTTAAGTCCTAACTCATACATACTCTGAATAAGAGAGCAAATGTTAGGGCAAAGAAGGTCTTGGGTTATTTTGAAGCTCGACGACGCTTGCGAATCCTCGCGGCCACTCCGGCCAAACCAGTGCCCAAGAGCAACAGCGTCGCAGGCTCCGGGACGGGGGCGGGTTGGAATTGAAAGTTCGCATAACTAATTTGGTCGGAAAGGCCCCCGACGACGAATGCATTAAAATGCGCAGTGACAAACCCCTGGCCGGTCACGGCGATGCTAAAGGCCCGATCCTGGCAGTTTAAAGGGGTGTCGTTGCAGCCGACGATAGTACCCGTCATGGTAAAAGGCAGCGTGACGATCACAGGGCCTGGGGCAGTCGTGCGCCCCAGCACGGCGGGAGGACTAAGAGTATTCAGCAGACCATTAAAACCCACATTGTATGTGACACCATTAAGGACAACCGTTCCACCGCCGCCACCGAATGATGCGTGAAAAGAGTTGAGCTGTGGCGTGGAACAAGTAGTACAGTTAGTAGCAATGCCGTCAAGGGTGACAGCGTTGACGCTGATCCCCGGCCCGGCAAAATTGTAAGTAGTCCGACTCATAGGACTGTTGCCCACCATTTCAATCGACCCGCTGGTGATGACGAAAGGATCGGCATTGACTTCAACGGCAGTCAGACAGCAGACGGCAAGCACTAAAGAAGCGACAGTTAATTTGATGAGGCTGCGCATGATGAAACCTTCTCCTTTGCTGCGTCCATGGAAGGATTGGGGGACGGCTGAGTGGTCACACTATAGAATACGATTCATAAAGATAAAAGCAATAATTCTACAGCCCTTCCAGAAATAAACAGCTCAAAAGGTTGCGAGTTATTTTGAAACGCGCCGCCGTTTGCGAAGCCTCGAAGCAACGGCTGCGACCCCTGTTCCTAAAAGGAAGAGCGTTGCCGGTTCAGGGACGGGGGCGGGTTGGAAGTTAAAGGTTATATCCCTCACCACGTATGAGTTCCCGGTCGGGGAAAACAACCGAAAGTGTACAAGGGCGAACCCCTCCCCGCTTAAAGATGCGTTAAAGAGTTGATCGTTGCAAGATAATGGGCTGCCGGTGCAGCCGATCAGATTACCCGTGAAGGTAAAGGGGAGCGTGAGTGTGACATCCGGTGTGGAGGGTGATCCGGGCGGTAGCACGAAAGAAGGCATCGTGGCGTTCATCGAACCGTTAAAACCTACACCTGCGAAAGTAACGCCGTTGAGGACGACGGTTCCACCGCCCTGATTGAAATTGACATGGAGGTTATTGGTTGTTCCCCCTACACACGGATTACAAAACGCAAAAGATTCAACAAAAAAACCAGGCGCCGTCACACTGATTCCCGGGCCGGCGAAATTGTACGATGCCCTATTGTCTGAAGCGCCCTGCTGTACTATCGTCCCACTTGTTATGACGAAAGAATCGGCATTGACTTCAACGGCGGTCAAACAGCAGACGGCAAGCACTAAAGAAGCGACGGTTAATCTGACGAGGCTACGCATGATTAAACTTCTCCTCTGCTGGCATCAATTAAATGATCGGCAGGACGGCTGAGTGGTCACACTATAAGCTACAATTCATAAGTATAAAAGTAATAATTCTACGGCCCTTCCAAAAATTAAATGGTTCAAACCGCCTTTGTACAGTGTCGCGCCACTTCTGCACGGAACTTACAGTTTTAGCCTCAACTCGTACATGGCTTGAATCAAGCAACAAATGTTATGACAAAACAGCTTACATGAGCGCGTTGGCGACGATCAGGCCGGATTGTGTGACGGCTGCTACTCCCTGACCGGGGAACACTGAGTCGCCCACCATGTAGAGGTTCGGAATCGCCGTCAGGTGCGAAAGAGAGTTCGGGCCGAAGACTTCAAGGGACTGGCCCACGCCGCCGACCATCCCCAACTTGCGTCTGGTGTTTTCATAAAAGGTGCGAGGCGTGGCCGTCTCTATGACCTCGACGGAGCTGCCCAGCTCCGGCATCGCTTGATGAAGGCGCGCCCAGCATTCTTCTAGCCTTGATTGATCCTGCTCTTCATGCTCTGTCTCGTCCGTGTGAAAGGCGAACCACTGCGTCGGCTCTGTGAAGGTGCTCACCGTCACGGCGCGTTTGCCAGCAGGCCCACGCACGTCCCAGGAGGGCGCGCAGGCGAACATAAACTGCGCCCCTTCCGGATAGTACTCTTCATTCTCCTGCCAGTCGGTTAATGCCAGCACGCGTTCGGCTGGAAGTCTCTCAGCCGCAGCCTCGTCTATGCCCAGATAGAGCAGGTAAGCGCCCCAGCCTTGCAGACTTTTGAGACGGCGTCGCATTTCTTCCGGCGTGCGCGTCATGCCAACCAGCTTGCCGTATGTATCCCAGACCGTCAGATTGCTGACGACGGCGCGCGTCGCCTCGACGGTTTCGCCGCTCAATAGATCGACGCCCGCCGCGCGACCCCCCGCATCGTAGGCTAGACGCAGCGCTGTCGTGTTCAAGCGCAGAGTACCTCCGCTTTGACGTATCGATTGGGAGAGCGCATCGGCCAGAGACTGTGCCCCGCCGCGTAGCGCATACATCCCACGGCGCGGGAGCATCAACGCCACGGCCCCGTACAGGTAAGCGCATTCCTCGCTTGAGCACTGCGCGAAAGTTTGCAACTGGACATCTATAAAGCGGCGAAAGCGCGTCGATACATTGCCCAGATGCTGCGCCACGGTGTGATTCATCTGTTTGAAGATGCGCGAAGCTGTGCGCACTTCACCTGCGGCGGCGCGCGCGCGTCGCAGTCCGGAGGCTGTGCGCAAATCCGGCACGCGGCGCGAGACGCGTCTTAAGGCTTCGGCCAGAGGCTCTAGCTCGCGATAAAAATTGATGGCCGCTTCAGCGCATTCTGGAAATGCCAGGCCGAGGTGCGCTTCAAATTCCGCGTCCCCTTCGCCAACTGGAATCTGCGTCTGGTCTGGCAACCGTACGATGTATGAGGGTGTGACGGGACGGGCTTCCAGAGCATCGACGGGAAGCTCGCCGAAGACGCGCTCGTGAATCTCGCCCGCCTGCCATGAGGCATAGAGCGATGCGGTCTGTTCAAATGTGTAACCGAACTTTTCAAACGTGGAGGCGCAGCCGCCTGCGCGCGCCTCTTTCTCAATCAAACAGACATTGACGCCACGCGCCGCCAGCAGCGCAGCCACTGTGAGCCCGCCGATTCCGCCGCCGACGACGACAACCTCGTAAGCCATGAATCAGCTCAGCTTTTGTAGGAGATGCTGTGCGGCATCGACGATGAGGGCGGCCTTCTGTTCCCCGCCGCCACTCTCACGCCGCATGTAGGGTTCTAAAACGATGAAAATTGATTGAAGCCCGTTGAAGACCAGATGCATGATATAGCAGGGCAGCAGGCGGCCACTGTATGCGCGCATCAGCGTCAAAGAGAGGCTGAAAATAGTAATCACGGCGATCACGCCCAGATTGTTTTTGTATTGATAGACATGCACGCCCGCGAAAAGCGTCGAGACGATAATCACTGCCCAGACAGTTCCCGTCGCTCTTTGCAAAGCGGAGTAGAGCAGTCCGCGATAGATCATCTCTTCGACCAGCGGAGCCGTCAGCGTCGCCAGCAGAGCAATCGCGATGCGTGCGGCCATAGAGCTGGCGACGATCTGGTCCAACTCCGTCGGCTCGCCCTTGACCAGTATGGTCAACAGAGCGCCGACGACCAGCACCAGAAGAGCCACACCTATGCTCGTCCACAGGCCGACCCTTTTGCTCCAGCTCCAGCCCAAAGTCGGCCAGAACGGGCGCTTGCCAAACCCCGTCACGACCGCCCATACGAGTCCCAGCGTTAAGAGATGCGCAGGCAGCGTCGAGAGGACGAGAAGAAAAATCGCCGTTTGATCTTTGAGTAATGTTTGCGCTCCTTCTTCCGTGACGACGCCGCGATGCCCTAGCAGAGCGTAGGGGATAAGGACTATGACAGGCATAAAGAGCAGCAGCAGCGCGCTCGCAATCCACGCGAGGAACGCAGTCACGACACCCCAGGGTGGATTATCCGGGTTCACTTCATCGGCACTTGAAGGGGGCGCTTGCGTGAGCCCATGCGTAAAGTCTGCGTAGCTGTCATGCGGCAGAGGGGCGACCAGAGAAGGCTCTTTTGATGTATCCACGATGTCGAGAAGTGTAAGAGAGTTACTGTCAAATTACAAATTCAATGGATAACTGCATGAGCGCTCCTCTGACAGAGCACGGTGGTAGACAAAACGAATAGACAGCCGCCAGCGTCGGGGTTATGATCTTCGTCGCCCTCGCCTACAGCCAGAGTTTGAACGAACGGACGCCGCTAGTTTTTAAGTCCGGGTTAAATTCCTATGGTCGGCAAAACCTTACGCAATTACCGCATTCTGGAAAAGATCGGCGCGGGCGGGCAGGGCGCAGTTTATAAAGCCATCGATACGAAGCTCGGTCGCACGGTCGTCATCAAAGTATTGCCGCCGGAACTGACAGAGAAGACCACGAATCTAAAACGGTTCGAGCGTGAAGCACGCCTCGCCTCCACGCTGGATCATCCGAACATTTGCAGCATCTACGATCTGGATGAAGTGGACGGCCATCACTTCATCGCCATGCAGTATGTCGAAGGGAAAAATATCCGGCAGCTCGTCGCGGGCCGCCCACTCGAACTGCGCAGTGTCCTTCTGCTCGCCATACAGGTATGCGATGCTCTCGCGGCGGCGCACGCGCGCGGCGTTATTCACCGCGACATCAAATCCGGCAACGTGATGGTCACACCCGAAGGTCAGGCCAAGGTGCTGGACTTCGGTCTGGCCAAGCTCCTTGATGAAGACGACGCGCAAAGCCAGGGCATACATCAAACTCAATTGACTGAGATAGGCAAGCCCTACGGCACGCCGACGCACGCTGCGCCCGAACAGGCGCGCGGCGATCGCGTGGATCATCGCGCGGACATCTTTTCGATGGGCGTGCTGCTCTACGAAATGCTGACGGGCACCTGGCCCTTTCACGGTAAGACGACGATAGACGTGCGCCATGCCGTGCTGCATGATGCGCCAAAGCCTCTGGCAGAGGCTCGCCCGAGCCCTGTCCCGCCGCGACTGCAACAGATATTGGATCGCGCGCTGGCGAAAGAGCCTCGTGATCGTTATCAAAAGATGACGGAGATGCGCGACGATCTGCGCTCGGTCTTGCAGGAAATCTCTGCCGCAGGCGAGTTCGTCGAAGGAATGACGCCCGCCGTCCCGCGTCACCTATCGGGCGCTGGGCCTGTGGGGCGCGCGATGCGCTGGCTGCGAACTTTCACTGGAAGCTCCGGCAATACGGAGCAGCAGCGCACGAGCCAGCCCGCAGGAAGCGCAACGCCTCATACTTCGCAGGATATACACATGACGCCGATGACGAGCGTCGGCGAGCGCGAGGAAAAAAAGAGCATCGCGATTCTTCCCTTCAGAAACCTGAACAACGACCCGGCATCCAGTTTCTACGAGTTCTCGCTCGCCGACGCGGTGATTACGGAGCTGGCGCGCCTGCGCTCACTAGTCGTGCGGCCCTCCTCCGTCATCGCAAAGTATCAGGGACAGCAGATCGACCCGAGTTATGCAGGAAGGGAATTGAACGTGAGCGCCGTCCTCTCGGCGGGGTTTATGCAGGTGGGGGAACGTTTCCGCGTGACAGCGCAATTGCTCGATGTCGCCAGCTCTGACATTCTCTGGAGCGATCGCATAGACGCTGCGGCCAGCGACATCATCACCGTGCAGGACACCATCGCGCAGCGCATCGTCGACGGCCTGCGCATTGAGCTAAGCCCGGACGAGCAGGTCAATCTGGCGCGACGCGCGACACAGAACGCTGCGGCCTATGAAGAATACCTGCGCGGGCGCGATCTCTTCAGTCGTTTTATCTTCCGCACGGTCGCACCCGAAGACTGCGATGCGGCGATCAGCCATTTCAAGCGCGCTATCGAGCTAGATCAATCTTTCGCGCTCGCGTATGACGGGCTTGGTGCTTGTCATGTCAATCGTGTTTTTCGTGGACTCGGCAGCGCAGAGGATTACGAGCAAGCCGAGGAGGCTTTTCAAAAAGCATTAGCGCTCGATCCGCAACTGGTCGAAGCGCGTATGCTGATGGTCTTTATTTATCTCTGGCGCGGCGAGAAACAGAAGGCGCGCAGCGAGGTTGCACTCGCACGCCAGCAGTCGCCAAACGAGGCGGTCGTCTATTTCGTGAGGGCGACGCTGCATCGTCTTGACGGCAATTATCAGCGGGCGCTGCGTAATTACGACCGGCTCGTAGAACTTGATCCGGCGGCGCACGTCGTCGCGCACTGTAACCGTGCCATCGTTTACATCTACCTGGGCCAATTCGAGGACGCCATGCGCGAGCTTGACCGGGCCCAAGCCGCTGAGCCCGGCAATCCGCTCGCGCAAACATTTCGCGCCCTCACGCTCTATTATCAGCAGGAGGTGGAAGCGGCGACCGCTCTGATGCGGCGCGTGCTGGAAGAGCATCCGGGCATGCACGGCGTGCGCCCGGTGCTGGCGATGTGCCTGAGCGCGCAGGGGCGGCACGAAGAGGCGCGCGCAGAGTTGACGGACAAGGTCAAGCGCAACGCCGCCGTCGATCCTGACATCGCCTACGAGCTTGCTTCCGTCTACGCGCTTGAAGGGATAAAGGACGAGGCCTTCGAGTGGTTAGAAAAATCCAACGCGCTCGGCAACGAGAATCGCGTGGCCTTCGAGCATGACCCGAACCTCTCTGCGCTGCGCACAGACGAGCGCTTCGCGAAGCTGATGCAAAAGCTTAAGACGACTCGTCAGTAGCGGGCCATCCGGCGATTGTTGTTCGGCGCTTTGTCCTTCAATAACGCCTGAGCCGGAAATCTAAGCCTCCCCGTTTAGCTTTCCGTCACCATGTATAACGAGCGAGGGCGAAATCTATACTGTGGCCTGTGAATGTGCAGCCGCCCACAATAAACTTACCGTCGGGTTGAAGGGCAATCGCCAGCGGATTGTCCGGGAATCCGTAGAAGTCGGTGGTCATCCTGCCGCTCTGCCCAAAGGTCATGTCCAGCTTGCCGTCAGTGGTGTAAACGGCTGTCGCGAAGTCCGAGTTTGTTTCACTGTTTTGAGCATTACCAATCACGATGATCCGGCCATCTGGCAAAAGAGCCATCGCATTTCCTGTGTCAAAGCCGCCAAATAAATCTGTTATGACTTTGCCGTTGGTGCCAAAGTCTCTATCCAGATGCCCGTTGCTGTTGTAGCGCGCAACGGCAAAGTCAGAAGTCGAGCCAGAGCGAGTATTGGCGAACCCCGCCAACACTATCTTGCCGTCGGGTTGCAGGGCCAGATCGGTAGCATAATCAGCACCGCCCATAAAGCCTGTTAGCGTTACGCCACCATCGCCGAACGTTCTCTCCAGACTGCCATCAGTATTAAAGCGCGCCACCAGAAATTTGGTGAACGTCAGCGTTTGCCCGTTACCGGCAACGACGATCTTGCCGTCCGGCTGAATAGCTACGGCATCGGCTCCGGCATAAAACGGATATGATTTGGTAATGCTCTTGCCTCCGTCACCAAAGGTCGCGTCGAGGCTTCCATCGGTATTGTAACGGATAAGCGCGATATACGAGCGAGCGCCATAGGACTCATGTTTGGACTCATGTGCCGCACCGGCCACGACTATCTTTCCGTCGGCCTGAATAGCGATGTCGTTCGCCAGATCGTATTCACCGAAAAAGTCCGTGATGACCCACCCCGCATCTCCGAAGCTCGTATCCAGACTGCCATCGTTATTGTAACGTGCAACGGCAAAATCTATATCAGATTCGGATATTGAAATTCCGGCCAATACAATTTTACCGTCCTGTTGAAGGGCGATGGCAAAAGCGCCTCCGACATAGTAACCGGGAATGCCGGGAAGCGGTGTCGTCACCACGCCGCCGTTGCCGAAGGTCGTATCAAGTGCGCCGTCGTTCTGGTAGCGCGCCAATCCGAAATAGTTACTGATGCTTCCGGCCACTAGAATCTTGCCGTCGGGCTGAAGCGTCATATCATTAATGCAGTCATCATTGATAAAGTCGGCGCTTGTTTTCCCGCCCCACCCGAATGTAGTGTCCAAATCCCCGCTCGCGGCATGGGCTAACATTGCAGAACTACAAATGATCGCCAGAGCAAAGAGCAGGACTGAGACACAATGTGACAATCTAAAGAGGGTTTTAACTGAAGACGCAGGTAGAGACACGCCGAGCAGACGGGCGTATAAGCGAGGTGAAATTTTCATGAAGAGAAATCCTTATCTGTGTGGGATTGAGGTTCTTATTAGAGAAGAACTGAAGACCTCGGATTGGAAACATCCGGCAACTTCATTAAAACACAAAATAGTTATTGCATTCCATAAAATAAATGCGAACAGCTGTTCACACGGAGAAATCAGCGCCGGCTTGATCTCTGAAGTGTCTTGCCATGTGGGCGCGGACGGTGCGCATCAGCTCATCTAAATCTTCGTCCTTGAGATCAGCGGTCGGGATCGGCTCGTCGACGTACATGTCTATAGGGCCGGGGCGGAAGATGATCGAGTTTTTTGGCAGGACCTGTCGCGAGCCGATGATCGTGACGGGAACGATGGGAACGCGTGCCTGCATCGCCAGCTTGAACCCGCCTTTTTTGAAAGCGTGCAGCGCGCCGTCAGGAGAGCGCGTGCCTTCCGGAAAGACAAAAGCGCAGATACCTTCGCGTATCTTGTCCGCGGCCTTTTGCATGGTCGCCACTGCCGTTTGCGTCGAGCTGCGATCGACGGGGATGT
>Ga0190273_10000543_pt1 | contig 14072 bp, 13 predicted proteins | sample Popmic504IS_FD_134513 | JGI IMG/M metagenome (GOLD analysis project Ga0190273, IMG submission 134513) | Populus adjacent soil microbial communities from riparian zone of Shoshone River, Wyoming, USA - 504 IS | ecosystem: Environmental > Terrestrial > Soil > Riparian zone > Trees stand | place... | reverse complement strand
TGGAGATGTTGGAAGAGACTGGTTTTGTGAAGGGTATCGAGAACTATAGCCGCTACCTGACGGACCGTGAGCCAGGCGACCAGCCGGCGACGCTTCTGGACTATTTCCCAGACGACTTTTTGATGATGGTCGATGAATCGCATATGACTATGCCACAGGTGCGGGGTATGTATAACGGCGACCGGGCGCGCAAGGAAGTGCTAGTAGAACACGGCTTCCGTTTGCCGAGTGCCCTGGATAACCGCCCGTTGCAATTTACGGAATTTGAGCGCCATGTTAATAAAGCTATCTATGTTAGTGCAACGCCGGCCGAATACGAGCTCAGCCGTTCGCCCGAACCGGCGCAGCAGGTGATACGTCCGACTGGTTTGCTAGACCCGCCAATTGAGGTACGGCCGATTGAGGGCCAGATTGATGATCTGCTAGCTGAGATCCGCCTGACTATTGAAAAGCGCGAACGTGTACTGGTGACAACGCTGACTAAACGGATGTCCGAAGATCTGACTGAATATTTGAAAGATTTGAACATCAAAGTAGCTTATCTGCATAGCGATGTCGATACTTTGGACCGCACGGATATTTTACGCGACTTACGATTGGGAATTTACGATGTATTAATAGGTATTAACTTGCTCCGCGAAGGTCTGGACTTGCCAGAAGTGTCGCTAGTGGCTATCTTAGACGCCGATAAAGAAGGCTTTTTGCGTAGTTCGCAAGCATTGGTACAGACTGTCGGACGCGCCGCACGACACGTTGATGGCCACGTTATCATGTATGCCGACCGTATTACTAAAAGTATGCAGTATACCTTGGACGAGACTGAGCGCCGTCGGGCTATCCAAACTGAATACAACCAAAAGCATGGTATTACGCCGCGCGGCGTCGGCCGGGCAGTGGAAGCTGGTATGCAGCCAGACTTGCCGCAAGAAGCCAAGACCGCCAAGCTTAATTTGAAGAAGATTCCAAAAGACGAGTACAAGTCGCTGGTCAAGGACTTGCAAGGCCAAATGGATCTGGCATCGGCTAACCTAGAATTCGAAAAAGCAGCCGAACTACGCGACATCATCAACGACATTAAGTCTAAGATGTAACGCCTAGCCGTGGCTTGTGCCGCGCTAATGGTTACGGTACTATAAGGTTAAGTTTAAAAGTATTTTTGTATACGTATCGTAGATACAGCAAAGATTTGCAACATAGATTTTATAAAATATGGCAAGATTACCTAATCCAGGTTCCGACAGCGGCCAATGGGGCGATTTACTCAACGAGTTTTTGAGTGTCGAGCATAATCCTAACGGTACCTTAAAGGCCTCCGGCAGCTTGGCCTCTAAGGCAGATGACTCGACAGTTATCCATGTTACAGGTAATGAGTCTATTAGTGGTACGAAAACTTTCTCGTTATCACCGGCTGTTCCAACGCCAACGTTAGGTAGCCAAGCGGCTAACAAATCGTATGTCGACAGCGTATCGGGCGGCGGTGGTGGATCGACCAACGACCATACAATAGTAACTAAGGTTGCAGCTTACACAGTAACTACCAACGACGAGATAGTGTTTGTGAATGCCGCAAGTGCCAGTGTGACAATAACACTACCTACAGCCGTTGGTAACGCCTGTATTTATCGTATTAAAAAAACTGACAGCAGTGGCAATACGGTAGTAGTGGCCACTACCTCAAGCCAGACGATCGACGGTGGTACGACGGCTATTATTAATATGCAATACGCCAGTATTAGCGTCGCCTCTAATGGGTCGAACTGGTTTGTAATCTAGGAGATACTATGAGTTATAATCCAAAAAATCCTAACGGCCAGGCTACCAGCGCTAATTCGACTCCAGTCGTTTTGGCCAGTGACCAATCGGCGGTCAGCACTGACCATGCCCGTACTGCTGGTACGGTGACTAGTGTAAACAATGGTACTACAGACGCAGGCACGCAGCGCGTCACATTAAGTAGTGATTCGACGGGCCAGGTGATAGCCCGCGGCAATGCCGCTAGTGGTGCTACTGATTCGGGTAATCCAGTTAAGGTTGGTGGGCGGTATAATTCTAGTCCCGTGGCTTTGACGGATGGCCAGCGCGGTGACTTGCAATTGGACGCATCGGGTAACCTGAAGACTGCCATCTCGGGCACTATGGCGATCACAGCCAATAGTTCGGTCAATGTGGCGCAACTGGCAGGCACGGCGACCGATACTAATTCGGGCGCTAAGAGTGCTGGTACGCTACGTGTGGTTTTGGCGACTGATCAGCCCCAACTGACAAACGCCCTAAAGACGGATGGATCGGCTGTGACGCAACCTATTTCGGCTTCTGCTTTGCCGCTGCCAACGGGGGCGGCAACATCGGCAGCCCAAACGACAGGGAACTCAAGTCTGAGCACTTTGGCTACAAATCTGCCTGCCAAAGGCCAGGCGACAATGGCTAACAGCATGCCAGTGGCTATTGCTAGCGACCAATCGCCGCTGAGTGTATCAGTGGCCCCAAGCGCTGCCAATGGCTGGCTTGTCAATTCCCAAACCGCTCTGACTAATACTAAGGTTTCGGTCAAGGCCTCCGCAGGCTTGTTCGCCGGTTATATGCTATATAACCCCAATTCGAGCGTATGTTATGTGCAAGTGTTCGACGCGGCTAATGGTAGCGTAACATTAGGCACGACGGCACCTACCTACGTAATCTCGATTCCGGCTGCGGCAGCGGCTAATATAGAGTTTTCCGTTGGAATCTCCCATACGACTGCCATCGTTCTGGCTGCTACCACGACACCAACTGGGAGCACCGCGCCTGCAGTCGCTTTAACGGGCTTCTTCCTATACAAATAGGCACCTTATGGCAGCAACCTATCGTTCTTCCACATCAGCTAATACCGGGTCTGGTCCTGCCAGTTCGCTATCTATGGCGATGCCAGCAGGCATCCAGCCTAACGACTACTTATTAGCAGCGGTAAGTGTTGACGGCGGTACTGGCGCAGCGATTACTACGCCTTCAGGTTGGACAGTAATCAACAGCGTGACTGACGCGACCAATACCCGGCTGTCTTTATATGGTAGGATAGCGACCGGCTATGAGCCGGCGAATTATAGTTGGGTATTTGATACTGCCCGGGCAGCTTCTGGCAATATTATTGCGTATTCGGGCACTCATCCGGTGATCTCGACCAACATTGCAAGTGTCATTACGGCTTCGGCTTCAACTAGTATTAGCGGCGTAACAGCCGTAAGCACGTATACGGGTATATACCTCAAATTTACTGCTACCCGCAATACGAGCGCTGCCTCAAGTATTACCACGCCCTCGACGACGTATACAAAGATAGAAGATACCTGCACCACGGCTTCGACTTTTATGGGCTGCGCGTCGCAGTCTGTAGCCCGCGCTTTGCCTCTGAGTTCGGTCACGGGTGCCGCCTCGACCTGTTCAGTGGCCTCTACGGCGGTTGAAGTAGTGGTGATGGTCGAAGATGCACGTCCGCCTTTTAGTGTGTTTGCCGAAGACAGCTACAGGGTTAGTAGTTTTACGACTGCACGGACATCTACTACGATAAGCACCCAATTCAATTATCCTGGCACGTTACTGTTGGCTTTTGTGGCTCTTCCGGATGATACAGCGACAGTAGCTTCGATAACGGCTACAGGTTTGACGTGGGAGCTGGCAGCCAGGGCGAATGCCGTAACAGGATCCTGTGAAGTTTGGCGTGCCATGTCACCAGTAGCGGTCACTTCAAGGACACTTACCGTCAATTTCTCGGGCAGCGTAGTCAGTGGTAATATCATGGCTATGAGCGTCATAGGTGCCGATATGTCGGGTGTTAACGGTTCAGGCGCTATTGGTAATGTGGCTACTTCCAGCACTACGGCTGCCGCGCCGAGCATCAACCTGACTACTACGCGTGATAACTCAATGGTATGGGCAATGGCGTCCGAACCGTCAGTCGGCATTGGCGTTATTACGCCGGGCGCTGGCCAACTGGTTATGCGCGCCCAAAACGACAGTACGAATGTTGCCGGTAGCTGGATCTGGAAGCAGACGGCAACCACCCCCACTAGTGGTACGGTAGTTACTATGAATACGACTAACCCCTCTAGTGCTAATTGCAATGTTTTAGCCTTAGAGATCTTGCCTGCTATCCGCAAAAACCTTGGCACCACCGGCGTTGGTTAAATTTTGCTCCTGACAGGATATAGATTGCCTGATATAGTAGTGCATTATGGCGCAGCTTTCACGAGATGATGTATTGAAGTTGGCCCACCTCGGCCGGATTGAACTGGAAGAGGATGAGGTTGACAAATTTGCGGCGGAATTCGACGCAATTTTAAAGTATGTAGAACAATTGCAGACAGTTGACATCGACGGCTTGGAGCCGACTAGTCAGGTCACCGGCCTGATGAATGTTACCCGCGCCGATGAAGTCATCGATTACGGATACCAGGCAAAAGACTTATTACGGAATGTCCCGCAAGTTGAAAACGATCAAATCAAGGTCAAAAGGATGATTGTCTAATGGCTGATGACGAATGGACTATTGAGAGCGAAGGTTGGCCTTCGGTCGCTGAGCTTGCTAAGCGGGTACGCAGAGGCCAGCTCAAGTCAGTGGACTTGGTAGAAAAATCGTTGCGTACGATTGCCGATAAACAAGAGTACCATGCCGTATTAGCCACGCTGGAAACACGGGCCCATGCGCGCGCCACTGAAATTGATCAGCGGATCGCTGCCGGTGAAACGGTTGGACGCTTGGCTGGTGTGCCATTCATCGCAAAAGATAACTTTTTGGTGTTTGGCTCCGAAACTACTGCTGCCAGCAACATCTTGAAGGGCTTTGAAGCCCCGTATCAGGCGACGGCTATCGAAAAGCTAGAGGCCGAGGGCGCTATCTGTGTGGCCAAGGCTAACCTTGATGCCTTTGCCCATGGCACTTCAACCGAGAACAGTGATTTTGGGGCTACTAAAAACCCCCATGATATGGAACGTATTCCCGGTGGTTCATCCGGCGGTTCCGCGGCTGCTGTGGTTTTGCAGCTAGCTCCGTTCGCGCTCGGTAGTGATACGGGCGGTTCGATTCGCCAGCCAGCCAGTATGAGTGGTTGCGTGGGCTTTAAGCCTACCTATGGCTCGGTCTCACGTTCTGGTGTAGTGGCTATGGCTAGTAGTTTGGATGCTATTGGCCCGCTGGCTACTAGTGTCGAGGATGCTGCATTAGTATTTGACGTTATGGCAGGCCGCGACCCTTTGGACAGTACAACTATTGAACGTGCTGCCGAAGACTTCACTAGGCTGGAAGGTTCGCTGATTGGTAAGCGCATAGGTGTCATCCAAGAATATATGGGTGAAGGTTTGCAACCCAATGTCAAAGAAGTGCTAGATAAAGCGCTGGACAAGCTGAAGGCAGCCGGGGCAATTATCGAACCAGTTAGTCTGCCATCCTTACCGATGGCCTTAGCGGTATACTATATCCTGTGCCCGGCGGAAGTCAGCAGCAACCTAAGCCGTTATGATGGGCAGCGCTATGGCTTTAGCTATGGTGATGCGTCTGACTTGCAAGAAAGCTTCGCCAAGACCCGTGATATCGGCTTTGGCAAAGAAGCTAAGCGCCGTATCATGATTGGCACGTATGTCTTAAGTAGCGGTTATTATGACGCATACTATAAGCGTGCCCAGACAGTGCGTACTAAAATTATTAATGAATATAACGCCGCCTTTAAGCACGTTGACTTCTTGTTTGGCCCAACCGCACCTTCGACGGCTTTTAAACTAGGGGAAAAAGTCGGTGATCCGATGCAGCTTTATCTGGAAGATATTATGACCGTGGCAGTGAACATGGCTGGCGTGCCTGCAATCAGCGTGCCTGCAGGTATGTCTGAGGGGTTGCCAGTAGGCCTGCAATTGATGGCACCACAGCGCCACGATGCAGCCCTGCTGATTGCAGCTAAGCAGGTGGAGGGCATACTAGCATGATAGATCCTATGATTGGTTTATTTGTGGTAATCGTGGTCTTGCTAGGCGTGATCTTTGGTGCGGGCTATGCCAAACGCCAACCAAAGTTGCTTAACAGTCAATATTTCCAAGCCAAGTGGAAAGAGGCCCAAGGCTACTGCCGCGACAAATCAACCTGGCCCTTGGCAGTTATTAATGCCGACAAATTACTCGATGAGGCACTGAAGCGCCGTAAGTTCAAAGGCAAAACCATGGGCGAACGCATGGTTGCGGCCCAGCGTGAACTGAGCGATAACGATGGCGTATGGTATGCCCACAAATTGCGCAACCGCTTAGTGCACGAAGCCGACGTGAAGCTCAAAGAAAGTGACGTTAAGAAGGCGCTGATTGGCATTCGCCAAGCCCTGAAAGACCTGGGAGCTGCCCTGTAATGATTACTCCAGAAATTCGTAAACAATATACCGCGACGATTGGTATCGAATGCCACGTCCAGCTTAAGACTGTCAGCAAACTGTTCTCCGGCGCTGGCAATGATGCCCGTGAAGCAGCTCCGAACACTTTGGTCAGCCATATTGATTTCGGTCTGCCGGGTGCTTTGCCTGTATTGAACCAAGAAGCCGTCCACTTGGCAGTGCGCGCGGCCTTTGCCCTTAATACCGAGCCGCAGCAGTATAGTTATTTTGAGCGTAAACACTATTTTTATCCAGATTTGCCAATGGGCTATCAAATTTCCCAGTTGGCCAAGCCGATTATCGTTGGTGGTACGTTAGAATTTGACGTACCCGAAGAGGGCTCACGTAAAACGGTACGCATTAATCGCGTACAGATGGAATCTGACGCTGGTAAAAGTGTCCATCCGGCCGGCAAGGACTACAGTCTGGTTGACTTGAACCGGGCTGGAACGCCTCTGTTGGAAATTGTTTCTGAAGCCGACATGCATTCAGCTGCAGAAGCCAAAGCCTATGCTAAAGAGCTTTATCTGCACATGCGTTATGCTGATGTCTCTGATTGTAACTTGTACTACGGCAATATGCGCTTTGACGTCAATGTCAGTGTCAGCAAGACCGCTGAATGGGGCACTCGTACCGAGACCAAGAACATCAATTCGTTCCGTACGGTAGAAAAGACGATTGAATACGAGATCAACCGTCAGATTGAGGTTTTAGAAAAGGGCGGAGTAATCGTACAGGAGACTCGTGGCTGGGATGACGCTAAACAAAAGACCTTTACGCAGCGCACTAAAGAGAACGCTGAAGATTATCGCTATATGCCCGATCCTGATCTGCCGCCTATTGAACTGGACGAGGACTACATTAAGGCTATCCATGCCGAAATGCCTGTCATGCCGAACGAATGGCGCCGCCGTTTGTTGTCATTGGGCTTGGAGCGTTCACAGATTGATATCTTATTGGATGCCGGCATCGACTTTGAGGACGAAAACATCCTAGGCCTGGTAGAGGCGACAATGGACGACAAAGACTTGTCCAAGTTCTTGGCTAATTGGAACGTCAACGTCTTTATCCCTTTGCTACGGGACAATAAAGTTACTTTGGGTGTTGACAACCAAAAGCATTTACAGACTGCGGTATACGAGCTTGTAAAGGCTAATAAGCTTAGCTCAACCAATGCCAAAGCCTTGTTCGAAGATTTGGTAGCTCAAACTGGCTTACCTGATAGCATAGAGAAATATGCCGAAGCCAAAGGTCTGGTCCAAGAGTCCGATGAAGGTGCTATTGTGGCTATTGTCCAGCAAGTGCTGTCTGACAATGTCAAAGCCGCGGACGATGTACGCAATGGTGAAGCTAAGGCGATTGGTTTCTTAGTTGGCCAAGTAATGAAGCAGTCACAAGGCAAGGCTAATCCACAGTTGGCCCAACAGCTTATCAAGCGCGAACTTGGCTTGTAGCACATGGTGCAACGTCCACTTATAATCCTTGTCAGCGGCACGCCAGGTTCCGGAAAGACTACTTTGGCTGCGGCTTTGTCGCGCCACATGAAGCTGTTGCATGTGCCACGCGACGAATTTTTGGGCGGACTGACGTACACTCAAAATAGCGAGATCGACCGCCGCAATGTGGGCGTCCCTAAGTACTATAAGACACTTGAATACCTGGTTGGCCAAGGCGTTAGCCTAGTGACGGACGGCACCCTATACAAGGGTATATCTGAGCATGATGTCAAAACTATGGTTTTGCCGTTAGGACGGGTTGTTAACGTGCACTGTCGGGCACAGAATGAAAGCCAGCGTTTTTATGACCGTGAGGTTGCGCAGCATGGCGGGGTTACGCCTGAATTGGAGGCCTTGATGAATCGGTTACCCGGTCTGTATCAGGACACGGTTGACCCCCTGGACCTTGGTTGTGAGCTAATTGAGGTTAATACGACTGCTAGCTACAACCCGACGATAGATATAATTGCTGAGCGTATAGGTCACCGTAATGGTCCTGCGGGCTGGAAGGCCTCGTAGTAATACGGCCCAACTCCTGGACGCCATACCCCGTATCGGGCTATGATGGTACGGTACAAATACCAGTTCACTCGTTTACCTTAGGAGCATGATGCAGCAAGTTTCTCAATTTTCTCATGTCACCAAGGCCGTTATCCCTGCTGCCGGTTACGGCACTCGGATGCTACCTATAACTAAAACGGTTAGCAAAGAAATTTTGCCGCTAGTAGACAAACCGATTATCCAGCAAGTTGTCGAAGAGCTGGTAGAGGCCGGAATCACTGACATTATTATTGTAACTTCGTCGCACAAAGCTGACCTGGTCAGTTACTTTAGCGATATTGACCCCGGCTTGGCGGCCCATCTTGCTAAGTCTGGCCCCGCCAAAGCGGCTATTTTAGACAGCTTAGAAAAAATTAAGACTATCGCCAACTTTGCTTTTGTGGAACAGCAACCTGGCTACGGCACTGGCATGCCAGTATTGTCGGCTGAGCCATATTTAGGGAATGAGCCCTTCGTCTACACTTTTGCGGATGATTTCTTTATGGGGCATAAAAACAGCTTTACGCAAATGATTGCTGCATATAAAAAGTATAAGGCTCCCGTCTGGGGCGGCCAAAGGCGGACTGCCGATGTGGATTACACCCGCTATGGCTTTGTAGGTGGCCATGAATTAGAGCCGGGTATTATCGCCATCAAGCAATTGGCTGAGCACCCTGGCAAACATGACGCTCCCGGTGACTTGGCATCGCTGGGTGGCTTTGTAGTGACGCCTGAAGTGCTGCCGTATTTGCGCGCTGCCAAAGAACAGCTACAGCCAGGCAAGGAGCTATATTTTAACAGCGCTCTGGGCCTGATGATAGAAGATGGCAAGCGTGTAGTTGGTAAATATATTGAGGGGGCCACTTACTACGACACCGGCAATAAACTGGATTATATGAAGACAGTTGTTGCCATGGGTGCCCGCCATCCGGAGATCGGTGACGATTTCCAACAGTTTTTAAAAGAGTTTGCGAAGGAGATAGAATGAACGACTATATAGCTAAGGGCAACAAACCAGTAACAAAAGCAGTGATAGCCGCAGCTGGGTTTGGCACGCGCTTTTTGCCTCAGACCAAGGCTATGCCAAAAGAAATGCTGCCATTGGTAGACAAACCGATCATTCAGCATGTCGTTGAGGAGTTGGTTGGCGCTGGTATTACCGATATCATCATTGTCACCAACTATTCCAAGCGTAGTATTGAAGATCATTTTGATGTGCCAAGTGGCGAGCTGACTAAGGTATTGGAAAATGGTGGTAAGGACAAATTACTAGCTGACATGCGTCAGATCACCGAAATGGCCAACTTTATTTATGTGCGCCAAAAGGAGCCACTGGGCAATGCAGCTCCATTGGTATACGCTGGGCATTTATTGGCTGACGAGCCATTCCTATACACTTGGGCCGACGACTTTTTTGACGCTACGCCAAGCCGCTTCCGGCAGATGATTGACCTATACAATGAAACTGGCGCATCGTTGACTTCATGCCGGCGACTAGTATCTGATGACGAATATGACCGCTATGGCGTAGTGGCTGGTGAGCCTGTAGAAGGCCGTAGTGGGCTTGTCAAAATGACTACTATCGTCGAAAAGCCTGGCAAGGCCCAAGCACCATCTGACCTGGGTAGCTTTAGTAGCTATTTATTCACGCCTCCTATGATGTCGTATGTCCATAAAGTGTATGAGTCGTACGATGCTTCATTGGGCAAAGAGTTGACCATCCAAGACGCCATGCAGATGATGATTGACGATGGTTATCCGTTCTATGCTGCAGAAATTGCCAATAGCATGTATTATGATGCTGGCAACAAACTGGAGTACATGAAGACTATTGTTGATTTTGCACTAAAACACGACGATATTGCCGAAGACTTCCGGACATTTTTACAAACTAAAGTGTAAGCGGGTTGCAAACCAACCCCTATGGGTTACAATAAAGGGTACTTATGGAAACAAGCCAAGACATACTTGTAATAATTCTTGCGACCGCCCTCGCCGTACTGCTAGTGCTGGCGATTGTGGTAGCGGTGCTGATCGTCAAGCTTTTGCAGGGCGTAAAGCGCATCACCGATAAGGCTGAGCACGTCATAGAGACGGCAGAGCATGTAGGCGAAGCATTTTCTAATGCTTCCGGCTCGTTGGCCTTATTTAAAATAGTACGCAATGTTGCCGAAATGGTAACTAAACATACTACCAACAAGAAATAACAGATAATAAAGATAAGAAGGGGAGCCTTGGTTATGAAGGATTCTACAAAGCGTTTCGCACTTGGTGCAGTTATTGCTGGTATCGCCGGTTATTTGGCTGGCTTACTAACAGCTCCGCAGAGCGGTAAAGAGACTCGAGCTGATATTAAGGATACTGCCGTACGTGGTATGCGTGAAGCCGAACGCCAGCTGAAAAAGCTCCACACTGAGCTTAATGATGTGTTAGCGGAAGCCACGGAGCGCGTTGACAAGTTGTCTGGCAAAGCTAAAGAAGACATGCAGGCGGCTGTTGATGCCACCCGTGCAGCCAAGGAAAAAGCCCGTGAAATTTTGAGTGCCGTCCATGAGGGCCGAGCTGAAGATACGGAGCTTGAGAATGCAATCAAGGACGCCCAAAAAGCGGTTACCCACCTAAAGAGCTATATTAAAAAGCGGGTCTAAGGATCAGTATGGTTAATCCGTTCAGTAAGAAGGCGCCCAAAAAGACCAAACAAGAAGATTATGAAGCTTTAGGCAAGCAGGTCGCAGCGTTGTATGACCATATCAATCCTGACCGCACAGGTTTGTATCGGACTGCCTTCCTGAAGGGTATGGTCACTGGCCTAGGCGGTGTGATTGGTGCCACGTTAGTGGTGGCTGTGCTGGCATGGTTTCTAGCCGTGCTAGGACATGTGCCATTCTTAGGTGACATCTCTAAGGATGCCCAGCAGACTATCCAAGATACCCAGAACTAGACCATTTTTAGGTGTGGCGACCAAAAAGTCTACATATTCATTTGGCTCAGAGTAAGCTAACGCCACGGGCTGGCCATAGGCCACCCGTAGAGTGCTCGGTTAGATGAATGTGTAGGCCTCTTTGCTGTAAGCCAAGTAGTGTTGCAAATATGACCCTACATATAGCGCTGCAAAGCGCTTATAATAAACCTATAAATTAGAAAAGAGGGTTCGCGATCCATGGCTGCCACGCTCACGCCTAGTGACTATGTGCACTTGCACAACCACACTCAATACAGCTTGCTCGACGGACTGACAAAAGTGCCGGCACTCTGCAAGTGGGTTAAAGACACAGGTATGGTGGCAGTGGCACAGACCGACCACGGAACTCTTTCAGGAGCCCTCGAATTCTACAAAGAAGCCAAAGCGGCAGACATCAACCCTATTATTGGCATGGAAGCTTATGTAGCACCGCGCACCATTGCCGACAAAGACCCTTCCAAAGACAAGAATTACTTCCACCTTATTATTTTGGCGATGAATCAAGTCGGCTATAAGAACCTTATGAAGTTGAGTACGATCGCTAACCTGGAAGGTGTGTACTATAAGCCCCGCGTAGACCATGCGTTATTAGAGAAATACAATGAAGGTCTGATTATTCTGTCAGGCTGTATTGGTGGTGAGCTGGGTGACAGTATCCGTAATGATAATTATGACAAGGCTGTCGAAACAGCTAAATGGTACCAGAGTGTCTTCGGAGATCGTTATTATATCGAAGTCCAAGATCATGGCCATCCGGACCATCCTGCCAAATGGGACGAGCAAGTTACCGTTAACAAAAGTTTGCTCAAGCTTTCCAAAGAGTTAAATATAGCTCCCGTTGTTACGGGTGATGCCCACTATCTTAGCCATGACGACCAAACGGCCCATGAGATTCTATTGTGCGTACAGACTGGCGCCTTCCTGAGTGACGAAAAGCGCTTCTCGCTTGGAGACTTTGAGCTGCACGTGGCCGACCCGAATGAAATTATCGCCCGGTGGCAAGACTTGTGTCCGGAAGGTATTAGCAATACCAGGGCGATTGCTGACCGCTGCAATGTAGAATTTGAGCTTGGCAAGATCTTGATTCCAAAGTTCCCCGTACCAGATGGCGAAACCGAAAAGTCCTTCTTGGACAGGCTTGTTTTTAAAGGGATAGCCGAAAACTACCTAGGTGTAGATTCTGATACGGCTCTGACGATGTCCATTGAAGATGTGCGTGCCAAAGCTAGTAAAGAGGTTTTGGAACGTACTGATTATGAACTAGGGGTCATCGATGGCATGGGCTTTAACGGCTACATGCTTATTGTCCAAGACTTCATCAACTGGGGCAAAAGCCAAGGTATTATCTTTGGGCCGGGTCGCGGTTCGGCGGCCGGTTCAATCATCGCCTATACTCTGCACATTACCGATATGGACCCTATCAAATATGGTTTGCTGTTTGAGCGCTTCCTAAACCCGGACCGTATTTCGATGCCGGATATTGACGTCGATATCCAGGACAACCGTCGCGATGAAGTCATCCAGTACTGTGCTGACAAATATGGCCACGACCGTGTATCGAACATCGTTACCTTTGGTAAGATGGCTGCCCGGGCAGCTATCCGTGACGTGGCCCGCGTACTCCAGGTACCTTACGCCGAAGCCGACCGGCTCTCCAAGCTGGTGCCTGCGCCACTGCAAGGCCGCCATATTCCCCTCGAAAAGAGTATCGTCGACGACATGGACCTTAAGCGCGAATACGAAGAAAACGAAACCGCCAAGCGGGTTATTGACTACGCGATCACACTCGAAGGCACTATCCGTAACCACGGTGTCCATGCCTGTGGTGTGGTGATTGCGCCGGCCAACCTGGTAGAATACGTACCGCTCGAAATGGCCCAAAAGAGCGTAGTAGCCACGCAGTTCCCGATGAACCAGATCGAAGAGCTTGGCCTACTGAAGATGGACTTCTTAGGCCTGTCTAACTTGACGATCATGAAGAACGCCTTGCGTATCATCAAGCGCGTGCACGACGTCGACGTCGAATTGCGCGAAATCCCCTTGGATGACCAAAAGACCTTCGAACTGCTAGGCCGCGGCGACACTACGGGCGTCTTCCAGTTTGAATCTTCGGGAATGAAACGCTACTTGCGTGAGCTAAAGCCCAACGATTTTAATGACGTTATTGCCATGGGTGCTTTGTACCGTCCTGGCCCGCTAAGCGCTGGGCTGACCGATAGCTTCATTAAGCGTAAGAACGGCAATGAATCTATTGAGTATGCCCACCCTTTGATGAAGGGTGCCTTGGAGCCAACCTACGGCGTGCTGGTATACCAAGAGCAGGTGATGCAGATTTCACGCGAAGTCTGTGGTTTTACTGGCGGTGAAGCCGATACGTTGCGTAAGGCGATTGGTAAAAAGAAAAAAGACGTCATGGACAAGATGATGGTCAAGTTCATCGATGGCGCTGTTGCTAATGGCGTCCCTAAATCGGTTATCGAGAAATTCTGGAAAGACCTACTGGGTTTTGCAGACTACTGCTTCAACAAGTCACACTCGGCTTGCTATGGTCTAACCTCGTACCACACTGCCTACCTCAAGGCGCATTATCCTGCCGAATTTATGGCCGCCCTGATGACAAGCGACTATGACGACACCGACCGTCTGTCGATAGAGATCTCTGAATGCAACAAAATGGGCATGTCGGTTATG
>Ga0190273_10000542_pt1 | contig 14077 bp, 13 predicted proteins | sample Popmic504IS_FD_134513 | JGI IMG/M metagenome (GOLD analysis project Ga0190273, IMG submission 134513) | Populus adjacent soil microbial communities from riparian zone of Shoshone River, Wyoming, USA - 504 IS | ecosystem: Environmental > Terrestrial > Soil > Riparian zone > Trees stand | place... | reverse complement strand
GGAAGACGTCATCGCCGCGGTGCAGCGCCAGATGCGGGTCGCACAGGTCCGTGAGATCGAAAAGCTCGAAGGCGGCCTGTCGATGCTGGCGACCGTCGGCTCCGTCAGCCCCTACGTCGGTCTGCTCGGCACGGTCTGGGGCATCATGAGTGCCTTCATCGCGATCGGCAGCGCCAAGAACGCCTCGCTGGCGATGGTCGCGCCGGGCATCGCCGAGGCGCTGATCGCCACCGCGATCGGCCTGTTCGCGGCGATCCCGGCCGTGGTCGCGTACAACTTCTTCACGCGTTCGGTCGAGAGCCTGGAGAATCGGTATCTGACCTTCACCGACGAAATGATCGGCATCATCGAGCGCGCGCTGCGCAGCGCAAAGGCCTGATATGGGTGCCTCGGTCAGCCCCCGCGGGGGCAAAAAACGGCGCTTGAATGCCGAAATGAACGTCGTGCCGTACATCGACGTGATGCTGGTGCTGCTGATCATCTTCATGGTGACCGCGCCCCTCCTCACGCAGGGCGTCGAGGTGCAACTGCCGGAAACCGACGGCGAGAACATGACCCAGGGCGAAGAGCCGGTGACCTTGTCGGTCAATCGCGAGGGCGAGTTCTTCCTCAATGTCGGCGACAAGCGCAGCGAGCCTTTGTCCGACGACGAGATTACCCAGCGCGCGGGCGCCATCGTGCGCAACAAGCCTCAGGAAATGTTCCTGGTCGAAGGTGACGCCAAGGTGCCTTACGAATCCGTGGCGCGCGGCATGGCCTTGCTGCAGTCGGCGGGCGTGCAGAAGATCGGCTTTGTGACGACGCCCGCAGGCCCGGCTCCGCAGAAGAAGCGCTAAGCGCGCATGCCCGCGAATTCCCGCCATTTTGGGTTCGCCATCGCGGCCCACGTCGTTCTGTTTCTTTTGCTACTGGTCGGAGTGCGTTGCACGACGCCGATGCGGCCGCCGACGCCGATGACCGTGGTCATGGTCAACCCGTCGGCCAAGACCGATACCCCGACAGACAACCCGCGCGTGGTCGAAGAAGAAAAGCGCAACAACGAAGAAGACCAGAAAAAGGCCGAGCAGGCGCAGCGCCAGGAAGAGCAGAAAAAAGTCGAGCAGAAGCGTCAGGAACAGGCCAAGAAGGCCGAGCAGCAGCAACAGATCGAGCGCAAGAAACAGCTGGAAGAAACCCAGAAGCAGCAGGACGACCAGAAAAAGAAATCCGAAGAGCAGCAGAAGAAGGCTGCCGAAGAAGCCAAGAAAACCGCCGAGTCGGAACAGAAGAAGAAAGCGGAACTCGCGCTGAGAAAGGCGCAGGAAGAAGAGCAAAAGCAGAAAGCCGAGGCGGAAGCCGCCAAGGCCAAGGCCGAAGCCGACGCCAAGAAGGCGGCCGAAGAGGCCAAGAAACAGGCCGAAGAGGCCGAGCGCAAGCGTGTCGAGGAAGAAACCAAGGCGCGTGCCGAACTCGAAGCCAGGCGCAAGCAGGAAGAGGCGCGCAAGGCCGCCGAAGAAAAGAAACGGCGCGACGAAGCCGCGCGCCAGGCTCAGGAAGATCTAGCCAGGCAGGCAATGGCAGAAGAGTCGGCGCGCGCCGAAGCGGAGTATCGCCGCGGCGTTCAGGCCAGCTGGATGGATGCGCTGTCGGCCTATCTGCGCCCGTACTGGACGCGCCCGCCGGGCCTGCCCGACAACCTGCGCTGCCAGGTGCAAATCACCCTGCTGCCCAGCGGCGCCGTCGCCGATGTGCGCGTGATCCAGAGCTCGGGCCTGCCCGCGTTCGACGATTCGGTGCTGCGCGCGGTGCAGAAGGCCAGCCCCTTGCCGTTGCCCAGCGACCCGAAGGCGTTCGATCGAATCCTGAAGCCGACTTACACCCCGGCCAGTCTTGAATAACCGTCTGATTAGGGAAAACCAGAGACCGCTATGATCAACATCAAGCGCATTTTATTGATCGCACTGCTGCTGGCGCCCGCCGCGGCGCGCGCCGACCTCGAATTCACGGTGCAGAGCAACAAGACCGGCGCGCTGCCGATCGCGATCGTGCCGTACTCGGGCAACGAAGGCTTGCCGACCGACGTCGCCAGCATCATCGAGGCCGATCTCAATCGCAGCGGCTTGTTCACGACGCTGCCGCGCGGCGACATGATGGAGAAGCCCGACGATCCCAGCCGCGTCGACTTCCGCAACTGGCGCGCGGTCAACATGGACAGCCTGGTGCTCGGCAAGCTGACGCGCACGCCGGGCAGCGACCGCGTCTCCTCGCGCTTCTTTCTGCTCGACGTGCTGCGCGGCCAGCAGCTGATCGCGTACGACATGCCCGCCGTTGCGCCTGATCAGCTGCGTTACGTCGCACACCAGATGGCGGATCTGATCTTCGAGCGTCTGACCGGAATCCCGGGCGTGTTCAATACCAAGATCGCGTATGTGACCTCGACCGGCATCGGCCCGTCGCGCAACTACGCGCTGGTGGTCGCCGACGCCGACGGCTACAACCCGCGCACCATCGCCAGCTCGCGTGAGACGCTGATGTCGCCGTCCTGGTCGCCGGATCGCAGGAAGCTGGCCTATGTCGGCTACGAGCGCGGCCGATCCGGCATTTATATTCACGAAATCGCGACCGGGCAGGTCAAGAGGATCATTTCCGAAAAAGGCATCAACGGTTCGCCGGCCTGGTCGCCCGATGGCAGCAAGCTGCTGATCACGCTTTCTTTCGAGACCAATCCGGACATCTATCTGTACGACATACAGACCAGCCAGCGCCGCCGTTTGACCGATCATTACGGCATCGACACCGAGGCTTCGTTCTCGCCGGACGGTCAGTCCGTGGTGTTCACCTCGGATCGAGGCGGCCAGCCGCAGATCTACAAAATGTCGGCCGCCGGCGGCGAGGCACAGCGTCTGACGTTCTCAGGAAGACAGAACCTGGACGCGAGTTTTTCGCCGGACGGCAAGTCCCTGACCCTGGTGAATTTGGATGAAGGGCGCTATCGTATTGCGCTTCTAGATTTAGCTTCCGGCAACATGCGCACCCTCAGTGAGGGCGGACTGGACGAAAGTCCCAGCTTCGCCCCCAACGGTGCCGTCATCATTTACGCGACCCAGGTCCGTGGCGGTGGCGCCGAACTGGCGACCGTCACCACTGATGGACGCGTGCGTCAGAGACTGCGCCAGCCGGGTGACGTCAGGGAGCCTTCATGGTCACCGTTTGCAAAATAAGTTAAGTGGTCGTTTCAGCATTCCAAATAAAATCGGGTCGATTCTTCAGGAGTAGGAAAATGTTCAAGCAGATTCTGGTTACCTCGGTCATCGCTGCGGGCCTCGCGCTCTCGGGCTGTGCCAGCAAGGGCAAGAAGGCCGCCCCCGCGCCCGCACCGCCGATCAACAACAGCGGCATGTCGAACTACGGCGCATCCGACAGCAGCGTCAGCGGCACCGGCCTCGGCAACGGTCTCGCCGATCTGGCCAACAAGAAGACCGTGTATTTCGAATACGACAGCAGCGATCTGACCGCCGAAGGCCAGGGCGTTGCCGCTGCCTGGGCCAAGTACCTCGCCGCCAATCCCAGCGTTCGCGTGCGCCTCGAAGGCAACGCCGACGAGCGTGGAACGCGCGAATACAACGTCGGCCTCGGTGAACACCGCGCCAATGCCGTGCAGGCGGCTCTGACCTCCGGTGGCGCTTCCGCCAGCCAGCTCAGCGTCGTCAGCTATGGCGAAGAGCGCCCGGTCGAAGCCGGCCACGACGAATCGGCTTACGCGCTGAATCGCCGCGTCGACATCGTCCAGCAGTAAGCTCGTCGCTGCATCGCATCGCTGCACCGCATCCAGTAAGGAGTAGGCCGATGATGTCTCGCCGCTTGTCCGCGTTGTTGGGCGTATCCCTGATTGCTCTCAGCGGCTGCGCGGATTTTGGTGGGCCCATCAGTGGTTCGGGGCAGCCGGTGCTTTCTCCTCAGGAGCGCCGGCTGCAGGACCTCGAGAACAAGACGGCGCAGATGTCGCGCCGTGTCGACACGCTGAGCTCCAGTGGCGCTGATCAGGACCTGATTCGTCTGCGTGACGAAGTCCGCGATCTGCGCGGCCTGGTGGAAAAACTTCGGTACGACAGCGACCAGCGCGAACGTGCCAACAAGGATTACTACCAGGATCTGAGCAGCCGTTTGCAGCGTTTCGAGGGCACGGCTCCGCCGGTCGTCACCGGCGCGCCGGGCACGTTCCCGGGCGCGACGCCAGGCACCATTTCATCGGTGCCGAGCACGCAGCGTCCGGCCGTCGCTTCACCGGAGGAAGAGGCGGCGTATCTCGCCACCTTCGACCTGCTGAAGAACGGCAAGTATGACGACGCCATTCGCGGCTTCAGGTCGATGCTCGAGCAGTGGCCGCAGGGCCGTTATGCCGACAATGCCTGGTACTGGATGGGCGAAGCCAATTACGTGAAGCGCGATTACACCGCGGCATTCAGCAGTTTTCAGTCGCTGGTCGATCGCTTTCCAACCAGCCCCAAGCTGGCAGACGGGCTGTACAAGGTCGGTCTGTGCCAGATCGAGCTGAAGCGCACCAGCGAAGCCAAGGCGACGCTGCAGCGCGTTACGCGCGAGTTCCCCACGTCCAATGCAGCCAATCTGTCGCGGCAGAAGCTGGAACAACTGGGCGGCTGACGCATGACTTCGGCCGTTGCGCAGCCGGCGCTGGCGGCGCGACAGACACGGCTGAAGATCACCGAGATTTTTCTTTCGCTGCAGGGCGAATCGTCTTTTGCCGGTTGGCCGACCACTTTCGTGCGGTTGACCGGATGTCCCTTGCGTTGCGTTTACTGCGACACGGCATACGCCTTTTATGGCGGCCAGTGGCGTGGCATCGACGACGTCGTTGGCGAGGTTTCACGGCTGGGCGCCCGCCACGTATGCGTTACCGGCGGCGAACCCTTGGCGCAGAAAAGCGCTCTCGGCCTGATGAAAACGCTGTGTGATGTTGGCCACGTCGTGTCGCTGGAAACCAGTGGCGCGCTCGATGCGAGCGGCGTCGATCCGCGCGTGGTCCGCGTCATCGACATCAAGACGCCGGGCTCCGGTGAGCAGGCCCGCAATTACTGGGCGAATCTCGATGCACTAAGACCGCACGACGAAATCAAGTTCGTGCTGTGCTCGCGCGAAGACTACGACTGGGCCCGGGACATCGTGCAGCAGCGCGATTTAAGCAACCGTTGCACGGTCCTGTTCTCGCCCAGCCATCGTCAGTTGACGCCTCGTCAGCTCGCGGACTGGATCGTCGAAGACCGGCTGCCGGTGCGTTTTCAGACCCAGTTGCACAAGCAACTCTGGGGCGAAGAGGCCGGGCGATGACGCAGAAGCGCCGAGGCGTGGTGTTGCTGTCCGGAGGCCTGGATTCCGCGACCGTGCTAGCGATGGCGCGCGAGCAGCACTTCGAAACCTATGCGATCTCGATCGCCTACGGTCAACGCCATTCGGCGGAGATCAAGGCATCGGCCGATGTCGCGCGCAGCCAGGGCGCGAAGCTGCATCAGGTGATGCACGTCAATCTCAACGAAGTCGGTGGCTCTGCCTTGACCGATCGCTCGATCGCGGTGCCGGAGTCGCCCGGCGCCGGGATTCCGGTCACCTACGTGCCGGCGCGCAACACGCTGTTCCTGTCGCTGGCCTTGGGTTGGGCAGAGGTGCTGGGCTCGACCGACATATTCATCGGCGTCAATGCGGTTGATTACTCGGGCTATCCCGATTGCAGGCCGGAGTTTGTCCAGGCTTTCGAGCGGCTGGCGAATCTCGCGACCAAGGCGGGTGTCGAAGGCAAGCACTTCAAGATCCACACGCCGCTGATCGACATGAGCAAGGCCGACATCGTGCGTCTCGGAACCCGCTTGGGCGTCGACTATGCCGAGACGGTCTCCTGTTATCAGGCCGATGATAATGGCTATGCCTGCGGCCGCTGCGATTCTTGTCGGCTGCGTCGCGCCGGCTTCGAGAACGCCGGCATCGCCGACCCGACACGGTACTACTGAATTGCGCTTTCGCAGCAAGTCTGCGGCGCGCTATTCAACGCCGGCGCCTCATCCAGTATGATGCGCGGCCCGCCGATCGGCATTGCCAGATCGGCGATCGTTCAGGGTCGTTAGCTCAGTCGGTAGAGCAGTTGACTTTTAATCAATTGGTCGATGGTTCGAATCCATCACGACCCACCATTTAGTTCGGCATTGCTGGTCAGCGCCATGGAAAAAAGCCCGCCGGTTGGCGGGCTTTTTTATGCGCCTGGCAACGGCGCTCTCAACCGAATTTCTTTTTAGACGAGTGGCTCGCCGGCCCTGATTTAGCGGCTGGCCGCGACGACCTGGGAAGCACGTGGACCTTGTTGGCCGCCGGAGAGGCTTCATCCGCCAACTCTAACTCGGCGACCGTGCTGTACTGGCCGGCCGAAGCCCAGGTGGCGAAAAAATCGGAAAGGCTGGGAAAGAGGCGTTTCATGCGGGACTCCTTGAAGCGGACGGCAGAATGCTGCGATGCAACACAATCTAGCCCCCGGGGTTCAAATTGCCTAATCGTCTGTTCGAATGCCAGGCATCGTAATTACTTATTGATTAGTAAGTTTTATGAACTGCAGCTGTCCGAGTTACCGCCTACGTCGTCATCCGCCTGCTTGAGAGAGCCTCGAGCAGGGGATGCCTGGTCCTCGCGGGGGTGGGGTCGGCGCTGCCATCAAAAGATTCCGCTTGAGAAGACCGCTGACCGCACGTAGAGTCGCCGCTCCCGGTCGCCCTGCGCGCGCGATCCGCGCCCCGGATTCACGATCCGTTATCCGCCTTGAATCAATGAGCCGAATCTCAACCCGTCTTGCTGCGGTGAAGAGCCGTGGGCGTACTGCCCTGATTCCCTATATCACCGCCGGCGACCCGCATCCGCGGCATACCGTCGAGCTGATGCATGCGCTGGTGGAAGGCGGCGCCGACATCATCGAGCTCGGCGTTCCGTTCTCCGACCCGATGGCCGACGGCCCGGTGATCCAGCTCGCCTGCGAACGGGCGCTGATGCATGGCACCAGCCTGCGCCAGGTCGTCGCCATGGTGGCCGAGTTCCGCCAGCGCGATGCGCAGACGCCGGTCGTGCTGATGGGCTACCTGAATCCGATCGAGCATATCGGCGTTGCGGCCTTCGCAGCCCAGGCCCGGGCCGCCGGCGTGGACGGCGTATTGATTGTCGATCTGGCGGTGGAAGAGGCGGCCGACTTCACCGGACCACTGAGAGAAGCGGGGATCGATCTGATCTTCCTGCTGGCGCCAACCAGCCCGGCCGAGCGCATCAAGACCGTGGCCTCGCAGGCGGGGGGCTATTTGTATTATGTTTCCGTGAAGGGCGTCACCGGATCCGCCAACTTGGACGTTGTCGCAGTGGAAGCGAAATTGAACGAAATTCGTCGCTACACGGCACTACCACTGGCAGTGGGCTTCGGCATCCGCGACGCCGAATCCGCCGCTCGGGTCGCGCGAATCGCGGATGGTGTCATCGTCGGCAGTGCGCTGGTCAGCGAAATCGAAAAAAATCAGCAGCAGGCGCAAGTTTTGCCTGGTTTGCTCAGGGACAAGCTCGGCGCCATGCGCCGAGCGATGGATAACGAGGTGAAGCCGTCATGAGCTGGCTCGATAAAATTGCCGGATCGCAATTGCTGACCTACGGCGTGCGCAAGCACAACGTGCCCGAGGGCCTCTGGGTCAAATGCGATGGCTGCGGCTCGGTGCTGTATCGCGCCGAGCTCGAACGCACGCTCGAGGTTTGCCCCAAGTGCAGCGCGCATCGGCCGATCACGGCGCGTGCGCGCCTGAACCAGCTGCTCGACCAGGACGGCCGGGTTGAAGTCGCCAAGAACCTTGCGTCGGCCGATCCGCTGAAGTTCAAGGACTCACGCAAGTACACCGACCGTCTCAAGGAAGCGCAGGGCGACACCGACGAGAAGGATGCGTTGGTGGTAATGCGCGGCCAGCTCAGCGCACTGCCGCTGGTCATCTCGGTCTTCGAGTTCGGTTTCATGGGCGGCTCGATGGGCTCCGTCGTCGGCGAGAAGTTCGTGCATGGCGCGAATGCGGCGCTGGAAGCCGGCATCCCTTATGTGTGCTTCTCGTCTTCGGGCGGCGCGCGTATGCAGGAGTCGCTGTTCTCGCTGATGCAGATGGCCAAGACCTCTGCCGCGCTGGCACGGTTGTCGGATCGCGGCCTGCCGTTCATTTCGGTGCTGACACACCCGACCATGGGCGGCGTCTCGGCCAGCCTGGCGATGCTCGGCGATATCATCATCGCCGAGCCGCGCGCGCTGATCGGTTTTGCCGGCCCGCGCGTGATCGAGCAGACCGTGCGACAGAAGCTGCCGGAAGGCTTCCAGCGTGCCGAATTCTTGCTTGAACACGGCGCGATCGACATGATCGTCGACCGCCGCGAGATGCGGGAAAAGCTGCACCGTCTGCTGGCGATGATGACGCATTGGGCGCCGTCGCCTAAGGCTTGACCCTCGATTTGAAGCCGTCTCCGGCCGCGGCGCCGGTCTCTGCGCCGGCTGCCGATGCGGGCCTGGAGGCCTGGCTCGACTATCAGCAGCGACTGCATCCGAGCGCGATCGAGCTCGGCCTGGACCGCGTGCGCATCGTCGCCAGCGTTCTGGGCTTGCCGGCCTCGGGCATCGTCACGCTGACGATCGGCGGCACCAATGGCAAGGGCTCCAGTGCGACGCTGGCGGCGGCGATCTACGGCCAGGCTGGCTATCGCGTCGGGCTTTATCGTTCACCGCATTTGCTGCGGTACAACGAACGGGTGGTGATCGACGGCGCCGAGGTGGGCGAGCGCGCGCTGTGCCGCGCGTTTGCAGCAATCGAGAACGTACGCCGGGAAACTGCGCTGACATATTTCGAGTTCGGCACGCTCGCGGCGCTGTGGCTGTTCCGTGAAGCCGGCGTACAGGTTCAGGTGCTGGAAGTCGGGCTCGGCGGTCGTCTGGACGCGGTCAATATCGTCGATGCCGACTGCGCGGTGGTCACCAATATCGGCCTCGACCACGAAGACTGGCTCGGTGCCGGACGCGACGCGATCGGCTTCGAGAAGGGCGGTATCTTCCGCGCTGACCGGCCGGCGGTGGTGGTCGATCCGGCGCCGCCGCAGAGCTTGCTGAAGCAGGCCCGCGATCTCGGCGCAAAACTGCAAAGCCTCGGCGTCGACTATCGCTACGAGGCGAACGCGCACGGCTGGTGCTGGCAGTCGTCACGGCGGGTTCTCGACGAGCTGCCGCTGCCCGGGTTGCGCGGCGCGGCGCAGCTGCGCAACGCGGCCGGCGTCATCGCCGCCATCGAATCGCTGCAATCGCGCCTTCCGGTCGCGGACTCTGCAATCCGCGCCGCGTTGCCGCGGCTGCGGCTGGCCGGGCGCTTCGAGAACCGCGGCCGCTGGTGGTTCGACGTCGCTCACAACACCGAAGCCGCCGAAGTGCTGGCGGCCAACGTCATTGCGAGTTTCGCCGGAAGCAAGCCGACGCTGGTGCTTGGCATGCTGTCGGACAAGCCCGTGGAAAATGTGGCCACTGTACTGGCGCCGATTACGGCAGGCGCCATCTTCGTCAGCCTGCCGCCGCCGCGTGGCCTGGATGCCGCGGTGCTGCAGCGCCGCGCGGCCGCAGCCGGGCTGGCGGGCACTGCGATCCCCGATATCGGCGACGCGCTGCGCGCGGCCGCGGCGCAGGCCGGCAGCGGCGGTCCGATCCTGGTGTGCGGATCCTTCCTGACCGTCGCGCTGGCGATCGAATACCTGGGCGGGGACGCCGCGGTATGAATCCAGTGCTGATACGCCGCTTGCTGGGTGCCGGCGTGCTGTTGATGCTGCTGTTCGTGCTCAGCCTGCTGCTGCCGGCACCGAGCGACCCGAAGCCGGCGGAGCCGGGCATGCGGCGAATCGAAGTTGCCGTCGACGACGCAGCGCCGATCGAGTTGCCGACGAAGTCGGCCGCCGCCGCCGATAATCCGTCCAATCCGCCTCCGCGGCGGCCCGATGTGGCCACCGCGCACGCCGCCGACGAGCGTCTGTCACGCAGCGAATCGGCGACAGTCGGCGGCGTGCGGCTGCCTGCAGATCCGCCGCCGGATGCGGACGGCGCCGGGGCCACCGAGGACGACGACGATGCGGCCGCGTCGCCGGACGCCGATGTCGCGCTCGCCGAGCAGGAAAACCGGCCCGCACCCCGGCCGGCGGCCGAACCGGCGCCGAAACCCAAGCTGCAGGCGCCGCTGCCGACGATTCCGCGGCCGCCGGCGCCCGCCGCTCCAGCGCCGAAGCCGGCGGCGAAACCGGTTGAAAAGAAGCCGGCTGCAAGCGCGCCGGCGCCCAAGCTCGGCTCAACCGTAGCACCGGCCGCGCCCGGTGCAGGACCGGCCGCTGGCACTGCTGCGCCGCGCTGGGCGGTGCAGGCAGGCAGCTACGCCGACGTCGGCAATGCGCGGCAGGTCGAGGCCCAGCTGAAGTCGCTCGGGCTCGCCGGCTCGATCTCGCTGACCGAGACCGGCGGCAGCGTGCGCTATCGCGTGCGCAGCGGGCCGTATGCGAGCCGCGAGGCGGCCGAAGCGGCGCGCCAGCGCATGCAGCAGAACCGCATCACCGCGAACGTCGTGGCCGATGGCCCCTGAGCGGCGCCTGATCCGCCGCCGCGTCGTGCCGGCGCATCGCCTGCCGGCAACGCTGGCGCCGGTGCTGCAGCGCGTCTATGCCGCGCGGGGCCTGCTTGAAGCGGGCGACATCGGCCTGGAAATCGCGCGGATGCTGCCACCGGACCAGTTGCTCGGACTGCCGCGCGCAGTGCAGATCCTGGCCGACGCGATCGCCGCCGGGCGCAAGATCGTCGTCGCCGGTGATTACGACGCCGACGGCGCTACCGGCGTCGCGTTGGCGGTGCTCGGCCTGCGCGCGCTCGGCGCCACGGCAGTGGACTACGTGGTGCCGCACCGGGTGACGATGGGCTACGGCCTGTCGCCGGCGCTGGCGCAGACCGCGCACGCGATGCAGGCCCAGGTTCTGGTCACGGTCGACAACGGCATCGCCAGCGTCGCCGGCGTCGCCGCGGCGCGTGCGCTCGGCATGCAGGTGGTCGTCACCGATCATCATCTGCCGGGGCCGGTGCTACCGGACGCCGACGCGCTGGTGAACCCGAACCAGCCGGGCTGCGGCTTCGCCAGCAAGTCATTGGCCGGCGTCGGCGTGATGTTCTACGTGCTGGTGGCGCTGCGGGCGCATCTGCGCGAACGCGGGGCTTTCGTGTCGCGCCCCGCGCCGCGGCTTGCGTACTGGCTGGATCTGGTGGCGCTGGGCACGGTCGCCGACGTCGCCCGCCTGGACCGCAACAATCGCATCCTGGTTTCGCAGGGCGTAGCGCGGCTGCGGGGCGGCCGTGCGCGGCCCGGCCTGCTGGCGATGCTCGGCGGTGCCGGCCGCGCATTCGAATCGATCAGCGCCGTCGATCTGGGCTTCGTGCTGGGGCCGCGGATCAATGCGGCGGGTCGCCTGGCGGACGCGCGTATCGGCATCGAATGCCTGCTCGCCGATGAGCCGGCGCGCGCCGCCGAGCTCGCGGCGACACTGGAACAGATCAATCGCGAGCGCCGCGAGATCCAGCAGGGGATGACCGACACCGCGATGGCGATCGCCGAGCGTCAGCAGCCCGAGGATCGCCACGGTGTTTGCGTGTTCGACGAGGACTGGCACGAGGGCGTCGTCGGCCCGGTGGCGGCGCGCATCAAGGAGCGCCTGCATCGGCCGACGATCGCGTTCGCGCCGTCCCAGGACCGGCAGCTGCTGAAAGGCTCGGCGCGCTCGGTGCAGGGCATCAATATCCGCGACGCGATCGCGGCCGTGGATGCCGCGCACCCGGGCCTGATCGAGCGTTTCGGCGGCCACGCGATGGCGGCGGGCCTGACGCTGCACAAGCGCGGCTACGCGCTCTTCCGCGAAGCTTTCAGCCAGGCTTGCGCGGCCTTGATGCATCCGCTGGAACGCGAGGCCTGGCTGGACAGCGACGGCCCCTTGCAGCTTGCCGAATTGCATATCGACACCGCGCGCTGCCTGGAACTCGGCGGCCCCTGGGGCGCCGGCTTTGGCGAGCCGCGCTTCGACAACCGCTTCGACGTCCTCGATGCGCGCATCGTCGGCGGCGACGGCACGCATGCCAAATACCGGCTGCGCCTGGCCGGCGAGGGCGGTGCCGAAATCAGCGCGATCCACTTCGGCGGTGCCGATCGGCTGTGTCGCCGCGGGCAGCTGCATGCGCTGTACGCGCTGGGCATCAACCGCTATCGCGACCGCGAGAGCATCGACCTGCGGATCGATCACCTGGAACCCGTTGCAGCCCCCGCTGCCAGCTTTGCCTAAAGTCGCTGCGCTTCAACCGCCCGGCGCGTAGAACACCACCGGTGACGGCTTGGCGATCGCCAGGCCCAGCAGGTAATCCGCGCCGAGGCGGCGCCAGGCGTCCAGCGTACCGGCGTCGCCGAGGTTGGCGACGACGACGCGCTTGCGCAGCGTCCGCGCCAGGCGCACCAGCGATTCGGCCAGCAGCTGCTCGACCGGATCGGTGCCCAGGCTGCGGAAGTGCAGCGCGTCGATCTTCACCAAGTCGATGCTCAGGCGGCGGATCAGCGCGATGTCGGACGCGCTGCGGCCGGCAAAGTGATCCACCGCCACGCGCACGCCGAGCGAGCGCATCGCCTCGCAGAAGATCTGCGCCTGATTGGGGAATTCCGCCAGCGCGTCTTCGCGCAGCTCGAAGCACAGCTTGCGCGGCGGCACCTCGGGATGGCGCTGAAACAGCTCGGCCAGGTATTCGACCAGTGAATGGTCGGACAGCGTGCCCGCCGACAGATTGATCGAGCAGAACGCCAGGCGCTCCAGCGTATCCGGAGAGCGCGCCAGATATTCCAGCGTGTTGCGGATCACCCAGCGATCCATTTCGGGGATCAGGTGATGGCGCTCGGCTACCGGCAGGAACGCATTCGGTGACGCCCAGAAACCTTCCTCGTCCTCGAGCGCGAGCAGGATGTCGAAGACATTGCCTTCGGACTGGTGCGTCTGCGCCGGCATCGCCCACTGCGTGGTCAGATGGAACAGGCTCTGTTCCAGGCCGGCGCGGATGCGGCGCACCCAGATCGCATCGTCGGCGCTGCGCTCGGCGCGGTCCAGGCTGTTGTCGTAGATCATCACCGCGTTGCGTCCCGCGCGCTTGGCCGCGGCGCAGGCATCTTCGGCGCGCCGCATCAGGTCGACCGGGCCGTGGGTTTCGTCGGTGATCGCGGTCAGGCCGATGCTGACGGTGACGTTGATCGCCTTGGATTCCCAGTAGATCCGCGTATTGCCGAGCAGCTCGCGCAGAGCTTCGGCGAACACGCGGCCGCGCTCCTCGTCGAAATTGCCGAGCAGCACCGCAAACTGGTCGGCGCCCATACGGAACACTTCGCCGGCGCTGGCGACACGCGACACGATGGATTCGCCCAGGCGCGTCAATACTTCGTCACCGGCCTGCTGGCCGGCCGTGTCGTTGACGCGCTTCAGATGGTCGACGTCGATCACCAGCAGCACGTGCGGCCGCGCGGTCAGGCGCACGCCGTCGAGCAGCGAGCGGATCGCGCGATCGCAGGCCAGGCGGTTGGGCAGCCCGGTCACCGCATCCACCATGCGGCGATCGGGCAGCGACAGTTCGCCTTCGATGACAGCCGCCGCCGGCCGGAACACGACGATGGCGCCGATCACACGGTTCAGCCGGGTGCGTATCGGCGTCACCGAAACGTACAGCTCGATCTCGCGCTGGCCTTCGGCCTGCAGGAACACGCCGTTGGCGTATTCCAGCCGCGTGCCGCGCTGGATCGACAGCTCCGCCAGGTTGGGCAGCGGCGCATCGGCCGCGGCGTCCTGGCGCGTCGCCTGGACTTTGAAAACCTCGGTGAAGACGCGGCCGCGGGCACTGCGCGCGCTGATCCCGATCATCTGCTCCGCGACCGGGTTGACGTCTTCGACGATACCGCGCTCGTTGGTCATGATCACGCCGTCGGCGACCGCCTGCAGCGCCAGCGTT
>Ga0190273_10000541_pt1 | contig 14078 bp, 17 predicted proteins | sample Popmic504IS_FD_134513 | JGI IMG/M metagenome (GOLD analysis project Ga0190273, IMG submission 134513) | Populus adjacent soil microbial communities from riparian zone of Shoshone River, Wyoming, USA - 504 IS | ecosystem: Environmental > Terrestrial > Soil > Riparian zone > Trees stand | place... | reverse complement strand
CACTGGCAGATCCTCCCCGGTGGTTCGCCACTCGACGTAAAGACCATGACTGGTCAAGTCGTTACCACTATGCGAAAGAGAAAGGGTCTCAAGGAGATCATTCCAGGTTACGAAAACTACTGTAAGTTCAAATCCCTTTCCAAACTGAGACGTGATTCTAACAAATTTCTCCAGACGACAAGTTGTAAATATTCTCCTTTGTTCTATCTGTTGCTCGACTTGTTTGCTACACCAAAGTCGGCATAGAACGGCTGTGTTGCGTCAAGCGGTTCCCGCTCGGACGTGGGACAGTGGCCATAGATTTGGTGTATCAGGAACGAAATTCTCTCGCATATGAAGCGTTTGGCGAGTATGAGAGCATGAATCATGATGATGCATTGAACATATGGCATGGAAAATAAGAGTAAAAACTGCCGCAGGTAGATTTGTCATAGAATACGAATTAAGATTGACGTTGTGATACTTGTTGCTATGAGAGTTAAGATCGTGGGATCACACTGCATCTTGTGTTTACACATCGCGGTGTGGCGTCAATACAGAACAAGACAGAAGGAAGTAAAACTGTATGAGCGTAGCAACAAGCAATGCTGATACAATCGCTGATCAAGTGCCTCCTGCTTCCATGACCCTAACTAAGCCTTAGCCAAAGCACCAGTTCCACCACATCAATCATGTCACCCCGTGAGCGTCCGAAATCTCAACCTCAACCCCAGACCCAAGTGGCCTAAGCAATTCCTCCTCGCACATCCCCTCCACCTTTCTGCACACAAACATCCAACTCGGCGTGAAGATGCCCAGCTGTACGGCCTCAACAATCGCATCAAGGTACAGCGCCAGCATCTTATTCAACTGGATGATCCCAGGTGGTACGAGGCGCAGCCATACGAGGAGCTTTGTTAACGCGTACCCCCGACGACGGTAGGAATGAGACATTGAGGCGACAATGCGGCGGTCTTCGGCTGTTGTGCATAGGGAGAGGGCGTGTTTGGTGCCGCTTATAGGGTAGGTTATTGGGCGGTGGGGTGGCGGGATTGGGGCGGCGCTGGTTGAGGTGATGGGGTGGTAGGGCGGACGGGGTGGGGGTGCGAGGTTTGTGGTTGGTTCGTGGCGGTGGGGGATTGGGATGGGGGAGAAGGATACGATGCGGCGGTTGTTCCAGGAGCAAACAACTTGGTCTTGGGGTTGGACTGCGGCTGGCGATGGAGCTTCGCGCGGCGTGCCTGGTGCACGAGCTTCGTCCTCGTCTTCAAGGACGAACGGCACAGGCCCACTCAATCTGTCAAAGTACCGTGCGTAGTCCTCGTCCAGCTGAATTTCGAACCCGGCTCGTCGCAGTGCCTGGCGGGCCACGCTGGCGGTCTGCAGGCAAGCCATTCGCCCACCAGCTTCCATTCGATTTCTAAGATCACGGTGCTTCTCTATTGTCTCGTCGTAGCTGTAGCCTGGCCCGCTGGCAGGGTCGGTCATGACTTGCTCGGTGAATCCGAATTGTCCACCAGGCTTCAGGACCCGCCAGCATTGCGCATATACGTGTGGGAGACTCGGCGCGTGACAGGTAGCTTCGAATGCAAAGACCGCGTCGAAGTAGTTATCCGGAAAGGGCAGGTCCATGAAATCGGCTTTGATGAAGGTGCACTTGTGGCCTAGTCCCTCCCGCGCCGTCAGTTCGATCGCCCTGTTGACTTGATACTGGTTTATTGTCACGCCTATCACCTCACAGCCGACAAGCTTTGCTATTTCGCGCGCTGGACCGCCGATGCCACACCCTACGTCTAAGACTTTGTGGTACGGCTTTAGACCTAGGAGGAGGGCCATCCGGTATACGGCAAATTTAAGGGCATGGGAGATAGAGTCCCCAGGGGCGAAGGGTGCGAGATGGAAATGTTGGTCCCAGTTGCGTTCGTAGGCGCGGCTTACGATATCGAAGTATTGGTTTGCGTGAGTAGTTGCTTTGACGAGGGTGGCGGTACGTTCGGATTCTGAGACTGGGAAGGGGTCTCTGGCTTTGGAGGGGATTGTAGGTTTCAGATTTGATCTGGATTTTGACTTTGATTTGGTATTTGTGTTGCCATTGGGGTTGCCTTGGAAACGTTGGAAAGAGCTGAAGCGGGAGATGTATCTTGGTGCTGACGTGGAGAGGACGTCGATATGTGCGCTGTAGGTTGCCCGGGTTGTTGGTGAAGGAGGCATGCTGGTGCTGAAGGGCTTAGTAAAATGCGTCTGTTGCGAATCAACTTCAAGATAGGACGTCTTGTAGCTCTGGAACTTGAGGGTGTGGCGGAACTGGACTCGGTCGGAATGTGAGAACAATACTAAGCCCATTGTGCCTGTACCTGCTGTGTCTCACAAGATTATGAGGCTGCTAATATCCTCTAGCTGGCTCGACGTTAGCTATGACGAGCTCATCCTTTCTGACTGTCACTCCTGATAATGCTCGCTCGCTTCTCCTTTGAGCCGCCTCCAGTAGTGCTCAGAGTTTTTGTTGCATTCAGCTTTAGAAGAGTTTCGACACCATGTCGTTCTCTGGCCATACCATCCAATCTCGATTCCTCTACTAGGTTTTCCTGCCGCTTTCGTCTCATTTTCCCGTGAGTGCCGTAGACTACAGTCCACTCTGGGATGACTGTGCCTGGAGGTAGAGTGATACCTGCACAAATCTTGCTATGGGCGCCGATACTGCAACCCGGTAGCAGTGTCACTCCCGCTTCCAGTAGCACACTGTCACCGATTGTGCATGGTGGCTGAAGCTTGACTGTTGACTGGAAGTAAGCTTGGGGACCTATACGGATCTCTAGATTGCTGGCGCTGTCATCATGGCTCACGTCATCTGGGTCTAGAGCTGTTGTTGCCGCAGAGCTTGACGACATAGCTTTCGTAGCAGGATTGAGTTCTTTGTCAAACCCGAGAATGCATCGCTCGTTAAGGATACAGCTGTGCTGTATGATGATCGGCCCCAGATCCGTGGATAGACGACAGCGAGGATGGACCACCACGTCTGCCTCAATGGCAAGTAGTCGTGTGCCTTTCACGTAGCAGGTTGGATCAAGATGGCATTGTGAGGAAATATTCACTGGCGTGGATGTGGAAGGCACTGGATTCGTACGAACGGGACGGGCAGGTTGAGGTTGTTCGACGGCAGCCATGGTGATATCTACAGTCTGCTCGCCAAAGCATATGCGGTGACTGTCACTACGGTAGGGTGCCACCCATACCGAAAGCAGATACGCCCAAGTAATATTGATTAAAAATCGAGACTTTTAGTAGGTCAAGTCCTGTAGCAGAGAGCCAACCAAGCCAAGAGTGGTCCTAATTAGCACACTCGGCACCAACGCGTTATGACACGTCTGGTCCGACGCGTTTGATTGGGCAGAACATCGCACACCCCCTCGATCAAGAGGAGCTAAAGTAATTCTCGATATACGTGATCAACTGTTCCCGTGTAGAGGCCATTTCAGATACATATGCAGAGGCGATGAGCTATGTCATACTATGATGTGGATGAGATCCTGACAGATGCACAAAAGCTGCCCTGCACTTTCGAGATCGATGTACCAGGACTTGGCTACCTAGACGGCAACCCAGGGGGCACAGTAAGCAAAATTTCCAATGCTGCTAACGAGTAAGTTCTAAGATGCGTCGTACAGATAAAAGCAGGCACGAAGCTCGATCTTCCCTTATGGCTCGGAGTCATGCTTGCAGTTTCGAGTGGGTAGGTGTTTCCAGCTGGCATGTTCCTGATTGGAATCAATCTTGCTGACGAAGGGCAGGAATAACCCCAGCTCGCAGCCGCTTGTTACACTGGACTTCCCGGCTCCCATACAGCAGCGAGTATTGAATGCTCTCAAAGCAGATCCAAATTCGGTCGACCTTCGAGCGCAAGCACCACATTTCTATGCTCTTGGAGCACGAATCATGGACCTCTTCGAGGATGATGAGATCGTTGATGTTTTGATAGAGGTAGGTGCCCACTGGGTACAATCGCCAGTTGTCTTTTCCACCAACGTAGGTCTAACTCTTTGCAGACCTTTCGAACACGAGCAGCAAGAATTGCAGATCATGGTCACAATGCGCAAGGTGCATTGACCGACGGAGCCGACTTCTTGCGCGGCCTCGACGAGACAGAAAGGCAACTGTTTCGGAGTGCTCACGAGGGGCCGAAGAGCGTCAAGGTCTGGTCCCAGAACCTGAAAAAGACCACTTGATGCATTATTTTTGCAGCCTTCTTAGCCGAGCCCTGTCGCAGGCTGTGCCACCTTGTTTGCCTCTGGAGGATCATCAATGAATGTTGGAAGCACCTCGTCTTGTAGGTAGGAAGGCACACCACCAGCGCTTTCTGCTTGTTGTTCTAACATCATGTCTTCACCCAGCGCTTCCAGTTCCGCATCGAGCTCGGCTTCATCCACGTCCTCCGGCACATCGTAGGCTCTGCCCATGCTTTCGCTAATCTCGTTGCCCAGCTCCATCAGGTCGGACATTTCGTCTTGCATCTGTTCAATCTTGTCGATATCAATTTTGCCATATTGCTTCTTCAGCTCCTTGTTCGTGGTCTTCATGGCGTCGACAGTAGTCATGACATTCTTGATATTATCCTGCATCATTCCTGCCTGCTCCATGTTCCAAGACTGTTGCATGAGGTTGTCTTTCTGGCCCTCGTACATCTTCCGTTGCTGCAAGACCTTCAAGGCTCTCTGCTTGATTGCGTTCTTGCCCGGGCCGTCTCTCATTTTCGACATCTTGGTTTGATATGTCTGCAGTTCGGCGTTGAGCTTTGCGAGTTTGACATCGATTGAGTCAATCCTCGTTTCGACCTGTTCGCATGTCTCAGCTTCTGAGCCTATTCGTCTGGTCAACAGTACCTACCCCTGAGATAGCGCCATTGAGAGTTGGCTTGGGCGCGTTGTTCTTTGCGCCAAAGAGCCGGTTCATGATCTCGTGGGGTCACTTTGTCGAGAACAGAAGTAGTTGTTTAGCAGTTGCCTAGTAGTTTTATGTGCAGATCTAGGTGCAACACTGTTCCTGTTACTAGTGAGGACGAAGATAGGGTAGTATGAATATGTGGCATCACTCTTCGAAGACGATCGAGAGCAACTTTCACACCAGCCCTACCAGCCCGAGTTCTCGGCTGTGGACGTCATGCGCAGACGGCACAGGCACCAAGGATACCCCAACGGTGAACCACGGATAAAGCTTCGTCATGCTGCGGGCCTTTTAAATTGGTGCTAAACCGCTTAGGCGCGACGGCCACGAGGGACAGTCTGCCCACGCCGCAAATCGCAATCTCCAACGACAGCGATGTCCCATGTTCCCATGTTCCCGCGTTGCACACGAGCGCACCACGAACTGCCCGTCAGTGCTGCAAGTATCACTAATCACTCCTTTCCACGCCGACCCAGTCGCGTGCAGTAGTCGACTGACCTACGATATTTTTACGATCTGTCGAGTCCCTCATTACTTTTGACAAGCCTGCGGCTGTCTGTGATATCCGACTTTAGGACTTTGCGGCTGACGCATCCTCTCTTCTCACCAAATCCAGTGTCCGAGACACTGGGGCCCAACATCAGTCGTTTAACTCGCGAACGCAACTCGTCGAATGCGGCATTCTCAGTCTCCTCAGTCCTTCAGTATCTGTCTTGTCAAGCATAGGAAGCGTGGGCTTCGAAACTCAGCACGCCCACCATGTTTTGGCGCTTTGGAGGTTACAGCAACGTCTCAACCATAGATACCTTGCTCGACAAGCAGTCAACCACCCTAGAAGACCTGTTGGAAGAACAGGATCTGGTACAAGAGCTGAAGTCGCATCACACCAAGCTGATAGAATTCTTGCGCGACGACAGCCACCTACACGCGCTGCTCAAGTATGTCGTGGCGCCAGGGCCCGAGACCGCAGAGTCGGAGGATCCAGAAGAGGAATCCCAGGTGGATGAGGAACAAGAGAAGGCCGAGAAGAAACGTCTAAAACATGCTTATGTGGCGTGTGAGATCTTGTCCTGCGAGACCTGGTCCATTACAGAAGCCTTGATGTCTAATTCCGAGTTCCTGAAAGAATTCTGGGAATTTGTGCGCCGACCGGCTCCTTTGGATCCGCTACAGGCAGGCTATTTCACCAAAGTGAACGAGACCTTGCTTGAGAAAAAGACCGAAGATATGTTGGCCTTCTTCAAGTCCTTGCCAGAAATAGTGCCGGCTATTTTGCAGCACGTGGACTGTCCCATGGTCATGGACCTGCTCCTCAAAATCATAAGTTTGGAGAAGTCTGAGGGTGGAGCAGGCATTGTGGAATGGCTACACGATCAAGACTTGATACCGAACTTGCTCTCAAGTCTGTCTCCGGACTGCAACTCATCCACACAGACATCCGCTGGCGACTTCTTGAAGGCCATTATCACCATATCCGCAAACGCAGCCCAAAACGAACAATCGTGCATTGGGCCCAACAGCTTGACGAGACAGCTAGTGTCCGAGCAATGCATACAGCAGTTGATAGGTCATATGTTGCGTGGAGGCAACCCTCTGACAGTGGGCGTTGGAATTATCATCGAAGTCATCAGGAAAAACAACTCAGACTACGACCCCGAGAACGGCCTGAATCCAGATGCTGCTCCAACCACCCATGATCCAATATTCTTAGGCACACTCCTCCGGCAGTTTGCGCATCACGTGCCTGACTTCATGGGCCTCATTCTGAGCCCGAAGCATACAGTCACAGATGGAGAAAAGACGAAGACTGTTGATCGTGGCGTTCTAAAATCTGCTTGGGGCCAAGATATAGAACCGCTTGGTTTCGACAGATTCAAGACCTGTGAGTTGATGGCCGAGCTCCTGCACTGCAGCAATATGGGTCTTCTCAACGAGACTGGTAGCGAGGAGTTCGTCAAGGCTCGTGACGCCGAGAGGGAACGGATGCGAGCTGCTGGAAAGTTCTCGCTCGCGAAACAGCAATCCGATGACTCCACCATAGATATCTCTATGGCTTCCTCGAGAATGGATTCTTCATTCGCGCCATCCATAGGCACATTGCCAGAAGAACGTCCGACTGGAAACGAAGAAGATGGGTTTGAGAGTGTCTCCATTGGAGAAAACGGCAAAAAGACTTCCAGCTCATCTGAGTCAGATGATTTGGTTGATGAGCCCTTGACACCTACAAAGCCGACGTTGCAAGCACAAAACGAACCGAAATCACCTGCTCATGGGCTTGACGAGAATGTGCGAAGGCTAAGTCTGGAAGATACCGAGATGTCCTCCGACCTCACAGATGTTTCTGCCAATTCGCCTTCTACGTCCAAGCCAGGAGACATTTCACTTCATCCCGAGGACAAGCCAGCCCCGTTGTTTGCGAAACGCGAAGACATCGATAAGACTCCTACACCTGCAAGTCCAGAGCCTCCTAACAGCCCACGGACTGTCGATATATCTATGCCGGACTTGCTCATAAGCACGTCAATAGCGAGTCCAAAAGCTCCAAGCCTGTCAGATTCGAAATTGGAAGCAAAAGAGCCGCGTGTGGTTGGAGATTATTTGAAAATGATGTTTGTCGAGCACAAAGTCGTGCCTACAATATTGAGTTTTTTCTTTCGATTTCCGTGGAACAATTTCCTCCACAACGTCGTGTACGATGTCGTCCAACAAGTATTCAATGGTCCGATGGAACGTGGGTACAACAGATACCTCGCTTTTGATCTATTCGAGACGGGTAGAGTTACCCAGCAAATCATTGAGGGACAGCAAAGAAGCGAAGAGGCTGAGAAGAAGAAGAATATGCGCCTCGGCTATATGGGCCATTTGACCTTAGTCGCTGAAGAAGTAGTCAAGTTTGGCGAACGACATTCCAGAGAGACATTGTCTGAACTCGTACAAAGCTACATATATGGAAAAGCCTGGGAGGATTATGTCACTAAAACACTGGCTGAGACCAGAGACCGCGACAATGCAATTCTCGGAGGCTTCCGACCCGAGAACGGCGTTGGACCAAGACAAGCTGTGCTAAATGCTGTTAATGCCAGCAGTGGATTCACCGGATCTAATGCACTTGCTCAAGCTGGTCTTACCACTAGCCAGCACGGCCTTGACAGTGTGGATCTCTCAAACAATGGCAGTGCCACATCATCAAGCTACCAGACGGTTGGCAGCTCACTGACGAGTAACTTTGGTAGTTCCTCTGACGACGACGACGATGACATGTCCGATGATAACGATGATGGCCAGGTCCGTACTGCAGTCCAGCTGTCCGCAGCGGATACTGGAATAAGCACGGATTCAGATCAGCCGATGCCTCTCATTCCTCCACCTCCTGCCCCTCTCAACATTGAGCCGTCCCGTGCACGCAAAATGCTAGCAAATAGACTTGCTTTGCATAAAGCACAGCAAGAACAGGATACGCAAGAAGCCGCGGCCTCAGAATTTGGTATGGAAGACGACCCATTCGCCGCTCTTGGAGACAACGACGACCACAATGCTGACGACCCTTTCTCTTTGGACGAAGAGGAACAAGACATCACGTCATTCGGAAAGCGAAGTAATGCACATTCCCAAAGCAGCAGTGGTGCAACTTACACAACCAGTCGCGGTATCCAGGGATTGTTTAGCTCGGGCCAGCGTGAGAAATCATACTCACACGGTTCACTCGAGGATGGGTTGTCTAGTGACTCTGGCTCCGAAGATGAAACGCAGAATACAGCTGTCGAGGCGCGAACCAGTTTAGAAAGGAGGCCTCTTGATGTAGATGACGATGACGACGATGATGAAATGGGTGAAATGGTTGGCCCAAGTGAAGGACCTAATAGCAGCGATGAAGAAGATTTGACTGCATCGGAAAGACAGCAGCTTGGCCTTGGCCAGTCGAAGGATGATGACGAGTCATCAGAGTTTGATGGTCAAGCTGATGAAGATCGTGAAGATGATGTCGTTGAGATACCGCCGCCAAAGAACAAGCGAAGGTCCAGAGGCTCTCTGGGGTGAGCTGCTGGCTGATGTTTCTGCCAGCGTAGTCTTCAAGCTTCATGAGCAAGATTTGTATTACATGTACTCTACGTTTCATTCTTTCTGCATGACCATCTTATCGTTGCACACTCAGATCTTGCAGTATGGTGGCTGTCTGGAAGGATAGTAGTAGGACAGGATCCTGCGTTGGCAGTGTAACCGTAGCTCACCGCCCAACGTATCTTCCGGTCTGTGAGACATGAGGCATATCTGTACGACATGATAGAACCATTGACAGATTTTCCTGTCATAGTGATCTACCTTGCATATGGCAGGCTGATAGCAATCTTGCGATCTTGCTTGCCAGTGGTTGGACGCTGACATCGAGAACAGGTCGAAAATCATCGTAGGGTTCACGTTAGCCTCGGGGCCTGCCGTGGCCGCGGCGTCGCGCCAACGCCACCCACTTTCAGGGAAGTGTTCCTTTTGTTTTGCGGAGGTCGCTTTCAAAGGATCATGTACCACTGCTCTTTCCCTGTCGCTCGTTGCTCTACCACAATCCAATTAACTATGCTTATAAAATCAACGCTTCTTCGAGATACAGCTAAGTGAAGCAAGTACATCAATCGCGCGTCCAAGTCGACAAAGCGCTACCTCACATGCTGCAGCCAACGTGTCTTTGATTGCGTCACTGGGCGTTGCAGACTATGGGCGGCAGCTCCTCAAATAAGCCGATTGTGTTCGTATTCGGGGCCAAAAAAGGCGATGCTGATGGTCGGAAGAAGAATTTGTCGGCGATAAACACGCAGGTCGCTTATCGCGCACACGAACGACGGCGTGAGAAGAAAAGTAGACAGCGAGCCCAAGCGAAGGAAGATGAAAATGTGGACCAGCCCACATCATTGACTGATGCCGCAGCATCGACATCGACGAAGGTCGAAAACAATGTAGACTTCAACCATTATGTGCCAGAAACAGTACTCCAGCGACGGGCACCGCCCGTCCTCGCTAATCGCGAGATACCAGTGTCGCAAAATCTAGTCGCTGTACCAAATAGGTTTATTACAAATGCCGAGGCAGCACAATCTCTCCTGGTTGTCAACAGCAACGACCACAGGAGACCATATAACGATAGGCGCGAGTCAGATTTGTCTTCTGAAATAAGTTCGGAACATGATGCTGTATGGTCGGCATCACCTTCATCGCATCGACAATCTTCACCAGGCACAGATTTGAGCGGGCTCTCACCACTGGCACCGGTACAGATAAATGGCTACTTCGAAAAGGCCCTTGATCCATTCTTTCGCCTACCAGGTGCCGCGTCGGACCGAGAAAAATGGCTTGTTCATTTCTGTGAGTAGCCTTCTCGCCGTATACGGCCATCACTAACCAAAGCAGACTTCCGAGAGATGGGTCATATTGGGTTTGGTACACATCAAAACTCGTTATTCTGCCCAGACAGGGACTGGGTATCAACATATGTCTCGACAAAATCACTATGCTTTCAATGGGTTCTGATCCTCGCTGAGGAGCATCTTGGCCGGTTGGGTGTCCTTCCGGATCAAACAAAAACGATTGAGCGGAAAGCAAAGGCATACGGTACATTGAACTCAATCTTGAAGTCACGAGCTGTTGATCGCGACGAAGGCATCAGCGGTATTATGTATGCCGCAATTGTTGACACTGCTCAGACAAGCTTGCACTTAGAGGCGCTTGATAGACTGATCAATGACACAGGTGGTTTCGACGCTTTCTTAGACGGTCCACTAGGTATCGCCCACCCTGAACATGTTGCAACAGCCTACGCCTTTGGCAGCTGTCCCATCCGCAGCCTCGAAGACCTGGAGACCATAAAAGGAAGATTCCTCGATGTCCTCCGCTCCCTTCATAAGAGTGCCAGACAGGAGCAAGAGGAGAAACGACGCATACGCAACCGTCGGCCATGGGATACTTTAAGTCGACAGGTCATCGACGGAAACGGCAACCTGGTGCCCGCCAACCATGATGAGCACTTTCGGTACTATATCAAAGCTCAACAAGACTGCCTATCAAGCGAGTGTATCGCACAACTTCTCAACGCAACGTTAGATCCCGAGCTTGACTACCAATCGCAGGCGCGTCATCTAGCAGCACTCGTTCAAACACTGATGATCCTGCATGAGTTCGAGCACAATTATCTCGCCAGAGCCATGTTTCTCAAGCGACTCAAGTACGTCGCGGAAATGAGTACAGCTAGAGACCCGAGCACAAACAGTGCGCGACTGAGCCATGCAGGCCTGTTGTTGATCAATTCGTTCGTGCGACAGGAGGTGCAGAGCTACATCGATCGGACGAGAGCATTGGCCAAGGGCGTGAAGATCAGCAAGGTTGTTGTTGACTATCTCAAGATATGTGCCTTGTTGCGGCAGCCCACACGATCACTCATCGTATCATGGCTGAGGGATTGGCTTTGCTATAATGATCAATTCGATGATGCCGAGTCTATAGGCTTACAGGAACGGGATCTTGCTGCCATCTCTACTGAGATTACAGACGCTTGGTTCGCCAGCGTGGGTAGAGGAGGCTGAGATATGCTGTGGCCGACATGCCGTACGAATGCTTTGACGCGCATTGCATTAGTCGACCGCGAACCACGTATCAGAGATGACATGCTGTATCAAGCAGCCAGAATCATAAGGAGATGACGGCAAAGTACGATTCTCAAGTATAGCCAAAAGTACCACGATACCACACCATATGGTAACTTATCCTTTACGTGAAAAGGACTCATATCAGGGGCAAATCTCGATTGATATACTCTACATCGGCTGTTCTGGAGGATTTCTCTGTCTATACGATTGTTTAAGGCTCATCTCTGTCAATAGGCTGGAAGTCTCTAAGATTCAGGATCATGAGCCGACAACTCTGGCAAACGGATGGTTGCATTCTGTGCAAGCTGCACGAATAGTTCTACTGGTGCGTGCCGATTTTCACATATCAGATTTCGAAGAATTGCCTTTTTTTAGGCATCCTTCCATTTCTGTCAGAGGATGAGGAACGCTAAACGCATGGACCGGAGCCATTCCAGCACACCATGCTCAAAGTCAGGTCCCTGGTCACATAATGATGTGAATACAAGACAGCTATGATCTTCCGCAGCTGTCTCGAACATGCTGCGATCAAGCCAACAGGAGGAAGCTGGCTGTCATGGTAGATTTGAACCAGATCGAAGCCCAATCAAATGGCAGATCAATCAAGCGCGACGGAACTGTTCAGGACTTGCAGGATGTTGAGATATGTGAGGGATTTGAGCTGGATAGTTCTCTGCGAATCTTGCTTGTAGGTCTCGAATAGGGATTGAAGGAATAAGGCTTGAGAAAGCAGCTCGGCCTCCCACCTTTTGGCGTCGAAGTTTCCTTATCTTATCGAAGCTTGACTCACCTGCGGTCCGGCGGGCGCAGCCGAGTGCATAGCATTTCATCATTTTTTTGTACAGTGCCGATCATTGCGGGCTCAAGCACCGAAACTTTTGCCCTCTCCCTGCAACATGTACTGCAATCAAAGTCTATGCTAACAGTGGCTGCGAGCAGGCGGTTGACTAGGGTTTCTGTCTTGCGCTGTACTGCATCTTTATCGTCTTTAAGGACGGGTTGTATGCGTAGTCTGCATTGCGGACCACTTCCTGCTCCCTCGCGCAGTCTAGGACCACCCTCCACGATTGCTCTGCCCCGACGACGCCCAACGCTGCTAGTTGTTTTTCTGCTTTCTGGGATCTGCTTTCTCAGGCTTTACATTATGCCGCGACGTTCCTTTCAGACTGCAACGCTCAACACAGCGTCGACAGATACGGCCGCGCTCACAAGCAACGAGGATGCGCCACCCAAGTCGATTCCGTCCACTTTCACCGACTCTCTACCTCTGCCATCGCTAATAGTCTTCGACCTAGACTACACGCTCTGGCCATTCTGGATAGATTGCCACTGCACGCCGCCACTCAAAGCCAACAAGGACGCAACGGGCATGATTGATCGATATGGCGATACCTACACCTTCTACCCCGAAGTGCCATCGATCCTCTACGAGGCAAGGCGGAGAAACATTCTGCTCGGGCTAGCAAGTCGAACACAGACTCCCGATCTCGCAAACCAGTCACTTCGTGCAATCAACGTGCCCGTGCCAGAGCACTACTTGAAGAAGCAAGATGGGGGCACTGGTGGAGAAACAGAAGAAAAGCCACAAAAGGCAATCACATTCTTCGCATTCCGCGAGATATACCCAGGCGCAAAGACACGGCACTTCCGGCAGATACAGAGTTCCACGAGAAGTCTTGCGCGAAAACAAAGCGACATGCCCAAAGCTGGCATAGCATACGAGGACATGCTTTTCTTCGATGACGAATCGCGGAACCGAGATGTGGAAAGGGAGCTTGGCGTTACCTTTTATCTCGTCCGTGACGGTGTTACCAGAGACGAAGTTGATGCGGGTGTTTGGGCATGGCGGAAGAAGAGAGGCATTACAAAGGCGGACTTGCAGGGCTCGGGCAGCATTACTGTCAGTGGAGAAAGCTCCGAGATATCGGATGACTGAAATAACGGCCGTCGAATGGTTGAAAAAGTACTACTTCTTGTGGCTAACGAATCAAGCGAGAACATTCGCCTGCCTATCGAAGGTATCTGATGAAAAGACTGACCGGCCGACATGCGCCTCGCTGGGTGCCGATGTTAAAAGCGCTTTCTACAGTGCGGACCGATCACCACAGAGGCGGATGCCTGGCACGGCTATCAAGGTCATTGTTATATGCCTCGAAATGCCCCGAAGAGTGTTGATAACCCGACTAGTGATCTGCGGATGAAATTCCTCTCGCAGCACAGCCAGCTTAGAAGGAACAAATATCGTCAGCCTCGAATCCTGGAGCATTGTGGCTAAATTTGGAAGGATCCGCAACCGTGAGGTGCTTTCCGCACTATTGGTCGAAATGCGCCAAGTAAAGGTAGAATGGTCCCAGCAATCTGCTTATCCTGGTCCCTCGCTCCGGGTGGATTCAGTGCAGCACTTTCTATGGTTAGCCTCGTCATCATCACTCCCCTTAAAACGTCTAGCCCACACATCATTCCCCAAACGGATGAGCGCGCGCCCCCGGCTGTGCTCGCATGTCGATGAGGCCTACTTCCAGTGAGGCATGT
>Ga0190273_10000540_pt1 | contig 14117 bp, 13 predicted proteins | sample Popmic504IS_FD_134513 | JGI IMG/M metagenome (GOLD analysis project Ga0190273, IMG submission 134513) | Populus adjacent soil microbial communities from riparian zone of Shoshone River, Wyoming, USA - 504 IS | ecosystem: Environmental > Terrestrial > Soil > Riparian zone > Trees stand | place... | reverse complement strand
CGTCGCCCGCAGCGCGGCGGCGTCCTTGCCGGTCCAGTCCCAGATCTCCGCCGCGAACCCGGCCGCATGAATGCGCTCCACCCGCTCGAGGTGGGGCACATCCGTGTAGACCATCTCGGAGCAGACGGCGAGGGTGAAGCTCATGCGTAGAGGCCGGGGCGCTCGGGCACGTCGACGGCCTCGCGGGCACCCGAGCCGAGCGCAGCGACCCCTGCCGCGGCGACGAGATTGGCGACGTAGCCGTCCCAGGCGCTCGCGCCGACGACCTCGCCGCGCAGGGCGGCGTCCGACCACGCGGCGAGCTCGAGCCGGTACGACTCGATGAAGTGCGCCACGAAGTCGCTGCCGATGGCACTGCCGCCCTGGCCGGAGATCCGACGGACGACGGGCGTCCGCGGCTCCAGAGACGCCGATCCGCCGGTGCCGACGACCTCGACCCGGACGTCGTAGCCGTAGCCGGCGTTGACGAACACCTCGGCCGTGATCATCTGGCCGCCATCGGTCCACAGCGTCGCGACCTGCGGATCACGAAATCCGTCGGATATCGGCGACTCCACGCGGATGCCGACGATCTCGCCGTCGAGCAGCCAGCGGAACGTGTCGAACTCGTGGATCATCGAGCCGGTCACCAGGCCGGCGTCGTCGGTGCTGGTGGAGTTCGACGCATTGCGGTGGATGCCGTGGAGCACGCGGACCTCGCCCAACGACCCGTCGACGATGGAGGCCTTGAGGTCCTGGAACCCGGGATCGAACCGTCGGTTGAACCCCACCTGGACGTGACGTCGTCCGGCGGCGACTTCGGCGTCGACGACCCTGCGCGCCTCGTCGGCCGTCACGGCCAGGGGCTTCTCGCACAGCACGAGCTTTCCGGCCTCGATCGCGGCGATCGCGAGGTCGGCGTGAGTGAAGTCGGGCGACGCGATGACGATCGCGTCGACCTCGGGGTCGGCGATCATGGCCTCGGCGGAGCTCGCGGCCTCGCCGCCCACGGCACGCGCCACGTCCTCGGCCCGCGCCATGTCCATGTCGAACACCCGCGTCACCTGGGCGGCCGGCACCCCGGCGGCGAGCGTCCCGACGTGGGACGCGCCCATCGCTCCGGCGCCGACGACGCCGACCCTCAGTCGCTCGTTCACAGGGTGACCCACTTTCGATCGTCGGCGGACCGCACCATCGCGTCGACGACCCGCGCGGCGGCGAGAGCATCGTAGATCGTGGCGCCGACGGGGCTGCCCGTCGCGATGGACTCGACGAGGCGCCGCGCCTCGATCACCTTGAGGTCGTCGAAGCCGATCGGGTTGTTGGTGCCGGGCTGGAACAGACGAAGCTCACCGTCGCCCGGGCCGGCGTACTCCGTGGCGTAGAACGCGTTGAGATGGTTCTGGCCCGCGCACACCCGCAGCTCGTTCAGCCGGCGGAAGTCCCAGGCGAGAGCGCCGCGGGTGCCGTGCACCTCGAAGCCGTACGTGTTCTGCTCGCCGACCGCGGTGCGGCTCGACTCCAAGATGCCGCGCGAGCCGTCCGTGAGCCGGAACAGGGCGTTGACGTAGTCCTCGTTCTCGACGTCGCCGAGCTCGCCGGCACCCTTCTCGTAGTGCATCGCGCCGGGCACGGCGGCTCGTCGCCGACCGATGAACGTGGCTCGGTCGACCACGAGCTCGGCGATCGGCGCCACGACGTGCTGCACGAGGTCGGCGGCATGGCTCACCAGGTCGCCCAGCACGCCGCTGCCGGCGTACTCGTTCTGGAACCGCCAGGACAGGGCGGCGTCCGGATCGGCGGAGTAGTCGGCCAGGAACCGCACGGTGGTGTGCTCGACGGTCCCGATCCGACCCGAGGCGATGATCGAGCGGGCCCGCTCGACGGCCGGCACGTTGCGGTAGTTGAAGCCGGTCGCGGCCTGCACTCCGGCCGCCTCTACCGCGGAGACGATCTCGGCCGTCTCGGCGGCATTGCGTCCGGCGGGCTTCTCGACCCACAGGTGCTTGCCGGCCCGCGCGGCTGCGACGGCGACGTCGCGGTGGATGAAGTTCGGCCCGGTCACGCACACCAGATCGACCTGGTCGTGCTCGACCAGCTCGTGCCAGTCGGTCAGCAGGTGCTCGAACCCGTAGGCCGCCGCCGCCCGCTCGGTGCGGTCGTCGGGCGCGTTGTCCGCGACCGCGACCAGTCGCGGACGCAGAGGAGCATCCGGGTAGTGCTGCAGGAGACGGGACATGGCACGGGCGTGCACCTGGCCCATCCACCCGAACCCGACGACTCCGACACGGAGCTCGTCGGTCACTGAACCTCCGCCTTCAGGCTCTTCGCGAGCTCGGAGTCCGACCCCATGGTCTCCTCGAGCTCGTGCGCGAGCGACTCCAGCTCGGCGCCGCCGGCCATCATCGAGGTGAGCTCCTCGAGCGTCATCTGCTGCTTGGGGAAGTCACCCATGCTCTTGCCGCGGCGCAGCAGCATGAAGCGGTCGCCGACCGGGTAGGCATGGTGCGGGTTGTGCGTGATGAACACGACGCCGAGGCCGCGCTCACGGGCCTTGGCGATGTACTTCAGCACGACGCCGGACTGCTTGACGCCGAGCGCCGCGGTCGGCTCGTCGAGGATCAGCACGCGTGCTCCGAAGTAGACGGCACGCGCGATCGCCACGCACTGGCGCTCGCCGCCGGACAGCGTCCCGATCGGCTGCTCGACGTCGCGCAGGTCGATGCCCATCGCGCCGAGCTCGGACTTGCTGATGCGCTTCATGGTCTCGACGTCGAGCTTCTTGAACGGGCCGAAGCCCCGGGTCAGCTCGCTGCCCAAGAAGAAGTTGCGCCACACCGGCATGAGCGGCACGACCGCGAGATCCTGGTAGACAGTCGCGATCCCGAGCTCGAGCGCGGCGCGCGGGCTGCTGAGCGTCGTCGGCTCGCCGTCGATCACCAGCTCCCCGTCAGTGTGCTCGTGCGCGCCGGACAGGATCTTGATGAAGGTCGACTTGCCGGCACCGTTGTCGCCCAGCACGCACGTGACCTCTCCCGCCCGCACCGACGTGGAGACATCGCTCAGGGCGATGATGTTGCCGTAGCGCTTGCCGATGTCGCGGACCTCGATGACCGTCGTGCCGCGGGCTGGTGGCTCCGTCGCTATCGTCACCGGGGAGGCCGCCGTCCTCTTGCTCATCGTGCCGTCTCCGCCCTCTTGCGAACCCACTCGTTGAGAAGCACCGCCCCGAGGAGCATGACTCCCAGGAACGCCTTGAGCCAGTTGTTGTCCCAGCCCGAGTAGACGATCCCCTGGTTGACCATGCCGTAGATCAGCGCGCCGAACGCCGCACCGATCGCCGAGCCGTAGCCGCCGGTCATGAGGCACCCGCCGACGACGGCGCAGATGATGTAGATGAACTCCTGGCCGACGCCGGTGTTGCTCTGCACTGTGGACGTCGTGAAGAGCAGCAGCATGCCGACCAGCCAACCGGCTCCCGCGGTCGTCATGAACAGCCCGACCTTGGTCTTGAACACCGGGACGCCGACCTGTCGGGCCGCGGTCTGCTGACCGCCGACCGAGAAGATCCAGTTGCCGGTGCGGGTGCGCAGCAGCACCCAGGTCGCGACGGCCGTCAGCCCGATCCACCAGAAGACCGAGGCGTAGATCGCGCCTCCGGGCTCGGAGCCGTTGATGTCGAGCGACGACCCGAAGACCTTCTTGGCCTGGTCGTAGAACGGCACGTTCGACATGCCCTGGATCGCGACCTGGCCGATCAAGGTCTTGGTGCCGGCGAGATCGATGCCCTGCAGCACGAAGAACGTGCCCAGCGTGACGATGAAGCTCGGCAGGCCCGTGCGCATGACCAGGATGCCGTTGATGGCACCGATCGCCAGGCACAGCACCAGCGAGACGAGGATCGCCGCCCAGATGTTGAGGCCGTACTCGGTCGTGAGGACGCCCACGACGAGGCCGCTGAAGCCGGTGATGGCGCCCGCGGAGAGATCGAACTCGCCGCCGATCATGAGCAGTGCCACCGCGACCGCCATGATGCCGATCGTCGACGCACCGCGCAGCCAGGTGCTGGCACCGCTGGCTGTCGCGAACGCGTCGGTCGTGACGGCGAAGAAGATGAAGATCACGACGGCCGCCGCGAGGGCGCCGATCTCCGGGCGTTTCATGAGTTTGGTGACGGTCGACGTCCGCGCGATGCGCTCGTCTCCCACGGTGGCTGTCGCCATGGTCTGCTCCAGTGTCGGGTCGACTGATCCGGGGCCCGGACGGGCCGGGCCCCGATCGGTCAGCGGGTTCCGTTCGCGGCGAACTTCAGCACCGCGTCGGCGTTCTCCTTGGTGATGAAGGCCGGGCCGGAGTTGACCGGCTGGCCACCGCCGACATCATTGCCGTTGATGTCCTTCAGGTACAGCGTGGTGACGCCCAGGAAGCCCTGGACGTAGGGCTGCTGGTCCACGGCGAAGAGGATCTTGTCGGACTGGATGTCCTTGATGACGTCCTCGGACAGGTCGAAGGTCGCGACCTTCGCCGAGCTCCCGGACTCCTCGATCGAGCCGACGGCGTCGATCGCGTACTGGCCGCCGAGCGTCAGGACGACGTCGATGCCCGTCTCGGCCTGCAGCTTGGACGTGATCGTGGCCTGGACCGCTGAGTCGTCGGTGCCGTCGACCTGCAGGTTGGTCATGGTGCCGCCGAAGGTGTCGGCGACCGCATTGCAGCGCTCCTCCAGACCGATGTTGCCGGCCTCCTGGATGACGCAGATGCCGTTCTTGAGACCCTCGGACTTGAGCCGCTCGCCGACGGCCTCGCCCGCGATGGTCTCGGTCTGACCGATGTGCGTGATCGCGCCGAACTCCTTGAACTTGTCGACACCGGAGTTGATCGTGACGACCGGGACCCCTGCCGCGACGGCGGCCTTGATGCTGTCCTCGAGGCCGTCCGGGTTGGCCATCGAGACGACGATGCCGTTGACCTTGTCGGCCACCGCGCCGTCGATCAGCTGCGACTGCTTGGCCGGATCGGGGTCGGAGCTGTACTCGACCGAGACGCCGTAGTCGTCGCCGGCTTTCTCAGCACCGGACTTGACCCGGTCCCAGAACGCATCGCCCGAGCTGCTGTGGGTGATGACGGCGTAGGTCAGGTCCTTGGCGTTGTCCTTCGTCGCGTCGTCGTCCTTGCCGGTGCCGCTGCAGGCTGCCAGCAGCGAACCGACGACGACGATCGCGCCGGCGAGCTTGAGCGCCTTCTTCTTCGATGTCATGGTCTTCATCCGTGGATTCCTTGTCTTCTTCTTCTGGTGATCCGACGTCATTGTGCCGTCGGGAGATCGGCTTGGCGGGAGACTCGCCGCGGTGCGGTCAAGCCTCGCTCGCGCGCGAGGTGGTCTGCTCGGGAGAGGGCGTCACCAGTGGACGCTGACGGGTCTTGTGGTCGTCATACGCGCGGCGGGCCTGCTGGGTCGTGTCGAGGACGGAGACCTCCGAGACGGGCACGTCCCACCACGCTGCGCTGTCGGGCGACGGGACCATCGGGTCGGTCTCGACGTGGATCACGGTGGTTCGCGACGACGCCTTGGCGGTCCGCACCGCGGCCCGGAAGTCGTCCAGGCCGGTGACGGCCAGGACATCGGCGCCCAGGCTGGCCGCGTTGGCGGCGAGGTCGACCGGCAACCGGTCGCCGTCGAGACCGGTCGGCGTCCGGTAGCGGTACGCCGTGCCGAATCGCTGCGACCCGAGCGACTCCGACAGCGCGCCGATCGACGCGTAGCCGTGGTTCTGCACGAGCACGACGACGACCTTGATGCCCTCGGCCACGGCGGTCACCAGCTCGGTGTTCATCATGAGGTACGAGCCGTCGCCGACCATGACGAACACGTCGCGGTCGTCCTCCCCCTCCGTGCGCTCGGCGTCGAGGGCCGCCAGCTTGACGCCCAGCCCGCCCGCGATCTCGTATCCCATGCACGAGAACCCGTACTCGACGTGATAGCCCTTGCGGTCCCGGGTGCGCCACAGCTTGTGCAGGTCGCCGGGCATCGAGCCGGCCGCGCAGACCACGACGTCGCGTGGGCCGGACAGCTCGTTGACCGCGCCGATGACCTGCGACTGGATCGCGAGCCCCTCGGCCGGCTGGGCCGCTCCGTCGCCGTCGTACGCCCGCTGGACGATCGCGTCCCACTCCCGGGCCAGCTCGGTGGCGCGGGCCGTGTGGGCCGGGTCGGCCCTCCAGCCGTCAAGCGCGGCCGTCAACGCGATCAGGCCCTCTCGCGCGTCGGCGACCAGGCTCACCGCCGCGTGCTTGTGGGTGTCGAACGCCGACACGTTGAGGTTCACGAAGCGGACGTCCTGGCCGGCGACCCCACCCCCTTGGAACAGGGTGCGGGAGGCGGTCGTGAAGTCGCTGTAGCGGGTGCCGATGCCGATCACGACGTCCGCGTCGGCGGCGATCGCGTTGGCGGCGGTCGATCCGGTTGCCCCGATCGCACCGACCGACTGCGGGTGGTCGTACGGCAGCGCGCCCTTGCCTGCCTGCGACTCCCCCACCGGGATGCCGGTGGCCTCGACGAACGCGCGCAGGGCGTCGTTGGCCTGCGAGTAGGTGACGCCGCCACCGGCGACGATCAGAGGCCGGTTGGCGGACCTGATGACGGCGGCCGCACGCGCGAGCGCGGCCGGCTCCGGCACGGGACGGGCGACGTGCCAGACCCGTCTGGCGAACAGCTCGTCCGGGAAGTCGTACGCCTCGGCCTGCACGTCCTGCGGCAGCGCGAGGGTCACCGCCCCTGTCTCGGCGGGATCGGTCAGGATGCGCGTCGCGTGCAGCAACGCTGAGGCAAGTTGCTCGGGCCGGTCGATGCGGTCGAAGTGGACCGAGACGGGCCGGAACACGTCGTTGACCGACAGATCACCCTGCTGGGCCGACTCGAGCTCCTGCAGCACAGGGCTGGCGACGCGGGTCGAGAACGTGTCGCCGGGCAGCAGCAGCACGGGCAGACGGTTGATCGTGGCCAGCGCGGCGCCGGTGACCATGTTGGTGGCTCCTGGACCGACCGAGGCGGTGACGGCCATCGCGGCGAGCCGGTCGCGCTGACGGGCATACGCGACAGCCGCGTGGACCATGGCCTGCTCGTTGCGGCCGTGGAAGAAGCGCAGGTGCGAGGGATCGCCCGACAGCTCGCGCTCGAGCAGCGCCTGGCCGACACCGGCGACGTTGCCGTGGCCGAAGATGCCCCAGCAGCCGGCGAAGAACGGACGCTCGACGCCGTCGCGGGACGTGTGCTGCGCCTCCAGGAAGCGGACGGTCGCCTGGGCGACGGTGAGCACGGTCATGAGGCGGCTCCCTGACCGAACGGAAGGCGGGGATCGAGGGGCTGGTCTGCCCAGGTGTCGCGGATCCAGGCGTGCGCCGGGTCGTCACAGATCAGCCAGCCCCGCTCGGCGCCCGGGCCGGCCATGACGTTGAGGTAGTACAGGTCGTAGCCGGGGGCGGCCATCGACGGCCCGTGACAGCCGTGCGGAATGAGCACGGCGTCGCCGGTGCGCACCTCGGCGGCGATGTCGATGTCGGCGTCCGCATGGCCGTACACCCGCTGGAAGCCAATACCCGGCCCACCGGGGCCGTCGGCGACCTCGAAGTAGTAGATCTCCTCCAGGGCGGTCTCGCCGTCGCGCTCCTCGTCGTGCTTGTGCGGCGGGTAGGACGACCAGTTGCCGCCCGGCGTCAGCACCTCGCAAGCGATGAGCCGGTCGGCGGCCAGCACGCCGGGGATGCCGAAGTTGTTGACCTGCCGGCTGGCCTGCCCGGCTCCGCGCATCTCGACCGGCACGTCTGCGTGCGGCAGGTAGGCCGGCTCGAGGCGGTTCTCGCAGCGCGCCGAGCACAGGGCGAACCTGCCGCCGTCGGTGCTGATGACCTCCAGGCGGGCGTCGCGCGGGGCGTAGACGGCGTCGCTCGGACCGTCGAACACGCTGGCCCGGCCGCCGAGGGTGAACGCCTGGTCGTCGACCAGCACGTCGGCCGAGCCGCCGAGCGAGATGACCACGACCTCGCTGTCGTCGGTGTCGAGCTCCTCGCCCTGGCCCGCCTCCAGGGCGAGCACGCGCAGACCGCTGAACGTCCAGCCGGCGGTCGTCGGGGTGATCTCGAGGGCGAAGGGCCCCGCTGCCCCCTGTCCGGACCGGACGACCTGGCGCGAGCTCATGGCGTCATCATCTCCACGGTCGCGTCGACCGCCCGCTCGACGTCGCCGCCCGGAGGGAAGAGCAGCGAGCGGCCCACGACCATGCCGCGCACCGTCGGGCTCGCCAGCGCCTTCGACCACGCGGCGAACTGGGCGTCCTGGTCGGACGACACCTCGCCGCCGAGCAGCACGACGGGCAGCGTCGATGCGGCGAGCACCGCCTCCATGTCGTCGATGACCGGGAGCTTGAGCCACGTGTACGCCGAGGTCGGTGCCAGCCCGGCCGCGACGGCAGCGGACCGGACGACGGCCTCGGTCGAGAGGTCGTTGCGCATGCGTCCGTGGTCGTCGCGTCCGGAGATGAAGGGCTCGACCATCGCCATGACCTGGTGCCGGGCGAGCTCGCCCACGGCCCTGGCGCACGCCTGCATCGTGGCGGGGGTCGCTGGGTCCTGGGGATCGATGCGGAACAGCATCTTGCCGCCCTGGTAGCCGGCGGCCGCGATCGACGCGGCGTCGTAGCCGGTGAACCGGTCATCGATCTCGAACGCCGTGCCGGCCAGGCCACCTCGGTTCATCGAACCGATGACGACCTTGCCGTCGAGCGCGCCGAGCAGCAGCAGATCCTCGACCACGTCGGCCGTGCCCAGCACGCCGTCGACGCCGGGACGGTCGAGGGCCCGGACCATGCGGCTGAGCAGCTCAGCACGGTCACCCATCGCCAGCGGGTCGTCGCCGGCCCGCAGGGCGCCCCGGGCGGGATGGTCGGCGGCGACGAGCAGCAGCCGGCCGGTGCTGCCGACCAGCCCCGCGGGCTGCGTGCGGGAGGCGGCCAGCTCGGCGATCCGCTCGGGATGCTCGGCGCGGGTCGCGACGAGCGCGGCGATGTCGTGGGCGGTGACGGTGGTCATCAGACTCTTCCTCGGGCGAGAACGGCGTCGACCTGACGGGCGGTGGGCATCGCGTCGGCGCACGAGAGCTGGCCGGCGACGTAGGCGCCGGCGGCGTTGGAGAACGAGAGCATACGGCTCAGGTCCCAGCCGCTGAGCAGGCCGTGCACCAGCGAGCCGCCGAAGGCGTCGCCGGCTCCGAGTCCGTTGACGACGTCGACCGGTACGGGGGGCACCACGACAGACTCGTCCCCCCTCGACCCGAGCACACCGCCGGGTCCCTGCTTGACGATCGCCAGGTCGATCCCGGCCGACCGCAGGGCTTTCGCCGCGGCCTGCGGATCGGTCTCGCCGACCGCGACCTGGCACTCCTCGCGGTTGCCGACGGCGACGGTCGCGTACGGGAGCGCGGCGCGCACCTGCTCGGCCGCGAGCTCGGCGGACTCCCAGAACATCGGGCGGTAGTCGAGGTCGATGACGGTGGTGCGCTGCGCCCCGTTCGTTCCTGTGGCGCGGGCCTCGAGGGCGGCGAGGTGGGCCTCGCGGCTCGGCTCCTGCGACAGCCCGGTGACGGTGACCCAGAAGATGTCGGCGGCACGGATCGCGTCGAAGTCGAGCTCGTCGACCGAGATCGTCATGTCCGGCGCCGCCTGGCGGTAGAAGTACAGGGGGAAGTCGTCCGGCGGGAACACCTCGCAGAACGTGACCGGTGTCGGTAGTCCGTCGACGTCGGTCACGAACCGGTCGTCGACGCCGAAGCCCACCAGCGCGCGGTGGACGAACCGGCCGAAGGGGTCGTCGCCGGTGCGCGTGACGACCGCGGACCGCCGGCCGAGGCGGGCGGCCGCGACGGCGACGTTGGTCGGGCTGCCGCCCAGGAACTTCGCGAACGACGTGACGTCCTCGAGCCCCACGCCGACCTGCTCAGGGTAGAGGTCGACGCCCACGCGACCCATCGTGATCAGCTCATGAGCCGTCACGCCAGAACAGCCTTCACGAAGTCGAGGCACGACCGGACGTCGGCCGCGGGTCCCTCGCCGGAGGGCTCGCCGTCCTTGAACATGACGTCCTGCTCCAGCACGTACCAGCCCGTGTACCCGTGTCCGCGCAGCGCGTCGATCATCGCCCGGATGTCGACATCGCCCTGGCCGAGGACGCGCCACATCCCGCCCGCCACGGCATCGGAGAAGCTGAGCTCGCCGGCGACGACCCGCGCCGCGGTCGCGGCGTCGACGTCCTTGAGATGCACGTGCTTGACGCGGTCGAGATTGGCCAGGGTGATGGCGACCGGGTCGGCTCCGGCGGCGGCGAGGTGTCCGGTGTCGATGCACAGGCCGACGTGGGAGCCCGCGAGGACCCGCTGCACGTCGTCGTCGCTCTCGACCAGGGTCCCCATGTGCGGGTGGATCGCGGCCACGACCCCGCGCGACCGGGCGTGATCGGCGATGCGGTCGAGGTTGGCCAACAGCGTCTTCCACTGCAGCTCGTCGAGCCTGGGGCGGACGTCGTAGCCGTCGGCACCGGTCGACGCGGCGAGCACGACGACTCCGGCACCGGCGGCGCGGCACGCGTCGATGAACGTGTCGACCTCGGCGAGGGGGTCGTGGTCGGGGTCGGCCAGCACGACAGGCAGGAAGCCACCGACCGCCTGCAGGCCGTAGCTCTGCAGGAATGCAGCCTTCTCGGCGGGGTCGTCGGGCAGGAACCCGTCGGGGCCGAACTCCGTCGCCGTGAGTCCGAGCGCCTGCATCTGGCCCAGCACGCGGTCGGCCGGCATCTGGTAGCCCCAGCCGGCCACCTCGCACACGCCCCACGAGATGGGAGCGCCGGCGATGCGGAGCGGGATCTGGCCCTGAAGGTCAAGGGTCGTCGACACGGTTCCTCGAGTTTCTACTTGCGTGACAGGTCGGTGAGATGAGTGTGTCCGACGCCACACTCCGGTGTCAACCGTTTGTCTTGACATATTGACATAGCGAGGCAGAGCACTAGATTGACCGCATGCCCGGCCCTCGGTTCACCCTCGATCGCTCGAGCCCTGTCCCGTTGTACTTCCAGGTCGCTGAGCAGTTCGAGCGCGCGATCCTCGACGGCACGATCGGACCCGGCGAGCGGATCGACAACGAGATATCGCTCGCCGCCGACCTGGGCCTCTCACGGCCCACGATGCGCCAGGCCATCCAGGTGCTGGTCGACAAGGGCATGCTGGTGCGCAAGCGCGGTGTCGGGACGCAGGTGGTCCACGGCAAGATCCGCCGGTCCGTCGAGCTCACCAGCCTGTTCGACGACCTGAGCGTCGCGGGTCAGAAGCCGCGCACCGATGTGCTGTCCGTCGGCACCGTGCCGGCCGACGACGACATCTCACGTGAGCTCCAGGTCTCGAAGGGAGCTGACGTGTGGTCGCTCGAGCGGCTCCGGTACGTCGACCGCCAGCCCCTCGCCCACATGCACAACTACCTCCCGCTCGACGTGGTCGACCTGGCCGCCGTCGACCTCGAGCAGACCGGTCTCTACGCGCATCTGCGAGACTGCGGCGTCGTCATGCGGGTGGCCCGCCAGCGCATCGGCGCTCGCGGCGCCACCGTCGCGGAGGCCCAGCTGCTCGACGAGCGCAAGGGCGCACCGCTGCTGACGATGTCACGGACCGCGTACGACAACGCCGGACGGGCCGTGGAGTACGGCCGTCACGCCTACCGCCCCGATCTCTACGCCTTCGAGCTCACCCTCGTCGACCGCTGAGGATCAGCGCTCGGCGTCGGCCTTGACGGCCGCGAGGGTGCTGCGCATGCCGTCGAGCAGCTCGGCATCGTGCTGATCGGCTCCGCCCATCGCCCACCGCGCCGCGATCCGGACGATCAGGTTCGGGTGCGGCAGGGCGGAGCGGCGCTCGGTCAGCAACGAGCCGGTCGTCGTGGGCTCGATCTCGTAGGACCACTCCACGTCGGTCGGTGTGACGTGGAAGGCCAGGGCCCCTCGCCCACCGTCGTGCGCGGGATCCTTCCAGCGGGTGATGCGGCTCGCGGTGGGCCACACGACGAGCTTGCGGCGGTTGATGTTCAGCAGGCGCCGGCCCACCTTCGGCCGTCCGCGCGAGAAGCTGCGGACGAGCTCAGGACTGCGCCGGCTCATGGCCTGCAGGTCGCTGACGGCCGCCCACACCGCCGCGGGAGGCGCAGCGACCTCGACCGAGACCTCGAGCGGGGGCTGGCCCATCAGGCCTGCCTCGGCGCCGAGATCGCACGCGGATCGCGATCGCGGGCGTTGATCCACTCGACGATCCAGTCGCCGACCTGGGGGTGGTTGAGCAGCGCGAAGTGGTGCACGCTCGGGAGGTACTCGAACCGCGCACCGTCGACGATGGGTCCGGTGCGCCCTACGCCGGTCGCTGAGGAGAAGTGCACCAGCAGATCACCCAGCACCGAGCTGAGCGGATGCTTCTGCGAGGCCCCGAGCGTCGAGGCCACGAAGTGGTACTCCGCGTGCGGCAGCGGCGCGGCCGCGATGCGGTCCAGACCCCACTGACCCGTGAGGTCCTGGCCCTCCCACTCGTCGCGGGTGATGTAGCCGTGCCGCAGGTCGACGATGCCGGCCGAGCGACGCTCGAGGATCGAGCCGAACGGCGTCGACTCGGGCCAGAACCGCAGCACACGCGAGCCGAGGTGGGCGACCTTCTCCAGATTCGCCCCGGCGTGAGGCGTGCCGAGGCAGATGACGTCGCTCACGAGGTGCTGCCACGTCTGGCCGGCCGCCGTCGCGTGGTTGGTCGCCGCCCGCGCCACCAGCCCGCCCATGGAGTGACCGATCAGGGTGATGCGCGAGACCGGGGTGGGCCAGTGCTCGACGAGCTGCTGTATCAGGGCGTCGAGGTGCTTGCCGTTCTCGGAGATGTGCAGGCCGGTGTTGTACCGGACCATGACGGGCGTCCCGTCGGTCTCCTCGGCGATGCGCTCGGCATACGTCGTGCCGTGCACCTTGGCACCGTTCGACCACGACTCGTCGTTCTCGCACAGGCCGTGCAGGAAGACGACCGGGTGGCCGGATGCACCGCGGAAGGCATCCCCGAGCGGCCAGCTCGTCGCGGGGACGTCGACCCCCTCCGACCGGATCGCCATCGTGATCGCCTGCGGGTCGTCGAGCATGCGCAGCTCGTCACCGATGAGCCCGTTGATCGCGGCCACCACGAGACGCCCACGCGGACCGGCCTCGATCGGACGTCCGACGCCATGAGTGGCCATGGCCCGGACGGTTCCGCTCGAGACGCGCAGCGCGCCCGAGATCGCCCCGTAGACCGAGGTGACGACCGCGTCGTGCAGCGACTCGGGCACACGACCTCCCACGAGGCGTGTCGCCTTGAAGGCGCGGGTGGCCACGGCGCGATGGAGATCGCGCGCGGTCCCGACGATCAGGCGATCGCCGTAGTCGAGAGCCAGCGCCGCGACATCGGTCGTCCGTGCGGGTTCAGCGGGCATGTTCCCATGCTGCCGGTATCCGTCGCGGATGTGAACCTCCCTGGCGGGAGGTATCTGTCACGCCTCGTCAGCGGTCTCTGCGTCACCGACGGTGCCGTCGGCGCGCAGGTTGGCCAGGTCGATGACGTTGCCGGACTTGTCGATGACCTTGGCCGACTCCACGAGCGAAGCGAGCGCCTTGCCACGCAGCACCTCGCTCACCATCTCGGGCACGTGGTTGTGCTCCATGATGTGCTGGATGTACGAGTTCGGGTCCTCCCCGGACTGCTGCGCGCGGCGCATGATGTGCTGCGACAGCTCGCTGTCGTCGATGCCGAACTCCTCGTTCGCGACGACCTGGTCGAGCACGAACTGGGCGACGAGCGAGTCGCGGACACGCTTCTCCAGCTCGGCCTCGAACTCGTCGACCGTCTGCTCCTCGTCGTCGAGGTACTGCTCGAACGGGACGCCGGCCATCGCGAGCTGCTGCTCGATCTGCTGACGGCGACTCGTGAGCTCCTCGGCGACGAGGCTCTCGGGCAGCGGTGCGTCGATCTTGCTGACGATCTCGTCGAGGACGAGGTCGCGGGCCTCGTTGGCCTGCTCCATGCGCTTGCCGCGGGTGACGCG
>Ga0190273_10000539_pt1 | contig 14117 bp, 10 predicted proteins | sample Popmic504IS_FD_134513 | JGI IMG/M metagenome (GOLD analysis project Ga0190273, IMG submission 134513) | Populus adjacent soil microbial communities from riparian zone of Shoshone River, Wyoming, USA - 504 IS | ecosystem: Environmental > Terrestrial > Soil > Riparian zone > Trees stand | place... | reverse complement strand
TGTGCAGCCGGCGCCGCCGACTTCGTCCCGCCCTCGCCGCCACGCCTCAGCACGACGTACAACATCGAATACCGCTGCAATTCGCCGATCGGAAGACTGCACGTGGCTGACGATTCATTCGACGTCATCGGGCGCGGCACCCACACCCTGTTGCGGGTAAACGTCGAAGGGCGAGAAGAACCGGTGTCTCCGGTGGTGCTGCTCGGCGACGAAACGCGCAGCGCCGTGTTCGACCTCGGAACGCCCGCGCGAACCGGCGCGGAACGCGCCCCGCGCGGTGCCGTCGGCTTCCTGCCCCTGGGAATCCAGCACATTCTCGAGGGCTGGGACCACCTGCTGTTCCTGCTCGCGCTCGTATTGCCGGGCGGCAGCCTCGGTAACCTGATCCGCATAGTCACGGCGTTCACGGTCGCGCACAGCCTGACGCTGGCGGCCGCAGTTCTCGAATGGGTCAGTGTGCCGCCGGCGCCGGTCGAGGCGCTGATCGCATTGTCGATTGCCTGGGTCGCTGCTGAAAACCTGGCCCGCGGGCAGCCGATGTCGCGCCGATGGATAGTTGCATTTGCATTCGGGCTGATTCATGGCTTCGGGTTCTCGAACGTCCTCCGCGGCATCGGTCTGTCAACCGATGCCCTGCTGTCTTCCCTGATGTGGTTCAATCTCGGGATCGAGCTGGGACAGTTGCTGGTCGTGCTGCTCCTGGTCCCGACGCTTGCCTGGGTCGGTCGGCAGCCGCTTGGAAGACCCGTTCCACAGGTCTTGTCGGCGCTGATCCTGGTTGCCAGCCTGGTGCTGCTGGTGCACAGGTTCTGATCTCCGGCATACCTTACCGCCAGCGCAATCTTCCCTCCGTCTTTGACGTCACCGACACGCAACCCGGGGCTGCAATCATCGGGCAAGCGAAAGCGCGGGCTCTCCAAGCAGATGGCGGATCATGGCGAGCAGGGCGTCGTCGTCCCAGGGCTTTTGAATGAAGGCACGGGCGCCGGCCTGGAGGGCACGCTCTTCGTTCTTCTGATGATCCCGTGCCGTCACCACGATCACCGGGATCTGGCGCAGTGTGGGGACGTTGGCGAGCCTTTCCAGCACGACGAAGCCGTCGCCGGCAGGCAATCCCAGATCGAGGATGATCAGGGAGGGCTGCTCTTTGCGGGCGGCGCTCAGCGCCAAGGCGGCGTCCTCGGCAAAGCAGGTCTGATAGCGATGAGCCCTGAGAAGAACCTGATATCCGAGACGCACATCGGCGTCGTCCTCAACTACCAATATCTTGGTGCTGCTCATGATGGAAAATCCTGGGGGAGTAAGTGACATTGAACGGCGTCTTCCAGACTGCTGGCCATGTCCGTCGCGGCCTGCTCCATCGACGAGCCGACCTCGCGCGCAAAGGCGGGCAACACGTCGTAGGACAGCGACAGGGTCCGGCCTGCCCGGTTGAGGGCGCGCGAGCTGTGGAACTGCTCGCGGATGCGGTGCGTCAGGACGGCCCGGCCCTTTTCGTCGGCGAATACCGCCACGAAGAAGGATTCACCTTGCGGTGTGCTTCTGCTGGTCGGAAGCAGCAGGTCAAGATCCGGCAGCAGGCACTTCCGGATGAAGGTGCGGGCTTCGTGGGGAGGCCCGGCGTTCGATTCGCTGGAGTGGGGCTCGCCGGGCAGGCGCAGGTGCAGAGTCAGCAGGGCGGCTGATTCGGCAGGCCATCTCCCGTTCTTGATGAGAGGCGCAATCACCCGGCTCATGGAGAAGAGCGGCAACGTGAAGGAGAAGGTGCTGCCTTTGCGCACCCTGCTCGCCACCGAGATGGTGCCGCCTTGACGCACGACCAGTTCCCTGCAGATATAGAGCCCCAGGCCGAGCCCCTTGCGGCTGGCCCTGCTCTGCTCGGCGACCTGGAAGAGCCGATCGAAGAGCTTGCCGGACAGTTCCGGGGCGATGCCGCAGCCCGTGTCCGCCACCTCCAGTTGCAGGAAATCCGGGGCGTCCTTCAGGACCCTTGCGCGGATTCTGACCGAGCCGCCGGCAGGGGTGAACTTGACGGCGTTGTCGAGCAATATGATCAGGATCTGCAGCAGGCGAGTCGGATCCGCATAGGCCGACGGGAGGTCCTCCGGAAGCTCGCAAGAGACGTCGACGCCTTTGCTGGCGGCCGTCAGCGCAAGCGTCTGGATTGCGTCGGCGGCGACAGTCTGGACGGAAACCGGGGCCAGATCGATCGTGAGCTTGCCGGTTTCAAGACGTGTGACTTCGAGAAGGTCGTCGATCATCGACTGCAGCTGATGAACGTTCTTGAGCACGATGCCTTCGTACTGACGCTGCTCCTCGTTCAGATCCCCTGCCAGTCCGTTGATGAGGATCGACGTGAACTGCTTGATTGCCGTCAGCGGAGAACGAAGCTCATGCGAGACATGTGACAGGAAGTCGTCCTTGAAGCGCATCTCCTCTTCCCGAACGGATTCGAGTGCACGCTCGGCAAGCTTGCGTTCGGTGATGTCCATGTTCACGCCCACGACTCTCAACACGTTGAGCGACGCATCCAGGACGACCTTCTCCACGGCGGCCACATTCCTGATGGCGCCGTCCTGACGGACGATTCGAAACTCCACGACGTCGTCCCGTTTCTCGTCGATCACCCTTCGGCGGGTGGCCTCCACATTCGGAAGGTCCTCCGGGAAGATCGTCGAGGTCCACTGTTCATAGGGCAGCGGAACGAGCGAGGGGAGGCCGTAGATGTCGAACATCGTCGCATCCCACGTCAACGAGTTGGCGGCGCGGTCCCATTCCCACACGCCGATCCTCGCGACCGCTGTTGCGAGCGACAGGCGCTCCGTGAGGGCCTGACGCTCCGCATCGGTTCTCCTTTGCTCGGTGACGTCAGTGTCGAGCGACAGGACCTGGACAGGATCCCCCGCTGCATCGCGCTGCAAGGTCAGCCGCTTCGCGATCGTGATCCGCCGGCCTTCCCGGGTCCGGCGAATTACCTCGCCCTCCCAGCGACCGTTGAGCAGAAGCGTGGCCTCGAGCCGCTTTCTCGGCTCGGTCGACTCCTCGTCAAGCAGCACATAGGAGACCGCTCCGAGCGCCTCCTCCCTGGTCCAGCCATAGATGGCCGTGGCTCCCGCGCTCCAGAAGAGAATGTGGCCGCTCATGTCCTGCACCATGATCGCGTCCTGCGCCAGGTCCAGCAAGGCGGACTGCTGAGTCAGCATTCTCGCCTGCTTCTCCAGTACCTCGGTCCGCTCCACCAGTTCGGCGGTTCGGAGGGCTACTTCCGTCGCGAGCACCTGACTGTAATTGTCGTAGTGGTCGGCATAGGACTTGAGCCGCAGCAGGCTCTTCACCCGCAGGCTCAACTCGGCGCGGTCGATGGGCTTCGACAGGAAATCTTCGGCGCCCGCGCTGAGCCCGAGTATCCGGGAGTCGCGGCTGCTCAGCGCGGTGACCATGATGATGGGAATCTTGGCCGTGGCGGCGTTCGACTTGATCTTGGTTGCCACCTGGTAGCCGTCCATCCCCGGCATCATGACGTCGAGCAGGATGAGGTCCGGCGGTAGCTTCTCCACCATATCGAGCGCCTCGATGCCGCTGCTTGCCAGCGTAACCCGATACTTTTCGGCGGTCAGCATGACCTCGAGCAGTTCCCGATTGCGGATTTCGTCGTCGACCACCAGGATATGCGGAGGGCCGTAGCCTGGAGCGCTCATCAGGCGTGGGAGACCAGGTGATCCGAGATGACTTTCAGGAACTCCAGGTACCGCAACGGCTTGGCGATGTAGCCGTCGCAGCCGGCAGCGCGGATCCGCTCCTCGTCGCCCTTCATCGCGAGCGATGTCAAGGCGATCACGGGTATGTGCCTGGTGGTTGCGGCGTTCTTGAGCTCGGCGGTCGCTGCGAGTCCGTCCATGCCCGGAAGCTGAATGTCCATCAGGATAAGGTCGGGTTGCTCTTGCCTGGCGAGTGCGAGACCCGCTTCGGCATCCAGCGCTCTCAGCACCGCATGTCCCGCCGATTCCAGCAGGAAGGCAGCGAGCGTCATGTTGGCCGGGTTGTCTTCTATCACCAGGACCCTTGCCATCTCAAGCCACCGCCTTCCGGCCGGACGCGTGACCGCCGAACCCATTGTCGTCCGGCTCCATCAGGTCCAGCACTATCACGTCGGGCAGCTCCCGTTCGGCAAGGTCGATTGCTTCCTGGCCGCTGCGTGCGCGCAGGACGGTGCTTGCAAGTCCCTCCGACGGAAGCACCATGGGACCGGACGCCTTGCGATCATCGTCAACCACGAGCATCTTCAGCGTACCGCCTTCAGGAAGAGGCAGAAGCCCAAGATCAAGGAGGGAGTCGTGCAGCCCCTGTCGCGAAACCGGCTTATGCATGACAGCCGCGGCGCCCAGCGAGACGCCCTTTCCGAGATCGGCAACGAAGGAAATGATCACGACGGGAATACGCGCGAGCCTGGGAAACTGCTGGAGGCGCTTCAGGAACTCCCATCCGTCCATATCGGGCAGCATGATGTCGAGGGTGATCATTGCCAGCGGCTGCTGGCAGGCGATCTCGAGTCCGGCCTCGGCGGACGCGGCATGAACCACGTTGAAGCCTTCGGCCTCGAGTCGCATCCGTATCAGGCCGGCCGCCTTCAGGTCGTCTTCCACCACCAGCGCAGTCTGCGTGTCGGGAGCGACGCGCTCGTCCGGTGACAGTGTCACGGCAGGCGGTGAACTGCCATCGGCCTTTGCGCGGAATGGCAGCCAGACCGTGAAGCGTGATCCCTTCTGCGCCACGCTTTCGACCGCCACGGCGCCGCCGTGAAGCTCCGCAAGCAGCTTCGTCATCGCGAGGCCCAAGCCGGTGCCTTCGAACCTTCGCGCCAATCCGCCGTCGATCTGGCTGAACGGCTGGAAGAGACTGTCCAGATTTTCGTCCGCGATGCCGATCCCGGTGTCGGTCACACTGATCTCGAGGAACTCCTCGAAGGTGTGCTCGGTAATCGGAAACCCGCGGCTTGGCCCGGACCCGATGTGGTGACCCACGCGCGACCGCCGCACCCGGTCTGCCTCCAGCCTGACCAGCCCGCCTTCATGGGTGAACTTCACTGCGTTGGAGAGCAGGTTGTACAGGATCTGCCTGATCTTGCGGGGATCGCCGTAGAAATCTCCAAGCTCCGGAGGGGCGACCAGTTCCAGGCGAATGCGGCGGTCAATCGCCTTCTCCCTGATGATCGACAAGCTGTTCTGCAGGAGCGTGCCGATCTGAACCGGCTCGAGGTCGAGCTGCATCTTCCCGGCTTCGATCTTGGTGAGGTCGAGGATGTCGTTGATGAGAGACAGGAGGTGATGGCCGCTGCCGAATATGTCCTGGATGAAGCCCAGCTGCTTTTCACCCATCGGGCCGACCAGGCCGTCCTTCAGCACCTCGGAGAACCCGATGATCGCGTTCAGCGGCGTCCGCAATTCATGCGACATGTTGGCGAGGAACTCCGACTTCATTCGGCTGGCATCCTCCAGCTCGATGTTCTTCTGCTTCAGCGTGTCCTCGAAGTGCTTCAACTCCGTCATGTCGCGCGCCGCGCCGAAGACGCCTTGCAGATTTCGATCGCGATCGTGGAAGGTGGTGGCGTTGTAGGACACCACCGTGAGTGTCCCGTCTCTTGCGCGGGCAGTGAGCTCGTAGTTCGTGATCTGGCCTTCGGCCAGGACGCGCCGGATTCCGGCTTCGGCCATTTTGGGATCGGTGAAGTACTTCTTGAACGGCGCACCGATGAGCTCGTCACGCGTGCAGCCGGTCAGCGCCTCGGTTTGCCGGTTGACGTCGGTGATGATGCCGCGCGGGTCCGTGGCCATCAGGGCGTCGATGTTCGACTCGATGAGGGAGCGGGTGTAGAAGTGATGATCCCGCAGGCGCTGGTCGAGCTTCTGCCGCTCTTCCTCCACCAGTTGGCGGGCGGTGTTGTCGGTTCCGATAAGCAGAAACCCGATCACGGCCTCGTTGGCGTCGCGAAGGGCGGTCACCGAGACCATGGCTGGAAACCGGCTCCCGTCCTTGCGGATGTAGGTGAGCTCGTAGATATCTTCGATTCCGCGAGAGGCACGAAAAACGAGCGCTTCGAAGCCTGGCGCGATCGGAGTGTCGTGCTCGGCGCTCAGTGTCTTGGCGCGTGCAATGACCTCTTCCGGATCGGAGATATCCGCCGGTGTGATCTGGTCGACCACTTCCGCGGCTGTGTAACCCAGCATCCGCTCTGCCCCGACGTTGAAGATCTGGATCACGCCCTTGGCGTCGGTGGCGATGCTGGAAAAGTTTGCGCTGTTGAAAATCGCGCTCTGCAAGGCACCCGTCTTGAGCAGCGTCTCCGAATGACGGACGTCCGAGCTGACATCGTTCGCCTCGTCCAGGTCCGAGTCCGCCGCCGCTGCCGGGCCATGTTCCTTCATCGTCATTCGATCCACTTGCTCCGGCGACCGCGGCGGGTTGGGCTTGCGACACGCCGTCGGGGCCCGGCGCGCTTCTGCATCCATAGGCGATGATCAATGGCCGTCGGCCTGACAAAACGGCAGGGTGGCCAGACGGTTCACCTCGGGCGGCAGGCGGTAAAACTTCCGGCAGTTCCCGGAGGCGCATACGCGTGGACCTCAGCGCGTCCAGTCGGCCCGATGCAGCGACCACACAGTCCACGCGACAGGGATCGCGAGCAGCACGTAGCCGATGCCGAGGCCGCCGAGGGCCGAGGCCGCAGCACCGAACAGGGGCGGCGTGACAACGACTCCGAAGTACGTGAAGAAAAGGCACCCGGAGGTGGCGGTGGCGGCCTGCTGCAGAGGCACCCGGCTCGCGGCCGTTGCGAGGAAGACGCCGTTCCAGCCGATCGCGGTGGCGCCGTAGACGACGAGAAGCGCAAGGATTGCAGCGGAATGGGTGGCGGGGTTCGTCGCGCCCAGGGCAAGGCCGCACAGCCCCATCGCCCACGCCAGTCCGAGCAGGACGACGCGGGCATCACTCCAACGGTCGGCGGCGACGCCCCAGATCACGCGTCCGAAGATGCCTGCGCCCTGGGCGACAGCCGAGCCGACGCCCGCAGCGATCAGGGTCCATCGGAGGTCGCTGCTCAGGAAGCTGACGATGTAGGAGGTCAGGCACACCTGCACACCGGAGAACACCATCGAGCACAGCGCCAGCTTGCGCAGAACCTCGTGGCCCAGCACGAACCGGACCGGCCGCAGCAGGCTGTCCAGGCTCGGCGCTGGTGCCGTGCGATCGCGATGGACGTCGAGATCGCGACGGATCAACTCCGCCAGCGCGATTCCGAGAAGGCAAACGGCGGTGACCTGGCCCAACGCGCCCATCGAGCCCCAGCGCGCCAGTGCGGTGGGGATCATCAGGCCCGCCAGCGCGCCGCCGAGCGGCACTCCGGTTTGCTTGATCGAGAAAACCAGCGCGTAGCGCGCCGGCGGCGTCGTCCGCGCGAGCATCGCAGAACTTGCCGGCGTGATCGGGCCGTAGCCGACACCGATGAGCAGCGCGCCGAGGACAGCGACGTGGACGTTGGGTACCGCGACGAGGAGCACGCCTGTTCCGCAGGCCACGAGCGCCGCCTGGCTGGTGAAGATCGGCCCAAGCCGGGACACGAACGCCGCACCCATTGGCTCGAAAACATTGCACCGAGGTAGACGAGCGCGATGTAGACGCCGACTGCAATCGGGCCGAGGCTGAGTTCGGCCAGCAGCTGCGGCGCCGCGACCGCAGGAGCAATGGTCGCTGCCGACGCGGCCGCCTGGACCAGCAGCGTGACCGGCAGCGCGCTGCGCGCGGCCCGTGGGCGTATCACGCGCGAATCACGGCCCGCCGGCTTCAGGGCCCGGCGGCGTGACCGGCATCCGCGGCGATCGGGTGCGCGGCTTCGGAGGGCGTGTCGATCACGCCGAGCGATCGCAGCTTCTCTATCGCGGCGTTGTCGAATCCGGCGTCCCGCAGCAGGCTGTCGGTGTGTTCGCCCATCCGCGGCGCGGCTTGCGAGGGCGGCGCAACGCCGGATACCCGGATCGGATTGGCGATCATGCGCGCGGCACGGCCGTCGGGGTAGGCATAGTCGAGCACGCTGGTTCGCTCATGAACGAACGGGTTCTCGAGCGCCTGGGCGACATCGAACACAGGCGAGACCGGCACCTTGCCTGAGAGCTGCTCGATCCACGCGGCAGTCGACTTCTGCATCAGGGCGTCGTCGAGCAGACGCGTTACCCGATCGCGGTGAGCCAGGCGTGCCGCAAAGGTGGCGAGTTCCGGGTCGTGGATCCATTCGGGGTGGCCCAGCTCGAGCGCCAGCAGCGGCCAGAACTTGGCCTTGTTGCACATGATGAAGAGCCAGCCGTCCTGTGTGCGGTAGAGCTGGCTCGGCACCAGGCTCGGATGGCCGCTGCGGGCGGTGCGTCCGGTGACGGTGCCGCCGTTGAGGTACCAGGTACCCGGGTAGTTGAGGTTGTGGAGCGCGACGTCGAAGAGGGAAGTGTCCATGTCCATGCCGAATCCGGTCTCGCGTGCCTTGGTCACGCCGGCCAGCAACGCGAACGCTGCCGCCAGTCCGGTCATCAGGTCGACGATCGAGAGTCCGTAGCGGGTCGGCGGGCCGTCGGGCTCACCGGTCAGGCTCAGATGGCCAGCTTCTGCCTGCATGAGGTAGTCGTAGCCCGGCCACGCGGTTCGGGAACCCTCCCTGCCGTAAGCCGAAAGGTGGGTGCAGACGATCTTCGGGTTGACTACCTTCAGGTCTGCGTAGGTAAGGCCAAGCTTCGACGGCAGGTCGCCGCGCAGGTTGTCGAGCACGGCATCGGCCCTGGTGACCAGCCGCTGGAACACCTCCTGGCCCTGCGGATGCTTCAGGTCGAGCGTCAGACTCTTCTTGTTCCGGTTGAAGGTCTGGAAGAAGTGGCTGTCTTCCTTGCCGAAGAAGTGCGGGCCCACCGAGCGGCCGACGTCGCCGCCATCCTTGTGGTTCTCGATCTTGACGACTTCGGCGCCGAGATCGGCGAGATACGAGGTGCCGAACGGGCCGGCGCCGTATTGTTCGACGGCCAGAACGCGCAGGCCCGATAACGGCAGTTTGGAGCGGTCGGATGTCATGGGTGGCAGCTTCCTCAGACTGATGCGGTAGCGTGGGCCCTGGGGTTCAGGCCGGGGATCGACGCGACGCTCGACGCGGCAACGTTGTCCGGTTCCTGCGCCAGAAGGTCCTCGAGTTGCTCCACCGAGTCGAGACGATCGAGCGCGAGCACCTGGTCGCAGATCGACTGCGCCTGGCTCACTGAAAAATGAAGACCGGCGTTGTCGAAGTATTTCTCGCGGACGTCGGCATTGGAAAGTGGCCGCTCGGCATGGCCCCGGTTGATGCTCTCGCGGTGCACGAGCCTGCTGCCGTCGTCGAGCGTCACTCTCACTTCGCCGGTGTAATGGCGCGGAAAGGTCGACTCGGGATCGACCGCGTAGCTGATCCGGTCCATCAACGCCAGCACGGCCGGCTCCTGGTAAGCCGCGGGCTCGAGCTCCTTCAGACCGAGCCTGCCGCGCAGCAGGCCGCTGGCCACCGCATAAGGAAGGCTGAACTTGGCGTCGTAATCGCTGGTCGGCCGGCGCTTGTTGCCAAGGGGCTCGCACACCGCCTGCACGACACCGGCCGGCACCAGAACCTCGACCGAACGAACCCGCGACACGTCGAGACCCTGGCGCTGCAGGGTGATTGCCGCATCGGCGCTGGCGTGCACGAAGTGGCACATCGGAAACGGCTTGACGGCGATGTTCTCGATCTCCCATCGCATCGCGGCGCGATCGTCGCCCAGGCCGGCCGTCGCAAGGCCCAGGTCGATGGCAGCGTGCTCGGCCTCACCCAGGTAGAGCCGATAGAAGCCGTAGCGGCCTTCGTACGGCGACTGCGGCATCCCGATGCCGTGAGCGGCGAACGTCGCCGCGGTGATGCCGGCCTGGGCTGCCCAGCCTGGGTGGAAGCGCTTGGTCCAGGCGCCGTCCTCGATGAACTGCAGGCTGCCGCTGGCCATGGAGAGCGCACCTCCCTGAGCATGCACCAGCTGCCTGTCAGACAGGCCCATCATGCGGCCGGCACCCAGGCTGCTGGCGAAGGCGCCCACGATCCCGGTCGGGTGGAAACCGTGGGCGTGAAAGCCGCTCTTCGAAACGCTTGCAATGCGCGCGCCGGCCTCGAGGGCGGCGATGTATGCCGTCAGCATCTCGGCACCCGAGCTTCGGCGCCGCCCTCCAACCGCCAGCAGGGCGGGCAGTACGCTGACGCTGAGGTGGATGACGCCCGCCATGTGGGTATCGTCGTAGTCGAGGCCGTGGCTCAGCACGCCGTTCAGCAGTGCCGCGTCGCGCATCGGCAGCCGGCGCGAGTGGCCGATCACGGCGCTGCTGCCACCCTCCACGTCGGCGCCCAGCGCGGCTGCCGCATCGGCAAATCGAGTGGCGAACGCTTCGCGACGCGCCGCCAGTGCGCAGCCGATCGCATCGAGCATCAGGTGGCGCGCGCGGATGCTGATGTCGGGCGGCACCTGCTCGAGTCGCAGGCCGTGGACAAAAGTGGCGAGCGTCGACGCGATCGCGCCGGTGGGGGTGTTGTCGGTTGCAGTTTCCATCATTCCACCTTGGCGCCGGATTCCTTCACGGCGCGGGCCCATTTGGCGATCTCGGACCTCATGAATCCGCCGAACTCGTCGGTGCTCATCGGCATCGGCTCAGCGCCCTGGGAGATGAAGTACTCCTGGACTTCCTTGCTTGCAAGCGCCTTGTTGATGGCGGTGTTCAGCTTGGCGACGATCGGTGCCGGCGTGCCTGCGGGCGCAACGATCGCGACCCATGGCACGCCGTTGAAGCCGGGGAAGCCCAGCTCGTTGATCGTCGGTACGTCGGGGGCCGCGCTGGAGCGTTTGACGCTGCTGACCGCAAGCGGCCGTAGACGACCCTGCTTGACGAAGGGCAGCGCAGCTACCGCAGTCTCGAACATGACGTCAACCTGGCCGGCTGCCAGGTCGGTCAGCGCCGGCGGCCCGCCCTTGTACGGCACGTGCGTCATCGAAATGCCGGCAGCGCTGCGGAACATCTCCATGACCAGGTGATTGGTGACGCCATTGCCACCGGATGCGTAGTTGATCTTGCCGGGATTGGCCTTCGCCAGAGCCACCAATTCCGCGACATTGGTCGGCGCGAACCCCGGGTTCGTCAGCAGCAGCAGCGGCACCATGGCCAAGGCGGCAACCGGCACGAAATCCTTCACCGGATCGTAGGGCAGCTTGCTGTAAAGCGAGGGATTGACCGCCAGCGGGCCGCTCGAGGACAGCAGCAGCGTGTAGCCATCGGCCGGCGATGCCATCGCCGCCTGGGTCGCGATGATGCCGGCGGCTCCCGCGCGGTTCTCGACATAGAACTGCTGGCCGAGGGACTCACTGAGCTTGTGCGCGATCGAGCGCCCGAGCACATCGGTGGCCTGGCCGGCTGGAAAGCCGGTCAGTACCTTGACCGCCTTGCTCGGGTAGTCGGCCTGGGCCGCGACCGACAGGCTGGCGGCCCCGAGCGCGACACCGGCGGAGAGCTGCAGCAGCGTTTGAAGCATCGAGCGACGGCAAGACATGAGGGCTCCTCCTTATTGTACGGACAATATAGAAGATGAACTGGTTCGTGTCAACTGCCCCGATGCGGGGCGGTGACGCAATTCGAAGCCGCGGGGGCGGGGTTGATCCGGGCCGATCGGCGCGGGCCGGGAGGGTTGCACCAAGCAGGTGTCTACTTGTGAAGGTTCATCCGATAGGTGAAGCGATCCGCCGGATGAATGTTCTCGGCAACCTCGAGCAGCCGGTCGTCGGCGTCGAAGTAGCGCCGCACGATGCGCAGCGCCGGTGCGCCGGCCTGCGCGGCGAGGTTGTGGGCGTCTTCGGCGTCGAGCACCGTGCCTTGGAGATCCTGTTCGACGCGAACGATCGACACCTTGTACTCGCGCTCGATCAACGCATAGACGGCCATCCGACGCTCGCGCAGTTTGGCCTCGATGCCCTCGAGGGCCGGGTTCAGGAAGAGCCGGGTCACGGCAATCGGGCGGGGCGCCGCTGCCCTTGCCACGCCGGCCGGGCTCGCAGATTTCTGGTCCTTCTCGATTCCATTGCCTGACTCGAAGCGGATGCCGATTGCATATACCCACTCCTCGCCGAGAGGTGACCCGAACTGCCGCGCGCGCTCCTTGTCGAGTGCCACCTTGCCGATGAAAAGGAGCCGCAACTCGGTGTCGAGCGCGTACTGGAAGAGATCGCGCACAGAAGCGGCATCGTGGGTGTAGCGGGCCTCACCGGGTGTGGCGATCACGGTGGTGCCGGCCCGCTGGCGCCGCGAGACCAGCCCCGCCGACGACAGCACACGCACCGCCTCGCGGGCGGTGAACCGGCTGATGCCGAAGCGCTCGCATAGCTCGAGTTCAGTCGGCAGGCGTGCCCCGACCGGGTACCGGCCACTCGATATGGCAGCGGTCAGCTCGGCCGCGATCCGCAGGTACCTGGGCCGAGCGTCGCCTTCGCGCTTCGTTGGCACCCTCACGGGATGGCTCACGGGCCTGCTCCCCGGCGTGCCCTCGAGCTTGCTCCTGGGCTTGCTCTTGGGCTTGCTCAGGCTCCGGGGTCCGATACCGATGGGTTCGGCGGATCGCACGAGTGGCGCTTTCGTTTGGGTTGTCGATCGATTCACGGCATGAGATCCCGGTAGGCCCGATGAGAAGTCGCTGGCGGATGTGCCATTATGTCAGGACAAGAATACGGTGCCGACTCGCATGTTCAACCGCCACCTATGCCTCGCATCCTGCTGCCTGCCCCCGGCAGCAGTGAAGGGTTGACGCCTGCTCGTTCACCGAAGCATAATGTCTGGACATTATGACGACACCCGCCTCATCCCGACGCCCGCGCTCGCTGCTCTTCGTTTCCGGCGAACGCGTCGAACGCTTTTCCAAAGCGCTTGCCGCCGGGGCGGACCTGGTCTGCATCGATCTCGAAGACGCTGTTCATCCTGCCCGCAAGCACGAGGCCCGCACTGCAGTGCTCGGATGGCTTAAGGAGCACCGGCCTTCCAGGACCGGATCCGGCGCCGAGGTCGCGCTGCGGCTGAACGGGGTTCGAACCACGGAGGGACTGCGGGACCTGCTGGCGTTGATCGATTCCGGGGTCGAACTCGACTGGCTGCTGTTGCCGAAGGTCGAGGATCCCGCCGACATCCAGTGCGTCGACGCCTGGATCGGCGACCGGGCTGGCTCGATCGCTGCGTTGATCGAGACGGCCCGCGGGGTGGAGCGCGCCGCAGCAATCGCCGGAGCCGGTGGCCGCCTTGACGCGCTGATGCTCGGAGGCGCCGATCTCGCGGTCGATCTCGGGGCCGAGTTCGGTTGGGACGGCCTGCTGTGGGCTCGCGGTCGACTGGTCAATGCCGCCCGCGCCGCGGGCCTGCAGGCCTGGGACGTGCCTCACCTGGAGATCGCCAAGGCCGAAGAACTTGCGGTGGAAACGAGGCGTGTGCTCGCGCTCGGCTTCGGCTGCAAGAGCGCGATCCACCCGCAGCAGGTCGCGACGATTCATGCCGCTTTCGCGCCGACCGCGGCCGAAACCGCCTGGGCCGAAGCGCTGATGAGCGCAGTCCCGGACGTCGAAGGCGTCGGCGCCTTCATGTTCGACGGTCGCATGGTGGATGCGCCCGTGTTGCGCAAGGCGCGCCGTATCGTCGAGTTGTCTAGGCAGCAGCCTCAACCCAGGAAACCAGGAGAAAGCGATGGTTCAAAGCTTGAAGAAGATCGGTGAGCAGCGCTACCGCGAGACCTTCGGCCGCCACTACGAGGACTTCGAGGTCGGCGACGTCTACGAGCATCGGCCGGGACGGACGATCACCGAGACGGACAACACCTGGTTCACGTTGCTGACCATGAACACGCATCCCATGCACTTCGACGCCGAGTACGCGAAGGCGAGCGAATTCGGCCGGTGCATCGTCTGCAGCCCGTTCACGGTCGCGCTGATGGTCGGCATGAGCGTCACGGACGTCAGCCAGAAGGCCATTGCCAACCTCGGCTGGAGCGACATCAAGCTGGTGCATCCACTGTTCGC
>Ga0190273_10000538_pt1 | contig 14117 bp, 14 predicted proteins | sample Popmic504IS_FD_134513 | JGI IMG/M metagenome (GOLD analysis project Ga0190273, IMG submission 134513) | Populus adjacent soil microbial communities from riparian zone of Shoshone River, Wyoming, USA - 504 IS | ecosystem: Environmental > Terrestrial > Soil > Riparian zone > Trees stand | place... | reverse complement strand
GTGTAGGAACGGCGCTAGCAGCCCATGCTACGGTACCGTTGGTACGCACGATGACTAAATTGCCGTCATCCTGTATTCGAAGGCTGGCGCCCGGATTTCCGCTAGTTCCGCTATTCCAAAGCGCTACGCCACGGTAGTCGTATAGCACTAAGTTTCCATCGGTCTGCATGTATAGGTAAGTGCCGCTACCTCCGGTACCGGTATACCAGTAGGCGGCAGGAACCATGTAGGCTACCAAATTGCCATCGCTTTGCATGCGCAGACTAAACTGGCCACTTGGCGACGTAATAGCTGCGTCATTTTTGATGTATTCATCTTGGTTTAACGTTGAGCCGTAGGCGTACGCCGACTGCGAGCCTAGCGTGCTGGCACCTAATGATGTCACAACTCCCAAAACAAAAACGAGCAACTTCTTTTTTCTCGTAAGTCTAAGCATTGCTTCTCCTTTATACTTAATACCAACTTAAAATATAAAGTAAAAATGAGTACCTGCCGGTTATGTTTTTCACAGCTTTGCAGGGCTGGCTAGAGTATGATATTACGATACTTTGCTAAGGAGAGGTCTCGCGGACGAGGCGAGGGATGAAGAACAATGGGTAGACCAAGAGGAATAGGTTTGGGATCCACCAGTTGATATCGAAGTCACTGGCGAAAGTCCAGAAGGCGATAGCTTGCAGCCCAGAAGTAAAGGTCAGGGCCAGTGAAATAAGCGCCAATGGCTTCCAGATGGCATTTTGCTGGCGCATAAACCATAGGCTGCTTAAGCCGGTGGCTGAAATCATCAGATCTAAAGGTAGAAATGACCAATTCCAATCGACAAGAATAGGGTTTGAATAGTTGCGGAAGAGTTGGTCTGCCGGGATAAGATGAAGCGCGGTGATGATCCAATAGGCGATAAAGCCAACGTCGGTCAGAACCATCAGCGTTTTCATAATTTTGATCTGCATGCCAGAAGTGTACCATGGCTTTGCCGAGCAGACATCCTATGTATAGCTACAATATTGCCTTGCTCAAACGCTAAACTGGTATACTATTAGGCATGGGTAACAACGCGTCTACACAGACGTCAGAGCGCACGACAGCCAAGTATTTCGAAGACCAGTTCGACGACGAAGAAGTACTTTTAGTATTTCGTAAGCATCCGATTGTGATGCGCAAGGGGTTGGTATTCAGCAGCGTAGCAACGCTCGTCGGACCGGTTTTTACTTTGGTTTTGACCTATTTGCGGCCACTCGACCCACCGTCGATAACATTCTTTTTCCTGAGCATGGTGGCATCGTTTGTATTAGCCGCTATAATCTATCTGCCGTCATGGATCAGCTGGCATTTTAGCGTCTATATTGTGACTGACCAGCGTTTTATACAGATTACCCACAAAGGTTTTTTTACGCATAGCGTAGTAGACATGAGCCTGAGCCAGATACAGATGGTCAATTATGAGATCAAAGGCATGAATGAAACGTTGCTGGGGTTTGGTACAATAATGATGCAAACCATGGTTGGTGACTTGCTAATCCACGAAGTCCACCACCCAGCTAAGATACAGAAGAAAATCCTACAGATATTGCGTACCGAAGGTGTGCCCGCATCGGGTGAGACCATAACCACAGGCAGCCCGGTAGAGCAGCGCTTAGAGCGCGACGAAGACTACGAAGAGACCCAATAGCGCGGGCCATCCGGGAGCCATAACCACATATGAAGTTGAACCGACCAAAAAAATTTACGATCAAGAAGCCAAGCCTGCCTAAAAAGATAGGCAGACCTTCGCTATCCAAGTTGCGCCGCAAGTCGCCTGATATCAAGATCAACCAGGCCATAGAGAATCTGCCGCGTATTACCAACGAAACAGTGGCGGAACACCGCGAGGAAATGCTTAGCAGCGCCCGCAAGTTCATTTATCCACTCAAGCATTCGCGCCGTAGCATCGTCAAAGTATCGGTGGCGTTGTTTGTCGTTGGTTTGGTGGTGTTTATGAGCTATGTAATGCTGGCTTTGTACCGCTTCCAATCGTCCTCAAGCTTTATTTATGGTGTGACCAAAGTGTTGCCATTGCCGATAGCCAAGGCGGGCAGTGCTTGGGTGTCGTACGAAAGTTATTTGTTTGAACTACGCCACCTAAAGCATTATTACGAGACCCAGCAAGAAGTCGATTTCGGTAGCGATTCTGGCCGGGCCCAGCTGGCAGATTTCCGCCGCCAAGCCATGGACCAGGCGGTTAACGATGCCTACGTCAAACAGCTGGCGGAAGAAAATGATGTCAGTGTCAATGGCACCGAAGTTGAAGACGCCGTGCGTTTGTTGCGCGACCAGAACCGCTTGGGCGGCAGCGACCAAGAGTTCGCCGACGTCCTAAAGGAATTCTGGGGCTGGAAGGTTGATGACTTCCGCCGCGAGTTACGCCAGCAACTGTTAGCACAGCAGGTAGTGGCCAAGCTGGACACTGGTGCTGCCGATAAACTGCGCACCGCCCAAGTCCAGCTTAAGCAGGGAACTGATTTTGCCGCTGTCGCCAAACAATTCTCGGATGATGTGCCTACTAAAGAGTCCGGCGGCGAATATGCCTATCTAATCGACCGCAGCAACCGCGATGTGGCGCCACAAGTAGTTGATACGCTGTTACGCATGCAGCCAGGGCAGGTGTCGGAAATTATCGACACAGGGTACACCTTGGAAATTGTCAAAGTTATCTCCACTGACAACGGCAAGATCCGCGCCGCCCACATCTCCAGCGCTTACAAGCCGATTGGCGACTACATCAAGCCGGTCCAAGATAAGAAGCCGCCTAAACGCTTTATCGGCGTCTAAGCAAAACTACTTGAACTATCGGGGTAGAACTGGTATCATTACCTCTGTTCACGCTAGATAGGTATGGGCTCGTAGTGAAGAGGCCTATCACGCCTCCCTGTCACGGAGGAGATCGCCGGTTCGAATCCGGTCGGGCCCGCCAGTATCGCATATATTCAAACCATCTCATGTAAGAGGTGGTTTTTTAATTTCCTTCGTCATGAGCTTTTGTAAAAATGCCATGTAGATAGTATTTTTTATATTTACGACAGAGTACCAATTCAATAGCTGTAAGGCCACGGTATGGTATTATAAATTGTCTTTCCAGAGTGGAGAGCGCTCTGATGCTTCAGAGCTGTTAGAGAGGGGTGGGCATGTCCCGCTACTTCAATCGTGAAATGGCTCAGCAGGCTCTGCAGATGATGATCCCTTCGATTACCGCTGCACTTGTTGGTCCGTCTGCTAATCGGTCCGAGGGCTACATCCGCGTGTCGGCGCTTCAGGAGGATGGCAACTGGGAGACATTCCTGACGCATGATTTCGGTAATCGCACCGGATGGCAGTATGACTACGAGAAGTACGCCACGAGCAAGGCCATGATCACCCAGCGTACGGGCAAGCCCTCACGTGAAGTGCATGGTGTCTACCCTGAACTGGTCGAGGATGGTGACACTAGTTACTTTGGTAGTGTCACCAGTCCTGGCGGCACCATTGTCGTGGCGTTCTCAGGCGTCCAGTCGTACTTCGATGTGATGTTCGCCGAGTGGGTGCTTGCGGCCTGCCTGGGGCTGATCCAACACGAGCTGGAGCGTTGCAAGACTGTCGGCGAGGAGGATTTCTACGGAGAAGTCACTTCGGACTAGCGGCTCACTTACTCAACTCTGAATTACGCGACGGCCGGACGGGATAAACACAAGAACGCCCGTCCGGACAAGGACCCAAAAACACATTGCGATACCTCGCAATCTTCGCCACTGGCGATTAAGTGTTTACGGGTCCTATTTCATTATGTAAAACCTGCACTTACTGATAGTCTAATACAAATTATATTAATAGGTAAAAATGCCAGCGCATATGCAAACAGCCGAGAAAATCCCAGTCCTTGTTTATAGTGACGATGGTCGCGATGTCGACGACATAGAAGCTATAACCTATCTGGCGGGTTCACCAAACGTTGAAATTGTCGGCGTAGTCGCCACGCATATGATTCCTGATCGTCGGGCAATGATTGCCCGTGCTGTACTTAATGGCCTGGGTAAGACCGGGGTGCCGGTAGGGGTTGGTTCGATCTTTACTACAGGCAAAGAAGACGAAAATCTTCTAAAATATCTGCGCGAGCATACTATTCGCGGTCGTACTTACGAAGGTGAGGGCTTGATCGAATGTTTTCCTGACGGAGTAGATCTGATAGAGGACTTAGCAGACCATTACGGCGATAAGCTGAAGGTTGCGGTGCTAGCTCCAATGACCGATCTCGCTAAAGCCGCGGAGCGTAGTCCGGACGTATTTCGTCGTATCGGCGGGCTATTTATCCAGGGACAAGCGCTGGTAGATGACGGTGTGTTGTCGCCTGATCCGGCAGCTTACAACTTGGCCGAAGATATGGAAGCGGCTACACGCGTGTTTGGGTTCCAAGATGATATACCGCTCACCTTGGTGGGCAAGTATGCGGCCTACCAAGCACCGCTAACGCGAAGCGATTTTGAACGTCTAGCTTCCACCGGCAACCCGGTCGGCACATACATGAAGACGCACGCCGAAAAAGGTATAGAATGCTTTGCTGAGCGGGCGCCGCAGGTTTTTAACAGGGTATTTGGCGTCGCGCCAGACCAGGTCGGCCAGCTTAATGAGCTTTCCAAACCGTACGATGCCTTAGTAGCTAAAACTATAGCTAATCCAGAGGGTCTTATAGCTACCCATGTAGGTCATCACGCGCTGATAGGGATGACTTCCGAAGACCATGGTGTCTCTGATAGCGCAGCGCTAAAGCGTGAACTTATGGATACGATGCTGCATGCACTACGAGGTAATCCCGCATAGCATGAGTAGGGCGTAGCATGAAAAGCATAAGCATTGCAAATACTCTTTTTTATGGTAGAGTATTTTTATAATTTCAAAACATAATAGTATTCCTTAGTTCGGATTCGCCCAGGCTATCCAGCAAATGGGTCTAAAAAGTCATAAGTAACGAACACCATGTCTGAAATCACTCCTTTGCCTGACGGTTATACTTACGCCGAGTTGATTGAGCCATATCAAGACGATGCGACCGCGCTAATTAAGCATATGCCAGGTACTGAGTGGGTCGGTGATTACATGGAACTGCGCCAAGACTGGGTGGAGCCGTACAGTGCTGACATCCATGATGTCGCCGTGTTGGCAGGCAAAGGTGCGTTGGTTGGCTTTGGTAGCCTGTACGTTGAAAAAGACAGAGGGTTACTTGCTGATTTTGTTGTCGACCCGAAGCATCGTAGCCGCGGCATAGGCAAGGCTATTATCTTAGAGCGAATGCGGATCGCCGATAACCTTGGCTTACGGTCGGTGGAGTTGACGGGCATAGATGATACTAACACCTTGCCAACATTCTACCTGCAGCAGGGATTTAGGATCCAGCCTAACGGTTTGTGGATCATTGGGCCAGATGATCGGCCAGGGCCGTTCTGGCGTGAACAATAAGGCTGTCAGCATTTAAAATAGGTATTGCAAAAACAAAGTTTTTATGGTAATATACTATTATATTTTTCATCTGTAAATAAAACAAAAATGCCAAACAATCAAGAACATTTCCCGGAATCAAACCAGTTCTCAGACTCTGACCCACGGTCGGATATTGAGGTCAAAGACATTGTATCCAATTGGGAGTACGCCAACGGGGAATTAGTGGAGACCCCAAGCGGCTATTACAACCATAGCCAAGGAGCTGACGCGCAGCTTGAGAAGCAAAACTTGCTGACGGCTATGCACCAAAGGATCGGTAGCAACCGCTTTCCGTGGACAGCGCCTGGTGCGGAATTGCCAGACTATGTTCGCCAGGGGTTGCAAGAAGTACACAAAGATTTTACCGAACCTCCCGAAGCCTTGCCGGGCGATGTGTTTAAAGTTGCGCCACCGATTAAAAAGTTTGAAGGTAGCAACCGCTATGCGCCAGAAGACGAGGCATTGCTACAGACGGCTGGTGTCCAACAGGATACGTTACAGTTTACGCGCGAACAATTACAACGCTCTGGCGTATTCTTCCTGAATCGTGTGGGCGGTGGCGAACAGCCATTGTTCGGCGTACCTATCCCTGACCCTGATGCTCCCGGTGGTTTTTTTAACGTTCAAGACCGCTCATTTTTGACTCGCCCAGAATTTGAAAAAGTATACCGCTACCAGCAAGAACAAGCCTATGGTTTGGAAGCTCACCACGACCCGGCTGATATCCAAGTGGATATGGCTGCATTTGCCGTTTTACCTTCGCCCCGCCAGAGAGACATGCACAAACAAGGCGGCTTTGGCGGCGGTCGTGAAAATAAATATGGCCAAGCCCGTTCACCGTTCGTAGACCTTGGCTTTGTAGTTGACCACGGCGTAGAGGCCCAAGTGTACGACAATGAAGGTTTTGGGCGTCGGATGAATACGCTGACCATACACTTAGTGAATGCACATCCTGATTATCCTGGCCTAAGTGAGATGTTTGATCCGGATACTACCGCGCATGACCAACAGTATATGAGTGCCGGTGAGTTTGCCGACTACTTCTACGTGCCGCCACCAGATGAGGACCAGGCGTTTGGTAGCTTGCGGTATGGCTTGCAGACAAGGCGCGAAAATGCTTGGAGCGACCTCCGATAAGTAGGCAGGCTCCAGATACTTTACGTACATTACATAATACTTATGTTACACTAAGGTAAGAGTATTTTTAAGCGTAAAGGGCCCCAGATATGTCGTTATCATCATGAACGCAATCAAAAAAATAGGAGTTCTTTCGTCTGCACCAGCCTTAGTGTTGGCTTTTTTATTATTTTCCTCACCGGTATACGCAGCCACTTCTCCTGGTTTGGGCATAGCCAATAGCTTTAGCATCCTTGCGAGCACATACAGTAACACTACAACGGGCACCACAATCAACGGTGATGTTGGCTACACCGTCCCACCTGCAGTGGCGCCTACCATTAACGGTGCGGTACATGTTGCGGACGGCACATACAACCAGGCTGGCATAGACCAGGGGACTGCCCTGAGTGCGCTAAACAACCAAGCTTGTAGCTATAGTTTCTCGCCAGGCAATATTGACTTGGCAACTGACACGACACATGGACCGGTCGGCAATTATACGCCTGGCGTATATTGTATCGATGGCGCAGCCTCAATCGGTACTGGTGGTATTACGTTAACTGGCCCTGGGGCATATATTTTTCGTATGGATGGCGCCCTAACTAGCACTGCCAACTCAGTCGTTACTTTGGCTGGCGGCGCATCTGCCTGTGATATCTGGTGGACGCCGACTTCGGCTACTACACTGGGTGCTAATTCTACATTTGCCGGAAGTGACATATCTGCTGCCGGTATTACTATTGGAAACCTAACAACCTGGACGGGCAGGGCATTAGCCTTTGGCGGTACAGTTACGACCTCTAGGAACACTATTAATACGATTCCAGCCTGTTCGGCAACATCCAACCCTAGCTCCGGTAACCCTACCAACACTGGCGGAGGCGCGGGTGCTGGAACATCTTCGGGTAATGGTTCAGGCGCGGGTGCGCCGGGCCTGCCTAACACCGGCCAATCGGGATACTCTAACAGCCTGTCCTGGTGGAGCCTGCCTGTGGCCCTGTTGGCTGTTGTACCAGTAGCATACCTGATTCGGAAAAAGTCGCTTAAGACTGCCTAGTCTTTGGCTATATTGTGAGACGGCCCAAGCTTGGTCGAAAGCTCGCCTGTGCACTCCTTTGCGGGGTTGTGGTCGCGTTAGTGTTGGCTTTTTGCACTGTGCGTATGCCGTCAAAAGAAATACCTACAACGGCTCCCATCCAAGCGCTGGTTTTGCCCGATAAATCCTCAAAAGTTGTGGTTGCGGCCGCTAACCATGGATTGCCCAAACGGCTGCAAATCCCAGCGCTCAATATTGACGCTGCCATCTTGTATATGGGAGTGAATAAGTCGGGTGCGATGGAAACTCCCGGCAATGCCGTGGACGTAGGTTGGTATAAATATGGCGCATTACCGGGTAATAATGGCAGTGCAGTTATTGCTGGGCATATAGATGGCAGTAAGGGTGAGCCTGGAGTCTTTAGCCGCCTGGCTGAGCTGAAGCCAGGCGATATACTGACGGTTAGCGATAATCTGAACGGCAGCGCTTCTTTTACTGTAAAGGACTTGAAGGTCTACGACCAGGACGAGCAGCCAGATGAGGTGTTTAACAGTAGCCAAGGTTCTCACCTTAACTTGATTACATGCACCGGATCGTGGGATGCTAGCAACCATCGTTTTCTAAAACGTCTTGTTGTATTTGCCGATGCTACTGTGACTCGCTAAATAGCGAACGCCACTAGTGTATCTCTGGCACCCTGGGTATACTTGTAACAATGACAAAGCAGCAACGTTCAGTGGTGGTGATAGCCATTTTGGCTTCGTTCGTGGCGTTTTTGGACGGTTCGATCGTCAATGTCGCCTTGCCGGCGATTGCCGGTGAACTGGGCGGTGGTTTTAGTATCCAGCAGTGGGTAACCGACGCCTATCTAATAACCCTCGGTTCGTTGATGCTCATAGCCGGTTCGCTGGCGGATATGTTCGGCCGAAAAAAGATCCTATTGTATGGGCTAGTGGGCTTCTTGGTTACGTCGTTACTGTGTGCGGTGGCGCCAAACGGCATAGTATTGGTTGTTGCCCGGGCTTTGCAGGGGGTCACCGGGGCGTTATTAGTACCAAGCTCCTTGGCACTTATTATCTCGTCGATTTCCGGCGCAGCCCAAGGTAAGGCAATTGGTTCATGGACGGCCTGGACGGGCATAGCCTTTATCGTTGGCCCGATGTTGGGTGGATTTTTGGTTGATGCTTTGTCGTGGCGCTGGATTTTTGCGATCAATATTGTGCCCATCACTGCGACACTCGTGCTGCTACGGAGGTTAGAGCATGACCAGCCCGACGAGCCTACCAAGCAAAATATCCCAGTCGACATACGCGGCGCCGTATTAGGTGTGGTTGGTTTAGGCGGCCCGGTGTGCGCGCTTATAGAGCAGCCACATTACGGCTGGGGCCATCCGCTTGTCTACGGCTTGTTATTGGCAGGCGCGGCGGCACTAGGGGCGTTCGTATGGCACGAGCGCACTACTAAGTCGCCAATGCTACCGTTAGAATTGTTTGCTGTCCGCAATTTTAGCATTGGCAACGTGGCGACAGTGGCCATTTATGCTGGTTTGTCGGTAGCTACGTTCCTGATAACCATATTCTTACAGCAGGTGGCAGGCTATTCGGCAACCGCTGCCGGTTTGGCATTGCTGCCAATTACGATCATTATGTTTGTTCTGTCGCCGCGTTTTGGAGCCCTGGCCGGAAGTTTTGGCCCGCGTTGGTTTATGGGCTTAGGGCCCATCGTTGCCGGTCTGTCATTCTTGTATTTCTTGCACACCGATGCCTCAGCGGATTACTGGCTACAGATCTTTCCGGCGGTCGTCGGTTTTGGCGTTGGTCTATCGATGACTGTGGCGCCGTTAACCTCGGCAGTCTTGGGTTCGATAGACAGCGCCCACGCCGGTGTGGCCTCGGCAGTCAATAACGCTGTGTCGCGTATAGCAGGCTTGGTAGCGATTGCTACGCTAGGTTTTATAATTGGTGAACAGGTAAACCTAGAGGGCTTCCACCAGGGGATGCTACTGACGGCCATATTGTTGGTATTGGGAGGGATTGTCTCGGCCATTGGTATCCAGAACAAGCCATCTGAAGCCTGAGCATGAAAATGCCCTGGTAGGATACTGGTTTGTACCTATCAGGGCGGTCTATCAACTCCTGCCAGTCGGTGTGTCGGTTTTGGTGTCAGACGGTACTGTGTTCTTTGACGCAGTCTTCCAGACTGGCCAACAACTCGTCGACGTTCGTTTGCGAGATAGCTCGACAAACCGAATCGCCAGGGAAGGTCCACTGGATACTGCTGGGAGTGGCCAGTCCGTCTTTGACGTCTTTGAGCCTGGTGTCGGCTTCGGTCAGGACTCGGCGTAGCTTGTGTAGGAGCCCTGTGTGGTCAACGAGCTTTCTGGCTAGCAAGTAGTTGTGTTCATCGTTGGCGGCCGCGTACACGAAGCCCTGCAGAACCATCCAGAATAACGTTACCTGGGCTAGTGCTTTGTCATAAGCCTCTGTCCTCTTAGGGCTGGTGTGCAGACGACAGCGCTCCAGCGCGTCATGTAGTGCGTCAGCCAGGCAATCCAAAACTGCCGGACCGTTACGGATGCCGAACAATGTAGCACCACCAATGGGTAGTGACTGCATCGACGCTCCCAGGCTGTATGGAGAGCCGAACCATTCCTTGGCACACTGGCGCTCAATTTTGAGACGGAGGTTGGGTGGCAGTAGGAGCTCGGTGTAGACCATCATTTTGTTGTCGGGTCCGTAGTCCATGAGCACCTTGTCGAGACGCTCCATGGTCTGCTGCAGCCATAGCCGGAGGCGTCTGGACTTTGCATCGGCAGCCAAGTATTGGTCGTCGGTCGGCTGATCCGCTGTGCACTTCCCCTGGGCGAGCTGCTGCAGGCTAACCCAGATGCTGGCGAAATCGCGCTGCGCCTGGTCCAGTATGTCTTGGAAGTTATGGCCAACAGTCTCCAATGGAGTGTCGAAGCTGACTCCACCGGCCGTGTCACCGAAGTCGTAACGGCTGCACAGTTGACTCCAGACCTGATCCTTTGTAGCTTGGTCAGAAGCGATAGCCTGGCACAGCACTGCCAATTCGGTTTGTTCAGCGGCAGTAGGGTACAGTTCTTCGGCCAAACGGACCATACGCTCGCTGATTCGCGGCAGATGTTTACTGAAGCCAGACAGGCTTTCGCTACTGTCTACTGTGTCTGATGTGATGTCGCTCGACACCGTGTACCTCTTTCCCGAGTCAGGATAGACCGGCGAATTATACGGCTTTTAGTTAGCATAAGCAACGAAGGGTAGGCTAATGCTTTATAATCATCGGTATGGTTAACCGTAAAGGATTTGCGGTCCGGCAGCTCATAATCGCCGTTGTAATTGTTGGCTTCTTGCTAATCGTGGCTGTCGCAGTGCCGAATGTCATGAGGCAGACGCGCAATAGTAGTCGGACACAAGACGTCCATGTGCTGGCGATTGCCCTAAAAGATATGCAGCTGACTAGTTCCAATGCAGGACTTCCAGAGTCTTGTAATAATACCCAGGCCGGGTGCTTTACGCGTGACGCCAAGTTAGCTTATTATGACAATACTTCGTCATCTGATACGGTAATCACTTATTACCGTAATACTAAACCATTTGATAAATTTTCGCCGCAACTCGATATGGCGCAACCAGGCAGTTCCAATCGTGTGATAATGCATACGTACACCCGATGTGAGCAGGGCGCGCCAACAGGTGATGGGGCTAACCGTAGCGGTGTAGTAGCGCTATATGCCATTGAGACATTTAAGGGTAGCGTAGCAGCCTGTAAGCAGTTGTAATCGCTTCAAAAACGTTTCGTAGTACATACTACACTTAAATTTAATTGATAGTACTAACCATCAGTCTTATAATGATAAGTCTGTGGCGGCGGGCAGCTCCCTCCATGATCAAACGACTGCAATTCCAGCTATTTTAGTATCGCCACCTTCACAAACAGCTAACGTTTGTATTAAGATAAAGGCATAGGCAATACTTGAAGCTCAAATACACTTTTGCCAAAACCAAAACTTCACAGATGAAACACACCAAAAACATGACTAAAAAACGATTGATCGTATTTGCCGCTTTCTTGGGCATATTCAGTGGTGTATTATTCACATCGCACGCCGTATTCGCAGATAACTACCAGGACCAGATCAATACACTGGAAAACGAAAACGCCGCTAAGCAGGGTAACAAAAATGTACTTGGCATCCAGGCATCGAGCTTGCAAGATGCCATAAGTAAGCTGCAATCCCAGATCAATAGCTTGCAATCCCAAATCGCTTCGAACGAAGTTGCACGCGACCAGACAATAGCTAAAATTACCAAATCTGAAGCTGACCTCAAAAAGCAAAAGAGCTACTTGGGTGACAGCTTAAAGGCTATGTATGTCGATGGTAGTATCAGTTCACTAGAAATGCTGGCTAGCAGCCAAGACCTGGACCACTTCGTAGACCAGGAAGAATATCAGAATTCGGTGCAAGGCCAGATCCAACGTACGCTCGATAGTATCAAACAATTACGCGAACAGCTGGATAAAGATAAGGTTAGCTTAGAGCGTATGATCGCAGAATTAAGTGCTATGCGCACGTCTGTCGCTACTCAGCAGGCCGAACAGGCGCGTATTCTGGCACTCAACCAGAGCCAGCAGAACGAGCTTGATACGCAGATTCGAACCAATAATGACAATATTGATAGATTGCGAGCCGAACAGGCGCGTTTGAACAACTTCGGTGCCGCGGGCACGGGAGTGAACTGCGGTGGTGGCTACCCCGGTTCGACAAGAGGTGTGAATGGAACCTGGGGTTGCAACTACGGCTTGGACGAAGGCTTGGACGACTGGGGCATGTACAACCGTGAGTGTGTCAGTTACACTGCGTTTAAAGTCAAAGCTAGCGGCCGAAGCATGCCAGCATGGGGCGCTATGGGCGTCGGTAATGCTAACCAGTGGGATGACAACGCCCGTGCGTCAGGTATTCCAGTCGACCGAAGCCCTAGACGTGGCGATGTTGCTGTCAGTAATGCCGGAAGCTTTGGTCATGTTATGTATGTTGAGCAAGTAGCGAGTGACGGTTCGATATATGTCAGCGACTACAACCAGCAGTGGGACGGACGGTACCGCATCTATTGGATTGATGCTTCTAAGGTCGCAGAAAAAGGCTTAGTATTCATCCACTTCTAATCAAACCATTCTAAACATATGAAAGACACACTCAACAGGGGTGTGTCTTTGCTTTTATGAGCAATATTTCCAATAATGCTTATGTTTTAACATATTTTTGCTTGTTGTAAAAAAATATATCAAAGTATTGACAATCGTTGTAACTAGCGCCAATATCCTGAAGTATCAGCTTTTAACAGATCGTGTCAGAAAGAGGTGCAAAATAGTATGAAGTTTATGAAGGCTCACGGACCGTTGTTGCGTGCGGTAGCGGTTGTGGGGGTAGCAGGCGTTCTGGCGACCGGGGTCACTTTTGCAGCTTTGCAGAGCCAGCAAGCTTCGTTAACTGGCAATACGATCCAAAGCGCCACAGCTGACCTGAGGATTGGCACTAGCGCTTCGACGTTTGACACCAACCGTAACGGTTTTAGCTTCAAAGACATCGTACCGGGCGGGGCTGCTATGCCAGTAGATGGATTTAGTTTTTACCTTAAAAACTACGGCACGGCACCGCTAAACCTAAAACTGGCGTTGGGTGGCACTCCGACCAACACTTCTAACGCCGACCTTTCAAAAGTTAAGTTACAGCTTAGCCGTGCCGATAATGAAAATGGTGCCCAGACTGCTAGTTTACAGGCCCTAACGTCTGCAGGATTAGCCTTAGCCGATCCAATCGCTCCCGGGGCAGTGGTGCAGTACAAGTTACGGGCTGCTATGGACGATGATGCGTTCAGCGGCACCGCAGCTTCCTTGGGCGGTATTGACTTGGTGTTTAGCGGTGTTGCCCGCTAGCACTAACCGCATAGTGCGTCGTGTAGCGATTGCGCAGTGGCTACGGCGAGCCATTGCTGCTAGCATCGTAGTCTGCGGCCTATGTGCCGCTATGGTGTGGGGTGGGGCGTCGATGAGGCTGCTGAACGTTGATAGCGGCAGTATGGCGCCTCTGTTGTCCAAGGGTGATGCGGTGCTTATCCGGCGAGTGAATGTCTTAGATTTGCGTCACGGTGACATCATTAGCTACCGCAGTCTAGATCAGCCAGCTCTGACTATCACGCACCGCGTGCTGTCAGTTGATCCAATAACCGGGCAGGTCATAGTCCAAGGTGATGCCAACGCTACGCCTGACCCAGCCTTTGATGGTGCCCAGGTGATGGGCCGTGTGGTGTACGCCATTCCTAAGGCCGGTGGAGTAGTCGATTTCTTGCGTAGTTGGCTGGGCATGTCTCTATTTGTGTACCTACCGATGTTAACTATTGTACTGCTTGAGCTGCGACGGTTAGCTCGCCATTACCTACGTCCAACCTACACATTACGT
>Ga0190273_10000537_pt1 | contig 14123 bp, 14 predicted proteins | sample Popmic504IS_FD_134513 | JGI IMG/M metagenome (GOLD analysis project Ga0190273, IMG submission 134513) | Populus adjacent soil microbial communities from riparian zone of Shoshone River, Wyoming, USA - 504 IS | ecosystem: Environmental > Terrestrial > Soil > Riparian zone > Trees stand | place... | reverse complement strand
TAAAGATTGAGTCTATCGTTGTCAAGCCCGATATTGTGACATTTTTGTTGCGATCCGCTTCCACGATCTTCTGAGAAAGCCACGCTCAACGAAACATTATTTGACAAAAAGCGTATATTGGGGGTACATTGTTTGGAAAAACAAGGACATAACCGAATGATTGACGAAAAAGACGCTCGTATCCTTGAAGCCCTTCAAAATGATGGCCGCAAGACCAACGTAGAGCTGGCACGTGCCGCGGAATTGACCCCATCGGCCACGCTTGAACGGGTCAGGAAACTGGAGGAGCGCGGCCTCATCAGAGGCTATATGGCGCTGCTCGACCCGCACGCCCTGGAGTTGGGGTTGTTGGCCTTTATCTTCGTCAGGGTCGACGACAGGGACGACGTGCTGGGCCAGGCGGATAACGCAGCCGAGGCGCTGGCGGCATTGCCCTCTGTGCAGGAGTTGCATCATCTGGCGGGTGAAGACTGTTTTCTCATCAAGGTGCGCGCGCGCGACACGGACGATCTTTACAGGATTCTCAAAGAAGAGTTCGGGAAGTTCAAGTTTATACGCTCGACGCGCACGACCATCGTTTTAAAGACGGTGAAGGAGACGCCGCGGCTCGCAATGGGCGATAAAGGAGGGGCCGTGTAATGGCTAGGAGAGAGCGAATCATTGCTTACTGTGCTCTGGCAGCCGTCTTCTTTTTCTGGGGCACGACGTATCTGGCGATTCGCGTCGGGCTCGAAACCCTGCCGCCGACGCTGCTGGCCGGGATGCGTTTTATGACGGCGGGCACTCTTTTGTTCGTTATCCTGCGCGGCTGGCGGCGGGAGCGTTTGCCTCATGGCAGAGAGTGGCTGCATCAGGCAGCCATCGGACTGATGCTGCTTGGCATCGGCAACGGTCTGGTCGTCTGGGCCGAAGTCTGGATTCCGAGCGGGATGGCGGCGCTGCTTGTGGCCACCTCTCCCTTCTGGGTCGTGGGCTTCGAGAGACTCAGAAGCGATGGCGAGCGCGTGGGCGCGCGTGCCCTCATAGGTATGTTGATAGGCTTTGCAGGGCTCGTCCTGCTGGTTGCGCCAGACCTCTTCGGCGCAACGCTTGGCATACGCTACCTGCTCGGGATGGTGGCGATACAGATCGGTTGCGCTTCGTGGTCGGGCGGATCGGTTTACGCCAAACATCATCCGGGGAGGGTCGCACCGCTTCTGGGCGCGGCGATACAGATGTTGTGCGCGGGCGCGGCCCTCACGCTGCTGGGCACGCTGCTGGGGGAATGGCGCGGGCTGCATTTTAGCGCTCGCTCGCTGGGAGCGCTCGTTTACCTGACGCTGTTTGGCTCAATCGTCGCTTACGGCTCGTACACTTACGCCGTGCAGAAGTTGCCGCTCTCTATTGTCTCGACCTACTCATACGTCAATCCTGTGATCGCAGTCTTCCTTGGATGGATAGTGCTCTCTGAGCCTTTGGGTTGGCGTGTGTTGATGGCGATGCTGATTATTCTCTGCGGCGTCGCGCTGGTGAAGACGGCGGCCAAACCTTCGGTCCAGAAGGGTGAGCAGTCGACGGTCACAAGCGAAATCGCAACGACGCTGCCAGCGGCAGAAGTTCTGCACGCGCAGACGAAGACTTGCTCTGTGACCACACACTAAACGACTAGCAGCAAGAAATCCACAGCAGATTCAAACAGGGATAATCTCATTTTGGATTTATTAGCTGATGCCGAAGAAGCTCTTAATAGAAGCGAGCACACCGGCCGATTCCTTCTTAATCATCTCCGTGTCTGTCTGTTTGGCTTTGAGACCGGCGCGGCGCTCGGCGATGGTGCGGCTAAGGGATTCGACCAGCGCCGGGTTGGTATCGAAGAGTCGCTTAACGGCCTGATGGCCGATCTCCAGCACTTCCGTTTCTTCCTGTGCGACGACGTTGGCCGTGCGCGGCTCTCCTGTAAAGAGCGCCATCTCGCCGAAGAAGTCTCCTTCCTTGAGCGTGGCGACCGTGCGTGGCCGACCGTTGTCGGCGATCTGCACGTCGACTCGCCCGCGATGCACAATAAACATTGAAGAGCCCTTGGTTCCGGCGCGTATGACCAGCTCGCCGGGCGCGAAGCCGTGACAAACGGTTGCTTCGGCCAGCGCTGCCGTCTCTGCGTTCGTCAGAGGACGGAAAATATCTACGGCTGAGAGGCGATCGAAAACCGCGTGGCCGTCCGCAGGCTGGTCGTTCTGCTCGACCTGCTGCATGAGAACTGTGCGCGTCGGAAAAGCGAAATCGAGCCCCAGCCCTTCGCGCTGAAAAGCGTACCAGATGCGCTGGCGTATAAGCGCGTCCGTGTCGTTGTATCTGGCGTAATCTTCGAGCCAGTACTTGACCTCGTAATCGACGCCGTTGTCGCCTAAGTTTTTGATACGGACAATCGGGGTCATCTGCGGCGAGACGTTGGGCACATCGCGCACGGCCTCGCGCACGACGTGAATGGTACGTGCGGGCACGTTGCTATAGACGGTATTAAAAAAGACCAGCCGCGCATTCAGATTGTCGCGCGGAAAAACCTGAATGTATTCCTTAGAGGCGTTGCTGTTGCTAATGAGCACGATGTGATTGGTAAATGTCCTGATCTTGACGGCGCGCCACGTCACGCTTTCGACGACGCCCGTGTGTTGGCTCACGGTGATAACATCGCCGACCTGAAAAGGCTTGTCTGCGTGGAGCGACGCTCCGGCGAAAAGATTGCCAAGCGTTTCCTGTAGCGCAAGACCGATGATTAGACCGAATGCCGTGGAGGTCGCCAGCACAGTCGTGAGATCAACGCCCGTGATAAATATCTTGGAGAGAATCGTAAAGATGATGACATAGGCGATGATTGAAAAGATATTGCGTATCAGGTTGGGCGCTTCATAACCTTTGCGCAGGCGGAAAAAGAAACCGAAGATGAGCGAGTTGAGGCCGCGTATGACGACGATGGCGAGAAAGGCCCACAGCACCAGCTTCGTGATGTCGAGAATGGTCGCATGATACTCGGCGGCCCTCATGTTGTGGGCCAGATACGCGCGCAGAGCTTCCTCGAAGGCGTAAACAGAGATCACCGCCAGCGTGGCAATCGCCAGCGCGATGAAGAAAACCACGATCTTGTTTTTGCGTTGAGAAGGATTCACTGTCAGCTTTTCCCCTTGTAGAGAAAGGGCTCTTAGCGGGCGTACGTGTACCTCTGTAAGTCTATTCTTTTACCACCAACAGGCCAGCATTGGCGAGCGAAAATCTATTTCCTCCGGCGCTCCTCAGTTCATCGACCACAGGGTCAAACAGTCAGGCCTTCCGCCGCCCCTCTTTATGATTGAATCAGGTTCGGAAAGATCGTCGTCACGATCAACAGCAGCGAGAGCGCCGAGACTATGATCGCCGTCAGCCAGGCGGCGATATTATAAATGAGCCCATTCGTATGCGTGCCCATCAAATCTCTATCATTGACGAGCCGCAGGATAGCGAAGAGCAGCACGGGCAACAGCAATCCGTTCATCACCTGTGTGACGAGCAGCACGCGTATGAGCGGCAAGCCCGGCAGGATCGCGACCAGCGCACCCGTCGCCACCAGAAAGGTGAAAATGCCAAGGAAGATCGGCGCTTCACGAAAACTGCGCGAGACGCCTTTCTCGAACCCTAGAGCCTCGCTGATCGAGTAGGCTGTGGCCAGCGGCAGCACGCCCGCCGCCAGCATCGAAGCCCCGAAGAGTCCGACCGCAAACAGCAGCCCTGCATAAGGCCCAGCCAGCGGTTCAAGCGCGCGCGCCGCATCGGCTGCCGACTCGATCTCTATGCCGTGAACATGCAAGGTCGCCGCCGTCGAGATGATAATAAAAAAGACTATCGAGATGGCGAAGATTGTTCCAGTCCACACGTCTGCGCGCGTCAGTGCGTAATCTTCAGGCGTGACGCCCTTCTCGACCACGGATGATTGAACGTAGACCTGCATGTAGGGCGAGATGGTCGTGCCGACGATGGCGACGAACGTGAACAGGTAGGCAGGGGCAAAGCTCCAGGTGGGTCGAACCATCGCGCGCGCGACCTCGCCCCATGCGGGGCGCGCAAGAAAAGCAGAGATGATGTAACCCAGGAAGACCAGCGACATCACAAGGAAGACGCGCTCGACACGGCGGTACGATCCTTTGACGACGAGCCACCAGACGCTCATGGCCGCCAGCGGCACGGAGACGTAACGCGGCACGCCGAAGAGTTCTGTGGCCGCCGCGATGCCTACGAATTCCGAGACGGTCACGCCGCCGTTGGCGATCAGCAGCGCGAGCATAACGAGCGCCGTCCAGCGCACGCCGAAGCGTTCTCTGACCAGATCGGCCAGCCCCTTACCCGTCACCGCGCCCATGCGAGCGCACATCTCCTGCACAATACCAAGACTAATGGTGATGGGAATGAGCACCCACAGCAGGCCATAGCCGTGATGCGCGCCGACGGTCGCGAAGGTCGCAATCCCACCCGCGTCGTTACCGGCGTTGGCCGCGATCATCCCCGGCCCAAGGATCGCAAGATAACCGATGAGCCCGCGTCGCTGGGCTATCGTTCCGCGCAGACCACGAGCGCCACGCCGCCACAAGCGACGCCCTGCGGCTCGCACCGCTGCGCGTGATACGGCCATAATCGGGAGGGTCTCCGTCAGTCATACAATTTTAGATTTTGGATTTTAGATTTTGGATTAAGCGACGAAGATTATCATCTCTAAAATTTCAGGCTCAGAATCCTCGAACTGTGATGCAGGATACTGAGTCGAAAATCCAAAATCTAAAGTCTAAAATCAGAATTGCGCGAACAATCTTGGCAAACGCTGTCGCCAGCCGTGCGGCAGCAGTATCTCCATCGCATCGTCGACGGTGACGATGCCCAAGATGTCGCCCGCATCATCGAGCACGGGCAGCGCCAGCAGGTTATATTCCGCGATCTTTTGCGCCACGTTGCGCGCTGAGTCGTCCGGCTTTGCCGTTTGAAAGTCTTCGCGCATCACTTCTTCGAGCGGCGCTTCAGGGTCTGCGAGGATCAGGCTGCGAAGCGCAATGACGCCCAGGAGTTTCCAGGACTCTTCATGCTCGACGACGTAGAGGTAGTAGATCATGTTCGGCGTCTCTGCCATCTCGCGCAGCCGCGCCAGCGCTTCGCCTACCGTGAGTGAGCGCGGCAGCGTGACGAACTCCGTCGTCATCAATCCACCAGCCGTGTCATCCTCGTAAGGCAACAACTCCGCGACATCCGCCTGCTCCTCGCCCTCCATGCGATTGAGCAGGTCTTCGGCCTTCTCTTCCGGCAGATCGCCGAGCACGTCCGCAGCCTCGTCCGGCGACATCCATTCCAGAATATCCGCCGCGCGCTCTTCGTCCAGGTCGCCGATGATGTATGCCTGACGCTCTGCGTGCATCTCTTCCAAGGTCTCTGCGGCAGTCTCATCATCTAACGCTTCGACGATCTCCGAGCCGTGATGATACGAGAGGGCTTCTGCCAGGCGCGCGATCTCGACGGGGTGAAGCCGTCCGAGCTTATCGCTGGAGGATTTCAACTGCACTGTCGCCGCATCGGTCGCAAGGTATCCGACATCGGCCCAGTCTATGACTTCGACCGCGCGACTCGTGCCGACGAAACCGGCGGGTACGAGTCGCCGCCACAAACCCTGTAGGCTGACATCCGCGCCCATCACGCGCCATTCGGGCGCGGCCTCTATGATCTGCACATCGTTGACGCGCACCACACGCTTGCCGTCGACATCTATCAACTGCTTGTCGAGCACGTCGCGCGCGAGCAGCGCTTCGTTTTCGCGTCTGGTGAACGGGCGCAAGTCCAGGATGTCGGAATTAAGACGTATGCCCTGCTCGGAAAAGTGAGTGATGCGCCAGCGCGGCACAAAAAAATCGCGGCGGCGATAGCGCGCGACAAAGCCCGTCACCGGCGGATGATCCTCTTCGCCGAGACGCACTATGACATCTTTGATCGTCGCCACACGCTCGCCTTCAAGATCGCGAATGGGCCGACCCAGCACCTGTGATAGATAGAGCATATTTGTGATATGCGCCGACTGAACCGACGCTTCTTCGGCAGGATGATAACAAATGAAGCGACGGGTGACGAGGGAGGGAGAAGTGACGAATCAGGAGTGATAAGCAAAACATTCTTTCCGCTCATCGCTCCCGACTCATCTCTTTGTTATCTCAGTGGACGGAAAAAGGCGCGTATGTCCTGGGCCAAGAGTTCGGGCTCTTCCCATGCGGCGAAGTGGCCGCCGCGCGGCATCAATGTCCAGCGTGTGAGATTGTAAGAACGCTCGGCCCACTCGCGCGGCGGATGATCTATGTCTGCGGGAAAGATCGCAAGCGCCGTCGGTACTGTGACGCGCTCGTCCTGATGTTTGAAAGCTGCGGGCTCAATCCGAGATTCGTAGTAGAGACGAATGGACGAGTTGATCGTCTCAGTCACCCAGTAGATGGTCAGGTTCGTCAATAGCTCGTCTTTCGTAAAGCGCCGCTCAACATCTCCTGCACAGTCGCTCCACGCGCGAAACTTTTCCACAATCCAGGCGGCCAACGCGGCGGGTGAATCGTTGAGCCCGTAACTGAGCGTCTGAGGCTTTGTCGCCTGTATGTCGCCATATGCTCCTTCGTCGCGCTGCCAGCGCGCCTCATCTTTTAAGTACGCGCTCTCGGCTTCAGAGAGCGCACGCGCGCCCTCTCCCAGGTAGGGCCATGCGGGGTCTGTCAGGTGAATACCCGCGAGCCGTTCGGGGAAGAGAAGGCCCAGACGAGTTGTGATGCCAGTCCCTACGTCGCCGCCCTGCGCGCCGAAGCGGTTATAGCCCAGAACCTCTGTCATCAGTTTGGCCCAGAGCCGCGCGATCTCTCCTTTGTTCATGCCGTGCCGTGCGGGACGATCCGAGAACCCGTAACCCGGCAGCGACGGGACGACTACGTCGAAAGAGTCCGAGGGGTCTGCGCCGAATTTGGCAGGGTCTGTAAGGAGCGGTATGAGCTTGTGCATCTGGTAAAAGGTGCTGGGCCAACCGTGCGTGACGACGAGCGGCAGAGGATTACGTCCCTGACCGCGCTCGTGCACAAAATGAAGGCCAAGCCCGTCTAGAGAGACGCGAAAGTGCGACAGACGGTTGATCTCAGTTTCCACGGCACGCCAGTCGAAATCATGCTGCCAGTAATCGACAAGCTCTTTCAGATAACTGAGGCTTGTCCCGTAATCCCAGCCTGCATCCTCCAGTTCGTCCGGCCAGCGCGTGCGCCCGAGTCGCGCACGCAGATCATCCAACGCAGCCTGCGGTACTTCTACCTTAAAGGGTTGCACATTCATCGCCCATCCCTCTCGCAGTTTGAATTTATATTCGTCGGTGAAGATAAAAGCCGTCACCCTTTCAGCCCGCTTTGGCCAGCGGCGCCTGACGCTTTCTCCAGCCGCTAAAATATTTGACGACGCGTGCGAGGGCGACCAGCCTGCTTTTTCCCTTAACTTTACGCGCGCGTGTCTGATTGCTGCCGCTGCGTGCCACGTGTGTCTTTGCGAGGCTCTCGTTCAAACGCTCAATGCTCCAACGCTCGATTTCGCCCATGCCTTCCTCCCAGGGTAGCTTTACCCGTTGATCCTCTTGTCGATGAGCTTTCAAGGCCCATTCTTGACCGCAGGTGGTTAACCTGCTAAATTAGTTTTGCTGGTTGGAAGAATAACGCCGATTGTGTAACCTGTCAAGAGCGTTTTGCCGGTTGCACAGAAAATCTGGAGAGAGACGTATGATCGTCGAGATGGGGACGCGGGCGGCGACAGAAGAGATGGTGGGCGGGCGCTTGTGTCTGGACTTTGCCAACACTGTGCATAGCTTTCACGCGGAAGAGAAACGCGACGAGCTAAGCAGCTACGCAGACCTGTTGGAGTGGAGCAGGCAGGCGGGCGTCATAACTGACGCTGAAGCGCGGCGTCTACTGCGCGAAGCGAATGCGCATCCTGTGAAGGCTCATCGTGCGCTTGAGCGAGCCAAGGCCCTGCGCGATGCGATCTTCAGAATATTCGCGGCCACAGCCGCAGAGCGCTCGCCGGAGCGAGACGATCTACTGCTCTTGAACTCCGTGCTGGCAGAAAGCTTGACGCACACGCGCGTCGTCGAGGGCGAGGACGGTTTCGTCTGGGGCTGGGCCGAAGAGGATACGCTGGATAAACTGCTGTGGCCGCTGGCACGCTCGGCAGCAGACCTTTTGACTTCGGACGAGTTGAACAGGACGCGCGAGTGCGGTGGCGAGTCCTGCACCTGGCTCTTTATGGATACGAGCAAGAATCGCAGTCGTCGCTGGTGCGACATGAAGGGCTGCGGCAATCGCGCCAAGTCGCGCAGGCATTACGAGCGCAAGCGCACGAACGCACTAAAGACTGCCTGAGATGCCGTATGAGCCGTAGATTTGGTATGGGCTGAAAGTTTCGATATTAGCTTATGCGGCCTGCGGCCTGCGCTTTTGATTGACGCTTAAAAGCCCTGACCGATTCCGTCAGTTGCTGCATCTGTGTGTGAGGGAAAGGGCGTCTCCAGTTTCGATCAAACTCGTCCGTCTCAATGTCCCTGTGCAACGCGCGCAACGCCCGCCAGAAGGCCTGACAAAACTCCAGCCTCGAACTCTTAAGCGAGAAAACCGTGCGACTATCTTTCAGAGAGCGGCGATGATCCGTGTAATGTATGACCTTAAGAAAAACAGCGTCGCCTCTGACAGTAATCTTGAAGTCCAACTCGTCCGGCTCGCAGCTCCACTTGACCGTTTGGCTTTTCTTTCCAACGCCGTTGCCGTCGACTAAGGTCGTCAGACTTTCGATCAGCTCACGCAGCGAGTCATAAGGCTTGCAGGCGACGACCGCGACGAAGCTTTCCCCATTGGCCTCCAGACCAAAAGACATCCAACCGCTTTGCGGGCTATTGAAGACGACTCGAAATGGTTTGTTCATGCGGCCCTTGTAAGTTCAATCGCGCGTCCCGTTTTTTAAGCGTTCGATGGCGCGCTCCAACGCGCGGTCGCGGCGCGCGCGCAAATCCGAGAGGTCTAGCGTGATACGTTCGTCCGGCATCAGCCCGCGTCCTTCCAGACGTTCACCCGTCGCGGTGCGGTAATCCATCTCGCTGACATCCAGAGCGCCGCCGTCGGGCAGCGTGTGGCGGCGGCGGATGGCGAGCACGCAGCCGCATGTTGGCCCACCGATCACAACGGCGCGTCCGCTTTCCCTGATGGTCGCGACGAATATCTCAGCGGCGCTGGAGGTTTTCTCGCTCGTCAGTATGACGACGGGAACTCTCAGGAGCGCGACGGCTTCGGCGGCAAAGAGCATGGCCGAGCGCGTTTGCGGCGCAAAGGCCGTGCGACCCGTGCGATCCATAAAGCGACCAAGACTGCTGCCCGTCGGCAGAAAGGCAGAGGCGATCTCCGTCATAGCCTCTGCTTCGCCGCCGCCGTTATTGCGCAAGTCCATGACGAGGCCGCGCACGTCTCGCAACTTTCCACGCAGAGCGCGCATAAAATCGACCGCCACGGCTGGCGTAAAAGCATCGAAAGAGACCAGCCCGATCCCACCTTGCAGACGCCGCACACTGAGCAAGGCCGTGCGATCTCTCCACTGCCTGCGCAAACTAACAATACGTTCCCTTTCATCATCTCTGCGCCAACCGACTCTGACCCTTGTATCGCGCTCGCCGTCAAAGATCGTCGCCATCGCGCGCAGACGCGCCGCCGCCACTGTGCTTGAGCCCGCCTGCTCTTCCAAACGTCTGGCAAAAACTTCGAGCGCCGCCACGCCGTCGACGCTCGTGATGATGTCGCCCGCGCGCAGTCCTGCGCGATCTGCTTCCGATCCTTCTTCGACTGCGACGACGACGGGCGCGCCCGCCACTTCGCGTACAGAGAGGCCAACGCTGATGACGTGCGGGTGTTGCCAATCGAACTTTTCATCCGGCGCATAGACGCGCGTGTGCGCATCACGCAGGCTGCCGACCATGCGGCGCAAAACGGTATAGAACTCCGCAGAGCTTTGCGCAGAGGCCGCGAGCGGGCGAAACTCTTCGCGCTCTCGCCGCCAGTCTATGCCGTGAAATGAGGGATCGTAATAGCGTTCGCTGATGGTCTGCCACACATCGTCGAAGACTGCGAGGCGGCCCTCGCGCGTCTCTATTAAAGCGGCGCGCGAATCATTCGCCGATGCAGGAAGATCGAGCGCCAGAGCATCGCAGGAAAGCAGAGCGTAGAAGAAGAGTAAAAGCAGAGCGAAAGGCGCAGCGCTGAATAAGCTCGGCGCGAACGCGGCTTTCCGTTTCTCTTCTTCTCTCTTTGACAGGTTCATTGCTTTGGCGGCTTGCGGAAATTATAGCGTAGCAGAACGCGCATAGGCACGGGCACACCCGCGCGCATCGCCGGGCGAAAATGCATTTTACTGACTGTCTCTGTGGTCGCCTCTTCGAGGCCAAAGCCGGCCCATCGCACCACGTCTATACGACCGACCTCGCCGTCCGCGCCGATCTCCACCTGAACATCGACGACCGCTTCGACTTCGATGCGCGCGGCTGTGTCCGGATACGGCGGACGAAGTCGCCTGTAAGGTTGCGGCAGCCTCAGACCCTGTGCTTCTGATTCGGCGGCGTCTTCGGGCGCATCCTCAATAAGGGGCGTGCCGTGTGATTGAAGAACGGCGTTGCGCGCGCGGTATTCGTCCTCCTGCGCGCGACGAATCGCAATGGCGTAACGCTGGCGCAGCTCGCCGCCACGGAGTTCGGCAAAGAGCCGCTTTTCAGCTTCTTCTGGTGTTGCCGCCTCAAAACTCGGACGCTCCCAGAGAATCAATCGGCCTGTGCGCGCGCTGACGATAAAGATAGCAACGTAAGCCTCCCAGTAGTCCTTACCTGAGGACGGCGAGCGGCGAAGCGTCTGCGCGTCGCCCGTCAAAAAAAAGTCGCAATCAATGACCGAGCCAAGATTTCGCGCCTCTTCGAGCGTCATGTTGAGCGAGCCCGCGTAGCCCGCTCCGAGCGCGGCGGCGCGACCCTGATCGCGATCCATGACCGAGACTCGCTCGTCCGCAGAGAGCCACTTTGCGAGATGATCGGCTGTGCGCCGTCCATCCTCAGTATTGCCGAAGTCGAGCACGGCCACGCGCGCCCTGCGAAACACGGGCGGGCTCTCCTGCTGCTGCTGCTCCTGCGCCGTCGTGTTTGCGTGAAGCGCGCAGGTCAAAGCGACGAGAACAAAGGCCCAAAGAAATCTGATACGAATAGCCACGCGATATTTTTTATTTGAAAAGGGACGGGAAAGTCTAGATGTGTGCCACACCACACACATCTCGAAAAATCTTCAGACTCAATCTTATACTCTCAGGCACAGATTCTGACAACTGATCTATATTAGCTTTCCTGTCCTGCTTCTTTCGCGCTGTCGCCGCGCCGCCAGAGTTTTTGTGACGGCACTCGCAGCGCACGGTTAAACTTGCTGGACGCGTTCTCCCAGGCGATGATGGCCGTCAGCTCGACAATCGCATCGTCCGTGAAGACGGCGCGCAGGCTCTCGAAAAACTCGTCCGTGACCTCGCGCCCCGTAATCGTCATCGCGTCCGCGTATCGAAGGGCGAGGCGCTCCTCCGCGCTGTAGAGCGGACTCGTCATGTATTCCGCGAGGGCTTCGATCTTCTCGCGTGTGATCCCAAGCTCGCTGCCCACGGCAGCGTTGATGTCCTGTCAAAATTCGCAGCCGTTCAGGGACGCGACGCGACGGTTAAGAAGCGCCTGAAGTTTCGCGTCGATCAAACCCGACGCATCAATCCCCGCCCACATACCGCGCGCGCCGCGAAAGATCGTCGGACGCCGCGCGTAAATCAGATGATTGAGCAGGGGCGCGCCCCAACGCTTGGCCTGCGCATCTAAAACCTGCCTTGTGTACTTGTCGACTTTGGTTTGATCTACATCCTCAATGCGTGCCATGAGTCTTAACCTCTGCGGCTTTGAGATAGGCGGGCGCTTGCGCTTGCACGTGGGCCGTGCCGTATCTCACATTGTCCGGATAATACTCTGCATAGAGTTGAACCTTGCCCGCCACTTCTTCGCCTGCCTGATCTGCGACGAGCGCGAGCGCCAGATCGATTCCGGCAGAGACGCCCGCCGCCGTCCAGACATGTCCGTCGCGCACAAAACGTTTCTCGTCCACAGTGACACCGTGCAAAGCTCGAAGACGATCGAGCGATGCCCAGTGAGTCGTCGCTTGCTTTCCATCGAGCAGACCAGCGGCCTGCAAAATAAACGAACCTGTACAGACCGACAGCACCTCGCGGCAGTGGGTCGCCTGTCGTCGCACGAACTCTAATAACTCTTGATTGTTTACTTCCGCGCGCGTGCCCTGTCCGCCGGGTATCAGTAGATAATCGAGCGGCGGGCAATCCGCAAAGCTATGATCCGCGACCAGCTTCATACCCTTGGCGCAAACTATCTCGCCGCCGTTTTGACTGACCATCAAGCGATGCTCAGGCCCACCGGCATACTTGCTCCACACTCCTATGATCTCCCATGGGCCAACCAGGTCAAGCTCTTCAAGATCAGGGAAAAGTAGAAAGCCAAAGTTCATAAATTGTACTCCGTGATATTACTCGTTAGACAAGTCGTCCCTTTATGAACTGTAGGTGAATATTTTGTGGATAGTTATTCACCACAGAGACACAGAGAGCACAGAGGTGGCACAGAGAAAAACTTTAGTCCCAGCCGAGGATTTTTCGCCGGATGCCTTGTTTAAGCACTTCAACGTTGAAGTTTATTAATAGCCCTACTCGCCAGCCACCGAGACGGAGATAAGTCAGTAATTGCGCTTCGTGGACGGGCGCAAGAGCTTCTACTGATTTTATCTCAACAACGACCAGTCCCCCTATCAATAGGTCAAGGCGATAACCACACTCCAATCGAAGCCCTTTATATTCCAGCGGCAAAGGCCGCTCACGCTCGAAAGTAATTCCGCGCAGGCTAAGCTCCCTGCATAAACACTCTTGGTAAGCCGACTCAAGTAATCCTGGGCCAAGCGCACGATGTACCTCTATCGCTGCTCCAATAGTCGCTTCAGTAATTCGATTGATGTGAGGTTTCAATCTTCTCTGTGCTCCCTCTGTGTTCTCTGTGTCTCTGTGGTGAGGTTTACTAATAGAGACTCAGAACTAACGTATGGCAGGGCAGTGATACCTTATTAACAATTATAAGTCCACTTCAATCTCCGGTCTTCGCAACCGCGTGTGGCTGCGGAGCGGCGCTGTGATAGATGGCGTAGACTGCATCTTTGACTTCGGGCGGAAAGCAGATGCGGTGAAGCTCGTAGCCACGCTGAAGGCCGCGCACGGCATCACTTACTTCGCTGATCTCGCGTATCACGGGCCGAGCGTAGCCGTCCTCGACATAGATGCGAGCCTTCGGCTCAGCCGCGCCTTCAGCCGTGTAATAGTTGTAGTAGGGAACGTCGCCCGCGTGGTCTTCTATAAAATAGTATTCGGGATCAAAGCCAGCGCTCTCTACACGCTGTCGCGCTGCCGTGAGAAAATCCGTGCGCTCACCTTCGGGCATATCCAGATCAATCGCTTTGAAGAGACGACGACCGATAAAGCGACGGCTCAGGTCTCTCAAAACGGAGTCCTCTGCGCGCTGCCATTGCTTGATGTGAAAGATCACATCGGAATCGTCCATTTCGAGATGTTCTTCGAGGGTGAGCGGCTGGCGGCGCAGCACCTTCTCGAAAGCAGTGCCGGGCGCGCACCAGACCTCTTCGCCCGCTTCCAGAAGTGTGAGCGCGCGGCGCAGAGCGGAGCGCAGGACGGCTTCGGCAGAACGCAGCGTGCGATGAAAATAGACCTGTCGAAACATGTAGTAACGCGCCTGCAAGTATTCCTCGACCGCGTGCAGTCCGCGCGCGGCGACATAGATGCGGTCGCCCGTCTCGTCAATCTGGAGCGCGTTGATAATCCACTCCAGATCGTAGATGCCGTACTTTGCGCCGGTCATCAGAGAATCGCGCAGCAGATAGTCCATGCGATCAACGTCGAGTTGCGAGGAGACGAGCTGTGCGAGCGCGGCGGGCTTAAATTTACCCTCTATGATGCTC
>Ga0190273_10000536_pt1 | contig 14163 bp, 13 predicted proteins | sample Popmic504IS_FD_134513 | JGI IMG/M metagenome (GOLD analysis project Ga0190273, IMG submission 134513) | Populus adjacent soil microbial communities from riparian zone of Shoshone River, Wyoming, USA - 504 IS | ecosystem: Environmental > Terrestrial > Soil > Riparian zone > Trees stand | place... | reverse complement strand
GGCCGAGGTCAGGGTCAGATTCTCGATGTTGGTGAACAACCCGGTGTAGCCCGGAGCATTGAAGTCGATCGTGTAGTTCCCCCTCAGGAACATGCCGTCATAGCCGGCGCCGCCGTTCACCGTGTCGCCGGTGGCGAACCTGTCCTCGGCATAGAAGAAGATGTCGTTGCCGAGGCCGCCGGTGAGCGTGTCCTTGCCCTTGCCGCCATAGACGACGAACTTGGCGTCGGTCTCGGCCGAGCCGTCGAAGGTGAAGTCCTCGCCTTCGAGCAGCGCCGCGCCGTTGATCCTCGCCTGGACTCCGGCGGCGAAATTGGCGTCGCTGATGGTCAGCCCATAATCGTAGCGGTTCGTCCCCGGCTCGCCGAAATTGGTGTTCGAGCCCGCGAGCAAGGAGATATTCTCGATCTGGGTGATGTTGGCGCCGAGCGTGAGGGCGCCGTAGGGGCCCTGGAGGACGAGGGTGTCGGTGTCGTCGCTGCCGTTGACGACGTCGGCTCCCGTCAGGGTCGCTCCGAAGAAGATGGCGTCGTTGCCGATGCCGCCGAAGACCGTGTCGTTGCCGCCGTCGTAGAGGCGAAAGATGTCATTCCCGCGCCCGCCGGTCAGGTTGTTGTTGCCGCCGTTGCCGCGGAAATCGTGGGCGATGTCGTTGAGCGCGAACAGATCCTCGACATTGGAAAGCGCGACGAGGCTGTGGGTGGCGAGCCGAGTGAAGATCAGGTCCCTCCCCTCGCCCGCATTCTCCTCCACGACGTCGCCGGCATCGTCGACATAATAATTGTCGTCGCCGGCGCCGCCCCGCAGGATGTCGGCGCCCAGGCCGCCGTCGAGCGTGTCGTTGCCGGCCTTGCCCTCCAGCGTGTCGTCGCCCGCCTCGCCGGTCAGGCGATTGGCGAGGCCGTTGCCGGTGAGACTGTCGTCGAAGGCCGACCCGCCGGCGCCCTCGACGTCGACGAGCGAATCGCCGCCGCCGCCGCTGCCCAGCTGGCCCGGCGCCGCCAGGACGACCGTCACGCCCGCCGCCGCGGTGGTGTAATAGACCATGTCGAAGCCGGCACCGCCGTCATAATGATCCCCGGCGATGCCGGTGAAGAAATGGTCGTCGCCGGCACCCGCATACAAGGCGATCGAGCTGGCGTTCGAGACGATCACGTCCCCTCCGTCGCCGGCCTCGACGGTGAGCAGGCTGGCCTGGGTGGCGATGGTCAGGTGATCGTCGTGGCCGGTGCCCCGTAAATAGGCCAGGGTCTCGATATTCTGGATCGTCCCGCCGCCGAGGACGAAGGGCTGCCCGGAGACGATGCCGGCGGTGCCGAAGGTCGCGCCGGCGGCAAGGCCGCCCAGCGACAGCCACAAAGTATCATTGCCGACGCCGCCGTCGGCATCGTCGCCATAGCCGATCGCGAGCGTGTCGTTGCCCTCGCCGCCGGTCAGCTGGTCGTGCTCCAGCCCCATATCCGCCGCGGGCGTGTAGGTCGCGGCCTGGTAAGGGCTGTCTGGCAGGAAATCCCCCGAAACGAGCTTGTCGTCGCCGCTATTGCCGCGAAGCACGTCGCCCCCGCTGCCGCCGGAAATGACGTAGCTGTAGTAAGCGGCGGCGCTGATGTCGTCGTCGCCCGCTTCGCCGTAGACGGTGCCCCTGTAATAGGATTGCTGCAGGACGATGGTGTCGTTGCCGGCACCGCCATAGGTGACGCCGTGCGAGTAGATGGTGTCGTTGCCGTCGCCGCCATGCGCCGAGGAAAAGGAGTTGGTCGGGGTATAGATTATGTCGTCCCCCGACCCGCCGTCGACGTCGTGGGTATATCCGCTCATTCTGGCGTCGAGCGTGTCGTTGCCGTCGTCGCCATACAGATAGAAGTTATAATAATCGGCGAGGATATAGTCGTTGCCGCCATTGCCGTGGACCGTCGAGAATCCGTAATAGCTTCCGACCGGATAGAGGGTGTCGTCGTAATTGCTGCCCTGGATGTCCATCGTCTGGGTGACGCCGCTGATCGTGCCGCCGCCGACGACGATCGACCCGCCGCTCCACTGGGTCCGGAAATCGGCATAGACCCCGGAGGTCGCCCCGAGGAAGTTGATGAACATCTTGTTGTAGCCGGCGCCGCCGCTGACGTCGTCGCCATAGCCCGCCACCAGCAGGTCGTCGCCGTCGCCGCCGGTCAGGACGTCGTGCTCGATGCCGACGTCGAGCGAGACCGTGGAGAAATAGGCGTAGACCAAATTCGCCACGTCGTAGGAGACGAGGATATCGTCGTTGGCGCCCCCGTCCAGCGTGTCGGCGCCGGCGCCGCCGTATAATGTGTCGTTGCCGCCGTTGCCGGAGAGCTGGTCGTTGCCGCCATTGCCGTAACCGGTGTCGGCGTCCGCGCCGCCGGTGAAGATGTTCGGCCCGCCGTCGCCGTTGAAAATCGCCATGCCTCGAACCCCCCGGTCCCTCATCGGAACCAAGCGCCCGATGCCAAGTGGCTAGCGGGGCATTGGAAAATGCACAAGTGCCGGGGGGCGGATGCCGTTGCGGGGTGGTAGCGGAGGAGGGACTTGAACCCCCGACACGCGGATTATGATTCCGCTGCTCTAACCAGCTGAGCTACTCCGCCCCATTCGGGCTCCGGCGTCCGCCGGGCGTGCGCGCTATAGGAACGGCCGCGCAGTCGGTCAACTGGAGGGGCCGGCCGTCTTTTTCAGCCCCGACCCTGCTTGTTTCACGGCTGGAACCCCTCCGCCCCTCCTGTCGTTTCCGGGCCGACTGGAGACATCATATGGAACTGCTGACCCCTCTTGAAACCCTGTGCAGGATCATCATCCGCGCCCGGGAGAACGAGGCGCAGGTGCCGGCTCAGGATCCCGACGAGGATGCCGACAATGTCGACGATTTCGACGACGAGGGCGGCGAGGCTCTCTCGGTCCTCGAGGATGAGCTCAACAGCGGGGTGGAGGAAGAGCTTCGAGCCATCCTCGACGATCTCGCCGACGACCAGCTCGCCGAGACCCTGGCGCTCGCCTGGGTCGGCCGCGGCACTTATGACGTCAGCGAATGGGACGATGCCTGCGCCGAGGCGAACGACATCGATCCGGAGAGCGGCATAGACGAGCTGATGGACATGCCCTTGCTCGCCTCCCACCTCGAGGCGGGGCTGGCGGCGTTCGACTATAGCTGCGACGGAGTCGGGCAGCTCGATTGACCTCCTCCCCTCCCTGCAAGGGAGGGGCCGGGGGTGGGTCGTCGCAGGCGGCCGAAACCAGCGCCGCGAAAGTCTCGCTCCGCTCGCCTACCCACCCCTAACCCCTCCCTTCCAGGGAGGGGAAGCTAGCCCCTGAACACGAACTGCTTCACCGGCTCCCATGGGCCGTCCAGGTATCGCCACACCGCCAGACCCTTGATGGCCAGCGGACGCCGCTCGAATCCTGCCCGAAGCCGGGCCTGGAGCGCCCTGGCCTCCTTCGGCTCGACCTTGTTCTGCACCGTGATGTGCGGCTGCCACGGGCTCATGTCCTGGGGCGTCAGCAGGCCGCGAAGCGCCAGAGCGAGATCGTAGCGTATGTCCTCCAGCTCCTCGCTCTCGACCCGAAGGGCGGTGCCCTCGCCGAGGTCCATGATCCCGGCGATCGTCGCGACAGGGGCCGGAGTCGCCGCGTAGCCAGCCATGCGGCGGCCAAGCTCGCCCTCGACGCTCGGCGGGAGGTGCCGAAACAAGGTGAGATGGGCCGGCACCCGGTTGCGCTCGGGAGGGTAATGGCACCGCCGCAGCTCCTGCAGCCAGCCATTGTCGCCGTCGCCGAACAGGGCGGTGACGATGAGGGGCGCGGAGCCGCTCAGATCTCCACCTGGCTGCCGAGCTCGACCACCCGGTTGGGCGGGAGCTTGAAGAATTCCATCGCGCTCTCGGCGTTGCGGAGCATCCAGCCGAAAAGATGCTCGCGCCAGACCGGCATGCCGCGCTTGCGCGCCGCGATCAGGGTCTGGCGGGACAGGAAGAAGCTGGTCTCCATCATCTTGATGTCCCGCCCGCAGCTCACCGTGGCCAGCGCCTTCGGAAGGTCGCTCTCCTCCATGAAGCCGAAGCGCAGGATCAGCCGGAAGAAGCCCTCGCCGAGATCGGTGAGGTCGCAGCGCCGGTGCGGCTCGACATAGGGCATGTCCTCGATGACCACGGTGAGGAGCATCACCCGCTCGTGAAGGCAGCGGTTATGCTTGAGGTTGTGGAGCAAAGAGGGCGGGACGCCCTGGTGCGCCGTGGTCAGGAAGACCGCCGTGCCCGGCACCCGGACGACGCTTCCGGCGGCGGACTTGATGAAGATCTCGGTCGGCATCGCCGAATCGGAAAGGTGGGCGCGCATCAGCTGCCGCCCCTTCGCCCAGGTGGTGAGGAGGATGAAGGCGACCACTCCGACCAGCAGCGGGAACCAGCCGCCGTCGGGCACCTTGGTCAGGGTCGCGCTGAAGAAGGCGAGGTCGACCGCGAGGAACAGGATGAGCAAAGGCACCCGGCGCGACGGCTTCCAGGTCCAAAGAGACGAGATCAGGGCGGCGAGAAGGCAGGTGTCGATCAGCATCGCCCCGGTGACGGCGACTCCGTAGGCCGAGGCGAGCTCGGACGAGCTTCGGAAGGTGACGACGAGGACGAGCGCGGCGGCCATCAGGGTCCAGTTGACGACGGGAATGTAGATTTCGCGATGCTCGGTCGTGTGCTCGATCCTCAGCCTCGGCACGAAGCCGAGCTGGATCGCCTGCTGGGTGACGGAGAAGGCGCCGGTCACCACCGCCTGGGTGGCGATCGTCGCGGCGAGGATCGAGAGGAGGACCAGGGGCAGCTCGAGCCCTCTCGGCGCGAGGCTGAAGAAGGGGCTCGCCACAGCGGCCGGATCGGAGAGGATGAGGGCGCCCTGCCCCAGATAATTGAGCATCAGGGCGGGCAGGACGAAGAAGAACCAGCCGTAGCGGATCGGCCTCCGGCCGAATCGGCCCATCTCGGCGTAGAGGGCCTCGGCGCCGGTCACCGCCAGGACCACCGAGCCGAGCGCGAGAAAGGCGAGCCAGGGCTGGGCGGCGAAGAATCGGAAAGCATGGCGCGGATCGAGCGCCGCGACCACCTCCGGATGGCGTGCGACCGCGAGCGCCCCGAACAGCCCGATGGTCAGCAGATAGAGCGAGATGACCGGCCCGAACCAGCGTCCCAGCCGAGCCGTTCCCCCCTTCCGGCCGACGAACAGCCCGACGATGATCCCCGCGGCGAGCGGAAGCACCGCCGGCGCCAGTCGCGGATCGACGACCGCCAGCCCCTCGACCGCGGCGAGCACCGAAATCGCCGGAGTCACCATCGAATCGCCGTAGAAGAGCGCGCAGGCGAACACGCCCAGGAGGACGATGCCGCCGCTCCACCGCGCCTTGCCGCCCGCCTTGCGCGAAATGAGCGCGAGCAGGGCGAGGCTTCCCCCTTCCCCCTTATTGTCGGCGCGGATCAGGATGGTGACGTATTTGAGCGTCACCACGATGATCATCGCCCAGAAGATCAGGCTGAGGACCCCGAAGATGTTGAGCGCGTTGGGCGGAAGCTCGTGGTGGCCGGTGAAGGCCTCGCGGAAGGCGTAGATCGGGCTTGTGCCGATGTCCCCGAAGACGACTCCGATCGCGCCCAAGGCGAGCCGCGCCTGCGAGCGGCCGCGCGCGCCGGGCGCGGGCGGGGAGGCCGCATTGGAATCGGAGGCGATGGGGGCGTCGGTCATGTCGGAAAGGCGGCGGCGTCTAGCATGGCGGCGGGCGCCTTCGCAACGGCGACAAAGCGGACAAGCGCCGCTATAGGGCCGCCAACCCTCGCTTCACGGAGTCGGATATGCGCGTCGGCGTGCCCAAAGAGATCAAGAACCACGAATATCGGGTCGGGCTGACCCCGGCCTCGGTCGCCGAGCTGGTCAGCGCCGGCCATGAGGTGATCGTCGAGACGAGGGCCGGCCTCGGCATCGATTTCGACGACCGGGATTATATCGACGCGGGCGCGCGAATCGCTGCGGACGCCGCCTCGACCTTCGCCCAGAGCGACATGATCGTGAAGGTGAAGGAGCCGCAGCCGCAGGAGATCGCCCTCCTCGAGCCGCGCCACTTGCTCTTTACCTATCTCCACCTCGCCCCCGATCCCGAGCAGGCCAGGGGCCTGATGAAGTCGGGCGCAACCTGCATCGCCTATGAGACGGTGACCGCGAACGACCGCTCCCTCCCGCTCCTCAAGCCGATGAGCGAGGTTGCGGGCCGGATGTCGATCCAGGTCGGCGCCCATTATCTCGAGAAGGAGCAGGGCGGCCGAGGCGTGCTTCTCGGCGGAGTCCCCGGAGTCGCTCCGGCCAAGGTCGCGATCCTCGGCGGCGGGGTCTCGGGCGTCAACGCCGCCCAGATGGCGGTCGGGATGCGCGCCGACGTCACCATCTACGACATCTCCAACGCCCGCCTCGCCGAGCTCGACATGTTCTTCGGAAGCCAGATCAAGACCGCTTATGCCTCAAGGGCGGCGATCGCCAAGGCGGTGACCAAGGCCGAGCTGGTCATCGGCGCCGTCCTCGTCCCGGGCGCCGCGGCCCCGAAGCTCGTCACCCGCGACATGCTCAAGACGATGAAGCGCGGCTCGGTGCTGGTCGACATCTCGATCGACCAGGGCGGCTGCTTCGAGACGTCGCGGGCGACGACCCACGACAATCCGGTCTACGAGATCGACGGAGTCATCCATTATTGCGTCGCCAACATGCCCGGCGCCGTCGCCCGCACCTCGGCCTTCGCCCTCAACAACGCGACCTTGCCGTTCGTTCTCAAGCTTGCCGGCCAAGGTGCTGAAGCAGCAATGAAAGCCGATCCGCACCTTGCCAACGGACTCAACGTTTCCGGAGGCAAGATCCGCCACCAGGCGGTGGCCGAGGCGCTCGGCCTGCCGTTCGAACCGGCTTAATTCCTCCCCTCCCTTCCCAGGGAGGGGATTATCTTTGCTGCGCCCTCGCCTGCCGGACCATCTCGAGCTGGCGCTGCAGGCCTTCCCGCCAAGGCGAGTCCGCCGGGCTCAGCGCCAGCGCCTGGCTCCAGCTCAGCTCCGCCTCCTCGAAGCGCCCGTTCTGGGCGAGCGCGATGCCGTAGAAGATGCGCGGGCCAGGATGCTCAGGCGCGAGCGAAACGGCTCGTCGGAAGGCCAGGTCCGCCGCCGGGCTGAGCAGGCCGTTGCCGTGCAGGACGAGGGCGTCGCCATAGCCAGTCCAGAGGATCGCATTTTCCGGATGAGCGCGAATGGCCGACCGGATCAGGCCGGCCCCCTGGCGCGTGTCGCCTCGAGCGAGGTAACGCTCGGACATGGTGAGCCACCGGTCGGCGCTGTCGAACTGCCCGAACATGTCCTTGCGGAGCGTGGCGAAGGCGGTCTCCGGCAGCGGCGGCCGTTCCGCGGCGGCCTGCGGGCTGCCGGGCCGGCCGGGACTGCCCTGCCAGGCATAGCCAGCGCAGGCGAGTAGCAAGGCGGCCGCGAGAAGCTGGGCGCCGGCCCGGTCGAGGCGTGCGAAGCGCCAGACCGCGACGAACGCGGCGGCCGCCAGCACGAGGAAAGCCAGCCAGCCCATGATCAGCTGCACCATGCCCCGCATGGTGCAGCTTCGTCTGGGAGACAAAGCGACCTGATCATCGCGGCTTGCGCCGGAAGCGGCCGCGAGCGAGCCAGGCGCCGAGGCCGACCAGCACGAGCGGCGCCGCCCAGAGCGGCCAGGTGAGCGGCTCGACCGGGGGCCTGTAGCTGACCCAGGCGCCGTAGCGGTCGACCAGCCAGCTCCGGATCGCCTCGGGCTTCTCCCCGGCCGCGATCCGCTCGCGCACCAGAGCGCGCATGTCGCCGGCCATGTCGGCGTCGCTGTCGGCGATCGACTGCCCCTGGCAGACGAGGCAGCGCAAGGTCTCCATCAGCGCCTTGGCCTCGGCCTCCTGCCTCGGATCCTCGAGCTGGGTGTAGGCGTAGCGCGAGGGTGGCAGGGTGGACTGCGCGAAGGCGGGGGCGGCGAGGAAGAGCAAGGCAAGCGCCGCCATGCTCCCCGGCGCAGGCCGGGGTCCAGCACGAAGACGGGACTGGGCCCCGGCCTGCGCCGGGGAGCACCCTGCGCGGGACCCCCTCATCTCGCCGCCTCGTACGCCGCGATTATTTCCGCGACATTCTCCGGCCTGATGTCGCCGATATGCTGGTGGCGGATGACGCCCTTGCCGTCGACGACGAAGGTCTCGGGCACGCCCGACGAGCCCAAGGCGAATTGGACCCGGCTGGCGGGATCGGCGCCGATCCGCTCGAACGGGTCGCCCCATTCGCCGAGGAAGCTGGCGACGTCCTCGGTGCGGTCGCGGACGGCGACTCCGTCGATCGGCACCCCGCGCCGTTTCAACGCCATCAGCTGCGGCGCCTCGGCCTTGCACGGCACGCACCAGCTGGCGAAGACATTGACCAGGCGGGGCTTGCCGGAGCGCAAATCGGCGGCGGCCAGCGGCGGATGGCTCGCCACGGCGGGCTCGAGCGCGAATTCGGGCATCGCCTTGCCGATCATCCGCGAGCGAATCTCGGTCTCGGGCGGCTTGCGCAACCCGAGTCCGACGGTGACCAGGAAGGCCAGGAACACCGCCAGCGGAAGCCAGAGGAACAGTCGCTTCATGCCCAGGCCTCCTGCCGCCCGGAGCGCCGCTCGCGGCGGACCCGGCCGACAAGGGCGAGCAGCCCGCCCAATGCCACCATCGCTCCGCCGAGCCAGATCAAGGTGACGAAAGGCTTCCACCACAGGCGCAGCTGCCAGCGCCCTCCCCCGTCCGGCTTGCCGATCACCGTGTAGAGCTGGCCATCGAGGCGGGTCGCGATTGCGGCCTCGTTGGTCTCGGTCGGAGGCGAGCTGAACATTCGCGCCTGCGGCAGAAGCACGAAGGGAGCGCCGGTGCCGCGGCGGACGACGAGCCTCGCCTCGACCGCGGTCCAGTTGGGCCCGGCGAGCGGCTCCACCGACTCGAAGCGAAGGCTGTAGGGGCCGACCCGGACGGTTTCGCCGACCCGGGCGGCGACCAGGGTCTCTTTGGTGAAGGCGGACTCGCTCGCCATTCCCGCGAGAGCGACGGCGATCCCGAGATGGGCGATCACCATCCCCCAGGTGAAGAGCGGCGTGCGCAGAAGCTTGCGCTTCCACAAGGGCGCCAGGCTGGCGGCGCCGACTCCGATCGCCAGCATCAGGCCGAGCAAGGGCAGGATGCGCAGGCCGGGCACGAACAGGATCAGCCCCAGCAGGGCCAGAGCGGTGACCAGGATCGGGAGCGCGATCCGTCCCGCCACCTCGCGCAACCGGTCGCGGCGCCAGCGCAGCAGCGGCCCCGCCGCCATCGCCGCGACCAGGACGAGCGCGAGCGGCCCGGCGGCGGTGTTGAAATAAGGCGGGCCGACCGAGAGCTTCTCCCCCGTCGTCGCCTCGGCGGCCAATGGATAAAGGGTCCCGACGAGGACGATCCCGAGCACGGCCGAAAGCAGCAGGTTGTTGAGCACCAGCGCGCCTTCGCGGCTGACCGGCTCGAACGTCGAGCCCTCCTTCACCGTGCCGACGCGCAGCCCGAACAGGGTGAGGGCGCCGCCGATGTAGAGGGTGAGCAGGATGAGGATGAAGGCGCCGCGCTGCGGGTCGACCGCGAAGCTGTGGACGCTGGTGAGGATTCCCGAGCGGACCAGGAAGGTGCCGACCATCGACATGGAGAAAGCGACGACGGCGAGCATCACCGTCCAGGCGCGAAGGCCGTCGCGGGTGGCGAGGACGGTCACCGAATGGAGCAGGGCCGTCGTCGCCAGCCAGGGCATGAGCGAGGCATTCTCGACCGGGTCCCAGAACCACCAGCCGCCCCAGCCCAGCTCATAATAGGCCCAATAGGAGCCAGCGGTGATGCCGAGGGTGAGGAAGATCCAGGCCGCCAGCACCCAGGGCCGCATCGCCCGGGCGAAGGCCGGGCCGACGTCGCGGGTCACCAGCGCCCCCACGGCGAAGGAGAAAGCGATCGAGACTCCGACATAGCCGAAATAGAGCGTCGGCGGGTGGAAGGCGAGGCCGGGATCCTGGAGCAGGGGGTTGAGGCCGTTGCCCTCGACAGGCACCGGGAAGAGCCGCTCGAACGGGTTCGAGGAGAAGAGCAGGAAAGCGTAGAAGCCGAGCCCGATCGCCGCCTGCGCCGCCAAAGTGGCGATCAGGGTGCGCTCGGGCAGCCGCCGCTCGAGCAAGGCGACCGCGGCGCCGGCGAGGGCGAGCACCGTCACCCAAAGCAGCATCGAGCCTTCGTGATTCCCCCAGGCGCCGGCGAATTTGTAGATCCAGGGCTTGAGGCTGTGGCTGTTCGCCGCGACCAGCTTCACCGAGAGGTCGGTTCGAAGGAAGAGCTGGATGAGGGCGAGGAAGGCGAGGCCGACCAGGAGCGCCTGGACGATCGCTATGGGGCGGATCGCTCGCGCCAGCCCCTCCTCTCCTCGAAGAACGGCGATTCCAAAGCCCAGCTGGAGCAGCGACAGCGCCGCCGCCAGCCACAAGGCCGCGAGGCCGAGTTCCGCGATCATTTCAGGCTCCCGCTCTTATGCTCGCCCTTTTTCGGGTCGAGCTGGGGCGGCATGTAGTTTTCGTCATGCTTGGCGAGGATGCTGTCGGCGAGGAACAGGCCGGCCTGGTCGAAGCGGCCTTCGGCGACGACTCCGCTATTCTCCTTGAAGAGGTCGGGTACGATTCCGGTGAAGCGGACCGGGATGGTGTGCGGGGTTTCGTCCTTGACCGTGAAGTGGATCGTAACTCCGTCCGCCGCCCGCTGGAGCGACCCGGCCTGAACCATGCCGCCGATCCGGACGGCCCGGCCGGCGGGCGGCCCCTCCCGGGCGACGTCGCCGGGCGAGTAGAAATAGGCCGCCTGGTCCTTCAGAGCCGACATGGCGAGCAACACCGCGCCGAGGATGAAGGCGATGGCGAGCACGAGCAGGGTCAGGCGCTGGTTCTTCGCCTTCACCGCTCGCCTTTCAGCGCGTCCGCGGCGCGCTCGGCGCGGCGCATGGCGGCGAAGCTCCATCCGGTGAGGACGAGCGTTCCCACGAGGGCGACGGCATAAGCGCCGGCGATGAACGGCCAGTGGCTCATGCCGCCATCCTGCGCAGCCGCGCCTCGACCTTCTGTTGCGCCAGGGCCGCCCGCATCCGCATCAGCACGATCGCTCCGAAGAGGAGGGTGAAGCCGGCCGCGGAGACGAACAGGGGCCACAGCATCGAGGAATCGATGCTGGAGCGCGTCAGGCCGATGCTCTGCCCTTGGTGCAGGGTGCGCCACCACAGGACCGAATAATGGATGACCGGAAGGTTGATCGCTCCGACCAGGCCGAAGATCGCGGCGAGCCGCCCCTCCCCGCCCCGCTCGCGCTCCGCCTCGGCGAGCGCGATGAAGCCGATATAGAGGAAGAGGAGGACCAGCATCGAGGTCATCCGACCGTCCCATTCCCACCAGGTGCCCCAGGCGGGACGTCCCCACAGCGAGCCGGTGGCGAGGCAGATGAAGGTGAACACAGCGCCCGGCAGAGCGAGGGAGCGCGCCGCCACCGCAGCGAGCGGGTGGCGCCAGACGATCTGCATCAGGCTCGCCGCGGCGATCCCCGCCCAGCCCGCCATTCCGAGCCAGGCGGCGGGCACATGGACATATATGATTCGGACGGTGTCCCCCTGGAGGTAATCGGGCGGCGCCGCGAACAGGCCCCAGCCGAGGCCGGCGGCGATAAGCAGCCCCCCGCCCCAGCCGAGCCAGGCGGTGAGCGGCCGCGCCAGCCGCAGGAAGCGTGTCGGATTCGCGAGAATATGCATTTGCCCGGCGCGTATGTAGCCGAGCGGGAGGGTATGGGGACAGTCACTTTTCCCATCGGCGGTAGAGGTTTGGTGCCGCCGTGCGGAAAAGTGACTGTCCCCCCTTGCGCCGGACGCCTAACCCCGACCCATGGCCACCGACCGCCCCCAGCAGAACCGGCTCCTCGGCATCGGCCTTCGGGTGGCGGCCGCCACCTGCTTCGCCTTCATGGCGATGCTGGTGAAGCTCGGGCACGAGGCCGGGGTGGCGACCGTCGAGCTGGCCTTCTACCGCTTCGCCTTCGGGCTTCCACCTTTGCTGCTGTGGATCGCCGCCAGCCGCAATTACGGCGCCTGGCGGACCGAGCGACCGCTGGCGCATGCATGGCGGGCTGCGGCGGGCCTGACGACCCTGATCCTCAGCTTCAGCGCACTCTCCTTGCTGCCGCTCGCGGAGACGACGACGATCGGCTTCGCCGCACCGCTCTTCTCGGTCGCGCTGTCGGCCCTGATCCTCGGCGAGCCGGTCGGGCGCCACCGCTGGACCGCCGTCGTCGTCGGATTCGCCGGAGTGCTCGTGGTGATGCGGCCCGAGGGCCGGGGCCTGCCGCCGCTCGGGCTTCTGCTCGCCGGCCTTTCCGCGTTCGGCGCGGGAATCGTGACCATCACCATCCGGCAGGTGGGCAAGACGGAGGGGACCCAGACCATCGTCCTGTGGTTCAGCCTGCTGTCGATGGCCGCCACGGGCCTGCTCATGCCCTTCTTCGGGCAGTGGCACGACGGCGGCACCTGGCTGCTCCTGGCGGCGCTTGGCGCCGTCGGCGGCTTCAGCCAGATCTGCCTCACCGCCTCGCTTCGCTTCGCCCCCGTGCCCGCGGTCGTGCCCTTCGATTATACCCAATTGCTGTGGGCGGTGCTGCTCGGCTGGCTGGTCTTCGCCGACGCTCCCGCCTCGACCACCTGGCTTGGCGCCTCGATCATCATCGCGAGCGGGCTCTACACGCTCTTTCGCGAGCACCGGCTGGGGCGCGAGGCGGCCCGGGAGCCGGCGGCGCTTTGACGTCATGCCAGCGAAGGCTAGCATCCCGGCGGGTGAAAGGCGCCCGCGTTTTTCACCCCACGGGGCCCCAGCCCGCGCTGGGGCGACGGTCAGCGGCCGATCAGCCGCATCGCCATGGCGTCGGCGACCTCGGCGGGGTTGCGGCCGGTGGCGGCGCTTTCCGACCAGATCTGGTCGAGCCGGACCGGGATCTGCTCGATCCGGCCGCGGACGGTGTCCTGGTCGCCGTCCTTCAGATATTCGGTCGAGACGTTGATGATCCCGCCGGCGTTGATCACGTAATCGGGCGCGTAGAGGATTCCACGCTGGTGGATGAGCTGGCCGTCCGCCGGGGTGGCAAGCTGGTTGTTGGCGCCGCCGGCGACGACCGGAACCCTGAGCGCCGCAATCGACTCCGAGGTCAGGATGGCGCCGAGCGCATTGGGGCTGAGAACGTCCGCTTCCAGAGTCATGATCGCCTCGGGTGCGACCACCTCGCCGCCGACTTCCGTCGCAAGCGCCTCGGCGCGACCGCGGTCGATGTCGGTCAAGGTGATCCGGGCGCCTTCCGCCGCGGCCCGGCGGGCCAGGCCCGAGGCGACGCTGCCCGCCCCCTGGATGGCGAGGTGCACGCCGGCCAGGCTGTCCCTGCCGAGTGCGCGCTTCACCGCCGCCTTGACCCCCAGATAGACTCCGTAGCTGGTGTGCGGTCCCGGATCGCCGCCGACCGAGCCCTCCGCGACGGGAAGGCCGGCAACGTGGCTCGTCTCCCCGGACAGAGCGACCATGTCCGCGACGCTCATGCCGACGTCCTCGGCGGTAACATAGCGTCCGCCCAGGCCTTCGACGGCGCGGCCATAGGCCCTGAGCATCTCCGGGGTCTTGGTGCGGCTCTCATTGGCCAGGATCACCGCCTTGCCGCCCCCGAGCGGGAGTCCCGCCATGGCGTTCTTGAAGCTCATCCCGCGCGAGAGGCGCAGGGCGTCGCGGACGGCGTCTCCCGGCTCGGCATAATGCCAGAAGCGAACGCCGCCGCCGGCCGGGCCGAGATGGGTCGAATGGATGGCGATGACGGCGCAAAGGCCGCTGGCGCGGTCCGTGACGAAGTGGACGATCTCATGATCGTCGAAATCGGGATAATCCCACGGGGCTTGCATTGAAGGGTCCTGAACTATGGACAGGCGCGGTGGGGCGGCCAACGGGACTTGAACCCGCGACCCCCGGTACCACAAACCGGTGCTCTAACCAGCTGAGCTATGGCCGCCACGATGCGCCTGAGGTGCGGCG
>Ga0190273_10000535_pt1 | contig 14169 bp, 7 predicted proteins | sample Popmic504IS_FD_134513 | JGI IMG/M metagenome (GOLD analysis project Ga0190273, IMG submission 134513) | Populus adjacent soil microbial communities from riparian zone of Shoshone River, Wyoming, USA - 504 IS | ecosystem: Environmental > Terrestrial > Soil > Riparian zone > Trees stand | place... | reverse complement strand
GTCCCGCGCCAGCGCCCGCTGATATTATCTTCGGTCTGGGAAAACGCGCCGCGACGGATGCCGTGCGCGTGCTGTGGCCCGCCGGAATCGTCCAGGCCGAGACGGACACCGCAGCGTCTGCCAGCAACGCTTCACAAAAAAGGAACACAGTGCTTCCCATCACAGAGCTTGATCGCAAGCCTTCATCGTGTCCGTATCTTTATACCTGGGACGGCGAGCGCTTTCGTTTCGTGACGGATTTTATGGGCGGCGGCGAGATGGGTTACTGGGAAGCGCCGGGGCTTTTCAATACGCCAGACCCGGACGAGTATGTGCGCATTCGCGGCGATCAACTGCGCGAGCGCGACGGTCTTTACGAGTTGCGCATCACGAACGAGTTGGAAGAAGCGCTCTTTATCGATCGCCTGCAACTGCTCGTCGTCGCGCATCCGCGCGAGACGGAAGTCTATCCGAACGAGGGCATGTTGAGCCCGCCGCTGCCACCCTTTAAGCTTTACCTGACGAAGGATGCAAGAGCGCCCGTCTCTGCTACTGACGATCACGGTCACGACGTGCTCGCGCGCATCAGTAAACTTGACCGGCAGTTCCCGGATGATTTTCCGCTTGAGCGAATCCGTGGCTACGCCGCAGAGCACGCGCTGACGATGAAGCTCGACGAGAGAAAGCAGAAAGATGTTACGCGCACCTTATTGCTGTTGACGGGCTGGACGGATTACTCCTGGTCTAGCGATAACGTCGCCGCTTCGCAGAGCGGGAAAGAGATGCGACCGCCCTCTCTTCAGGTCAAAGACGCGAAGGGACGGTGGCGCACAGTTATCGAGAACATAGGCGTGCCCATCGGGCGACCGCAAACCGTCGCGGTCGATCTCACGGGAAAATTTCTTTCCGCCAGTCGAGAGGTGCGCATCCTAACCAACATGCGTATCTACTGGGATCAGATTCTGGTGGATACTTCGAGCGGCAGCTTCCCCACACAGCTCACACGTCTTAATCCAGGCGTTGCAGACCTGCGCTGGCGAGGCTTCTCAAGGGAAGTCACTCCCGACGGGCGCGAGCCGTTCGAATATGATTACGAGCGCGTCTCTTTTACTTCTCCGTGGAAGGTCATGCCAGGGCGTTACACGCGCGAGGGCGATGTGCGCGAATTGCTCGACCACACGGATGACGTGTTCGTCGTCTCTCGTCCGGGCGACGAGGTCACACTCCTCTTCGACGCGACGCGCCTGCCCACATTGCCCGAAGGGTGGACGCGCACTTTCCTGCTCTATGCCGATGGCTTTAGCAAGGAGATGGACATCAACTCTGCGAGCCCGAACGCGGTCGCGCCGTTTCCTTTTCACGGCATGACGCGTTACCCGTACGCCGCGCCTGAAAGCTATCCGATGACGGAGGCGCGACGCGCGCTCTTTGAAAAATACAACACGCGCATCGTCCGAAGGGAAGTGCCGCTGATCGAGACGACGTTTGCCGAAGCGCTCATCTTTGGCAGCACACAGGGCCAAGACAATAAAGCGGGCCGGGTGCAGGGAGGAAAGCGATGACGGATTTAATCAGATACGCAGTGGCAGCATGCCAGACAGATATGCCGAATCCTCTGGAGCGCAAGCAGATGCGCGCCAATACAGACCGCATGCTTTCGATGATCGATTCTGCCGTGGCGGGGAGCGCTCCCTTCCTGCCCGTGCGTCTGGTCGTCTTTCCGGAGTTCGCGCACGCCGCGCCCGTCTTTCCGACTGCTGCCGAGTTGACGGAAAAGCTTGCCGTCAAGATTCCGAATGAGCATACGGAGCGGCTCGAAGGAAAAGCGCGCGAGCATGGAATCTATATTCAGAGTGGCACGATGCTCGAAGTGGATGCGCGCTATCCGGGCGCTCTCTTTAACACGACCTGTTTGATCGGCCCTGAAGGCGTGCTCTACAAATATCGCAAGGTCAATACGTGGATTCCTTACGAAGTACACACGAGCCCGCACGATCTCGAAGGGTATGACGAGCCGCTGTTTCCCGTCGCGGACACACCCATTGGACGCATCGGTTGCGCCGTCTGTTACGACTGGCTGTTTCCTGAAGCGATCCGCCAGTTGAGCGCAAACGGCGCGGAAGTTCTGTTGCGCGTCTCGGCCTACATGGATCCGTGGGGCGCGACCACACCAATGGATTGGTGGACTATAGTCAATCGCTGCCGGGCGCTGGAGAACACTGCATTTGTGGTGGCAGCCAATCAGGGCGCGAGCCTCAAGCATTATCCGCCGTACTCCTGGCCCGGCGGCAGTCAGGTCATAGACTTCGACGGACGTATCCTCGCGCAGGCGAGCCCGGGCCCTGGCGAGCGCATCGTCGTCGCACCCGTAGACATTACAGCGCTGCGGCATGAGCGTGCCGAGCGTCGCGGCCATCACATGCTCGCGCATCTTCGGACAGAGGCTTATCCCGTTTACAGCGAGCATCAATACCCGCCGCAGCTCGAGGGCGAATCGGTTGCGCAGGGTCTCTCTTATGAGCGAAATAATCTGCTCATAGACGAGGCTAAGCGAAGACTAGATGAACAAGATCGCTGATGCTCGCTTGTTTTAGAGTTAAATATGTACGAGCCCCATCACATCAAAGAACAGAGTGTCTTATCAAAAGCTTTCATTGCATTCCTCTTTACGCTCGTGCTCTTGACCGGCACTTCGCAAGTGGGAGCGCAGCAGCAACCAGCGCCGTCTCCTGCGCCGCAACGCACGGGGCGTTCTTACGGTGGCGGTAACGATACGAGCAAGCCGCCGCCTGCTGCCGCCGGGCCGCAAGCGCCCTCGCCCGTGACGTTCACGGACATCACACGGCAGACGCGCCTTACGTTCACGCACGCCGCCTCGGTCACTTCACAAAAATACTTGCTCGAAGCGATGGGCGGCGGCGTCGCCGTCTTCGATTACGACTCGGATGGCCGTCTCGATCTTTACTTCTGCAACGGAGCGCGCATCAGTGATCCCGCGCCCAAGGGTGCTATGCCCGACAAGCGAGAGGCGAAATACTGGAATCGCCTCTATCATCAAAAACAGGATGGAACGTTCGAGGACGTGACGGAGCGCGCGGGCGTCTCCGGCGCAGGATACTCTATGGGTGCGGCGGCGGGCGATTTTGATAACGACGGCTTCGTTGATCTTTATGTCACAGGGTACGGGTCGAATATTCTTTATCGCAATCGCGGCGACGGTCGTTTCGAGGATGTGACGAAACTCAAGGGCGTCGCGGGCACAGGGTGGTCTACGAGCGCGGGCTGGATTGATTATGACGCGGACGGTCGTCTAGACCTCTTCGTCGCGCGTTATATGGATTGGGATTTCGAGCGCGGGGCTCTCTACTGCGGCGATACGCGGCCCGGACTTCGCGCCTACTGTCATCCGGACAATTTTAAGGGCGCGTCGAATCTACTGTTTCATCAAAAAGCGGACGGCACGTTTGAAGACGTGAGCCAGCGAGCGAAGATCAGTGACCCGAACGGGAAGGGTTTGGGTGTCGCCTTCGCGGACTTTGACGCGGACGGATGGACGGACATCTTCGTCGCCAACGACAGCGTGCGCCAATCGCTCTATCATAATCAGGGCGACGGCACGTTCGAGGACGTGGCGCTGCTGGCGGGCGCAGGCTACGACGAGAACGGAAAAACTTTTGCCGGGATGGGCGTCGACGCGGGCGACTTTGACGCGGACGGTTACGCTGACATATTTATCACGGCGCTCTCCAATGAAACTTACGCGCTCTTTCGCAACAACGGCGACGCGACCTTTACGTATGCGACGGGGACGACGGGTGTGGGCCCAATCACGCTGCTCTATTCGGGCTGGGGCACGCGCTTTCTCGATGCGGATAACGATGGATGGCTGGATCTGTTCGTCGCGCAAAGCCACGTGCTAGATACCATAGAGAAGACCTCCAGCTATCTCAAGTACAGACAGACCCCGCTTCTGATGCGAAACTCTGCGGGCAAAGGATTCGTCAACGTCTCTGCCTCTGCGGGAGCAGTCTTCAGTCAAGCGATTGCCGGGCGCTCTGCTGCCTTCGGCGATCTGGACAACGACGGCGACACGGATATAGTGATGAATGTGCTGGACGGCCAGGCTGTGATCTTGCGCAATGACGGGACGCGCAATCACTGGCTGGGGATTTCTCTGGTGGGTTCGAAGTCTAATCGTTCGGGGTTGGGTGCGCGCGTCGCAGTGTCGGACGCTCAGGGTCGCCGACAAATCTTTGAAGCGACGGCGGCGGGCAGCTATCTTGCGTCGAACGACGCGCGCATCGTCTGCGGGCTCGGTAACATGACGAGCGTGAGATCGGTTGAAGTTACATGGCCCGGCAACAAACAGCAGCGCATCCTTAGCCCGGCGATTGATCGTTACCTCTCTATTAATGAGCGCGACGCCGCGAAATAACAGGACGTTTAGATGCGTGCTCGACAGAGTCTCACGAAAGCCAGTAGTGAGTCAGTTTGAAATCGAGTGTGATGAAGATTGGATTCACCACAGAGACACAGAGCACACTGAGATTGCACGGAGGCTTAAATGATATTCGACTCTCTGTGTCTGCTCAGTGTCCTCTGTGTCTCTGTGGTGAGTCGCGACGTTCCTGACATTCAATGGAAAACGGATATAGAATGCTTCAACTGAATTTAAACGGCGCTGCTGTACGCCGTAGCCTCTCGCTGCTGATCGTTTTCCTGCTGGGACTGTCGCCCTCAATTGTGATCGCTCAAACTTCTTCGACGCCACAGCAGGGGATGGGCGGCGTCTCGACTGCCGGAGCCGCGACCTATACTTCGCGGCGCACCGTCGACATCATCAACCCGAAAGCGCCAGTCATCTTCGAGGATATGACGGAGCAGTCGGGGCTCGGTCGTTTTCTGCATCGCTCTGGCAGCGTGGCCAAGGATTACATCATCGATACGCCTTCGGGCGGCGTCGCCATCTTCGATTACGATGGTGATGGTCGAGCGGATATTTATCTGCTCAACGGCTCGACTTTTGCCGCCATGCAGGGCAAAGAGAAGCCACCGCGCGCCGCGCTCTTTCGCAACAAAGGCAACTGGCAGTTCGAGGATGTGACGGACAAAGCCGGAGTCGCAAACGAGCGCTGGGGGTTTGGCGTCGCCGTCGGCGATTATGATAACGACGGACGACCGGACATGTATGTGGGCAACTACGGCGTCTCGCGTCTTTATCACAACAACGGTGACGGCACTTTTACGGATACTGCTGAACGCTTAGGAGTCGCGCGCAAAGGCTGGAGCACGGGCGCGACCTTCGGAGATTACGACAGGGACGGAAGGCTAGACCTGTTCGTGCCGGGCTATGTCGAGTTCGAGCTCATGCGCCTGCCGCCAAACCCGAACGACGCGGGCAAGCCGGGCGAGATCAATCAAAACTTTTGCCAGTTTCGCGGCACGCCCGTGATGTGCGGCCCGCGCGGGCTGCGAGGCGATACGGATACGCTCTATCATCAAAAAGCGGACGGCACTTTCGAGGACGTGAGCGCGAAGGCTGGCGTGAATGATCCCAACCGCTATTATGGTTTCTCCTCCGTCTTCGTCCACGCTGACGACGACGACCTGCTCGATCTGGTGGTCATCAACGATTCGACGCCGAACCTTTTTTATATCAACAAAGGCAACGGGACTTTCGAGGAGACAGGCTATCCGTCAGGCGTGGCCTTGAACGAGCAGGGGCGCGAGCAGGCTGGGATGGGTCTCGCCGTCGGCGATTACGATAACGACGGGCGCGTGGACTTTTACGTGACGAACTTTTCGGACGACTCGAATACACTGCGTCGCAACGAGGGTGAAGGGAATTTTACGGACGTTACTTTTCAATCCGGACATGGCGAGGTGACGATCCCGTTTCTCGGCTGGGGAACAAGTTTTATAGATTACGATCTGGACGGCTGGAAGGATGTGCTCGTGGCCAACGGGCATGTTTATCCTGCGGTGGACAAATACCAGTGGGGCACAAGCTTTGCGCAGCAGCCTCTGCTTTTTCGCAACCTCAGCACGGGCAGGTTCGAGCGCGCGGGCGCAGCGCCTGGAAGCGCGCTGGCCCTTGCCTGGCCGAGTCGTGGGCTGGCCGTCGGCGACCTAGACGGTGACGGGCGACCCGACGCCGTCTTGAACAATCTGGACACAAGGCCCACGTTGATGCGCAATGTCTTTAAGCAGGCGGGCCACTTCCTTGAGCTGCGTCTGGTCGGAGATGTCTCGAAGAAAAGCCCCAGGGATGCGACCGGCGCAATCGCTTATCTGACGACCGGACGACTTCGCCAGCGAGCAGACCTTTTTAGCGGCGCAAGCTTCGGCTCGCAGAATGAGCAGCGCCTGCGCTTCGGACTGGGCGCGGCCACGCGCGTCGATAAGCTTGAGGTCAAATGGCCCGGCGGCGCGCTTGAGTCCTTCGATGTGCCGGGCGTCGACCGCGCTCTCACGCTCACGGAAGGCAAAGGCGTCTCGCGCCAAAAGTAAACGCTCTTCGTAGCTCTCGCTTGAAATTTAGTTCGTGACTTCGCACACCATCATAGTGTAAAAGCATGATCCTGTTTTCAACCATCAAGGGATTCTAGCGGAAGCGTTTGAGACGGAAAGTGACTCGTGCGACGAATTGATCTGAAAAGAGCGCAGGCCGCGCGTTCCCACACGATCCGCAATATCAACCGGCAGATCGTGCTCAACTACGTGCGAGAGAGAGAACCCATCTCGCGCGCAGAGATCGCGCGCGAGACGGCGCTGCAACGCTCCACCATCTCGACCATCGTCGACGAGTTGCAAGCGGAAGGGCTGGTCGAAGAAATCGGCGCTGGCGTCTCCACCGGCGGTCGCAGGCCCACGCTCTTACGTCTTCGCGCGGTCGGCGCAATGGCCATCGGCGTGGATATCACTCCGTCGCTCACCACCATCGCCACCAGCGACCTCGCGGGGCGCGTGCTGGAGCAGGAACAGTTTGCGACCGTCTCCGATTATCAGAAGATGATCGCGCATGTCATTGATCGCGTGCGCGCCCTGAGCCGTAGAAACAAAGGGATCATCGAAGGCATAGGCGTGAGCGTGCCCGGACTGGTCGATCCGGAGACGGGCAAGGTGATCTATATCCCTTACTTCAAATGGCGCGAATTGGACATCGCTCAGATGATCTCTACGGCGACGGGGCTTAGTGTGATGATCGATAACGATGCCAACGCGGCGGCACTCGCAGAGCTTTGGTTCGGTCGCCCTGAAGTCATGCAGACGCGCGACTTCATCATGATCCTGGTCGCGGAGGGCGTGGGCACAGGGATTGTGTTTGACGGACAGATTTACAGGGGCGAGCGCGGGGCTGCTGGCGAGTTCGGGCACATGATCGTCGGAGAGCGCGGGCCAGTCGCCTGTTCGTGCGGCAACTATGATTGCTGGGAGGCTTTCGCCTCCGAAGGCGCGGCCATCGCGCGCTACCTTAGTTTGACCAAACAGAAACCCAACAGATTCCCAGGCATTGATCTCCGTCTGCTGGTCGATTCCGCGCTCGAAGGCGACGTGTCCGCGCGGGATGCGCTGGCAGAGACGGCGCACTATCTCGGCATCGGAATCTCGAATCTGATCGTGGGATTAAGCCCGGAAGCGGTGGTCGTCGCAGGCGCTATCGCCAGAGCCTGGCCGCTCGTCGCAGAAGCCCTGCGCGAGCCCGTCGAAAAGAGTATCCGTCGCGGACTCCCTTCGGCGCGCATCCTGCCTTCGACTCTGGGCGAGCAGCCGACCTTGATGGGCGCTCTCTCGCTTGTCCTGGCGAACAAATTTGCTTCGGCTTCCGCCGCATAAAAAGCGCGCGCCCTCTGGACTCTTCGGGTCGAAACCTTTTCCACGGCCTGGCCAGAAAAACATTGACAGTTTCTTAAAAACACTTATACTTCGTTCGATAGCGCAACAAACTGTTATTTTCGTTCAAGCAAGCTGATACCAAACCATCAAATTTAAGCTCCAGGTCAAAGCCACCTGCCTTTTGAGTCTCTGGCCGTTTGACCCCTGGACACTTTTGTAGCCTGCATCCTGTGTTCCCGGCACGGGAGCGTCACGTCCAACTGAACTAGGTTCGCACGAGAGGCCCAGCCATGACGACATCTCGCAGATTCGCACACCTTCCGACGCGCTTCAGTTTACTGGTTTTAGTGCTCTGCGCTTTCGCGCTTCCAGCCCTGGCCCAAAACAATAAGGGAACAATCGTCGGCACTGTGACGGACCCCAACGGCGCGCTCGTCAAGGACGCCCGTGTGACGGTCATCAATGTAGCGACGGGCGATACGCGCGAGGCCACGAGCAACGACGACGGCACATACACTGTGCCCAATCTTGATCCGGGCCAGTATCGCGTGACGGTGGATGCGACGGGTTTTCAGTCTGTGGTTTTCGAGGATGTCAAGGTCGAGACCAATGCGCGCCTTCCGCTCGATGTAACTTTCACGGGAGTCGCAGGAGCGACCGGCTCTGTTACTGTGACGGCTGAAGCAGCGCCGCTTGTCGAGACGGAGACGAGCGTGCGCGGCGATCTTATAACGGGGAGACAGGTGACGGAATTGCCGCTCCCGCAAAGAAACTTTACTTTGCTCGCGGCGCTTTCACCCGGCGTCACCAGACCGGCTCTGGGCGGCATCGGCGGCGGCGGCAACTTCGAATCCGGCGGCCCGCAGAAGGGAACTGAATCGACGCGCTTCCGCGAATCCGGCGGCTCGATCATCTCCGCCAACGGCGCTCGTGTGACGAACAATAATTTCTCGCTCGACGGAATCGATAATAACGAATCGCAGTTCGGGCAGATCGCCATCTTTCCGAACCCGGATGCGATTCAGGAGTTCAAGGTCGAGACCAGCGTGCCTTCGGCAGATTCTGGCAGGGCAGGCGGCGCGATCATCTCCACGACTTTCAAGTCCGGCACGAACCGCGTTCATGGCTCGGTCTTCGAGTATTATCAGGGTCGCATCGCGGGGGCCAATCCTGTCTATAGCTCCAACCCGCCGAACTATAATGTGCACAACTACGGCGGAACGGTCGGAGGCCCGATCTTCCTGCCGCGCTTTGGCGAGGGCGGGCCGTCGCTTTGGGACGGACGCAACAAATCATTTTTCTTCTTCGCCTTTAACGGCCAGCGCAACTCTACACCTGCGTTCGGCGGCCCGGAAGACCCCGTCACAGTTCCGACGCAGGCTTTTCGTCAAGGCGATTTCTCGGCTCTGCTTCAACCAGCAAATATTCAACCCTTTAATACCATCCACGGAGTAGTGAACGCGCCCGAAGGAACGATCTTCGACGCCAACGGAAATCCGTTTCCCGGCAACATCATTCCGCAAGCACTGTTTTCTCCGGCGGGTTTCAATCTGCTCAACGCTTACCCGCTGCCGACCACCTCGGGGCTGACGAGAAACTTCGCGCGCAATCGCAAAGAGAGCGCCAACATTAATCAGTACGACATCAAGATAGACCACAACATCACGACTAATAATCACCTGTTCGGACGTTACAGCAAGTCTGTCAACGACCGCATACGCGATAACAATTTCCCTGTGGGTTCTTCACCGAACGGTCTCGATCTGCCTTCGGGCTTTGGCGCGGGCAATGAGTTTGGAAACACGCGTCAGGTGGCTCTGGGCGATACGCATGTTTTTTCACCGACGGTCGTCAACGACGCGCGCGCGGGATATTCGCGCTTCGAGATCGGCATCTTCAATCCGGGTCAGGGGGGCGCTCTCGGGTTCGATCCGAACATCTCTTCCGCGCTCGGGATTCCGGGCGTGAACGTCTGCGGCATTACCTGTACCGGCTCGGTGCTGCTCGGCGTGATCGGCACGGATGCCGATAAAGGCGATCTGGAATTTATCGGCGACAGCAGTCCATTCTTCTTCCTTTCAAACAACTATTTCTTTGGAGATACGCTCACGGTCGTGCGTGGCAACAAGACCTTTAAGCTCGGCGGTGAATTTCGCGTGCGTCAGAATCAGCCCGCCACGGCCAACGCCAGCGCCAAGGGTCAATACCAGTACGGCACACAGAACGGCGGATTCCTCTCCGGTAATTACGGCGCGATACCGATTGGCCCACTTGATTCAGGCTCGTCTTACGCCAACCTCTTGCTAGGCCGTCCCCCCGCACACGTTGATCGTAATATCCCTGGCGGCCCGTATTTTCAGTCCGGTCACGAGATTTCTTTCTATGTGCAGGATGACTGGAAAGTAAATCAAGACCTGACGCTCAATCTGGGCTTGCGCTACGACATCTTTTCGCCGTTTACGGAACGCTATGATCGTCAACTAAATTTTGTGCCGGAGCAAAACGCGCTGATACGTGCGGGCGGCGGAGTGCCACGCGGGCTGCGCAATACGGATAAGAATAACTTCGGGCCGCGCATAGGGTTCGCCTGGAGCGGTTTGAGAGAGGATAAAACGTTTGTCATACGCGGCGGCTACGGTCTGCTGTATACGACCGATGCAGCGAACAACGGCGCTTTCGCCGTCGATCAGCCGTTCAACGGAGGCGGAAGCTATAACTGTAACATCAATCAATTCGGCGCCGGGGCCTGCGCACAATTCCCCGTCAATTTCAATCTGGACAGTTCACTGCCGATTCCGCCCAACATCTTTGTCGCAGGCCCGGTCTTTCCCGCCGCGACCATCACACAGAATGTTTCGGGCGTCGATCTGAACCTACGCGACGAGATGTATCACCAGTTCAACCTGACGTTCCAGTGGGAGTTCAGACCGAGCTGGCTGGCAGAAGCCGCCTATGTCGGAAACTTCGGTCGCAATCTTTTGATTGATCGTAACCTCGGCACGGATTTGGCGCGTGGGCCGGGCGCGCGTGTCGTCAATCTTCCGTTCGTCAACTTTACGGATGACCTTGGCCGTTTGAGCTACAACGGGTTGCAAACGAAACTACAAAAGCGTATGACCGCCGGGCTTTCATTGCTGACGAGCTACACCTGGGCACATACGATTGATAACGGGCCTGGAAGATTCTCTGGCAACAGCAATCCGGGCCGTGACCTCTTCGGGCCGAACAATCCGAACAATCTGGATTTGGAGCGCGGCAATTCCGATCTGGACATCAGGCATCGCTTTACTTTCGCCAGCGTCTATGACCTGCCCTTTGGTCGTGGTCGGCGCTACGGCTCGGATTGGCCCGGCCCGCTCAATTTCCTGTTCGGCGGATTCCAGTGGAATAACATCATCACGATTCAGAGTGGGCCGCCTTACACGATCAATTACGGCGAGGGCGGAGCGCGTCCCAACCTGATCGGCGATCCGACGCCGACCGCAGAGCAGCGCGCGCGCCGTATGGAGTTTAATCCGGCTGCCTTCGGGCCGCCGACTAATCCGATCTTCCCGGACGTAATCTGTACTGCGGCGGCTAATCCGGCCTTTAACGGCTGCTTCGGTTCATTGGGCCGCAATGCGTTTCGCGGCGACCGTCAGGAATTCTGGGACATGTCGCTGTTCAAGAATTTCCGCATCGGCGAGAACTTCAACATACAGGCGCGCATGCAGGTCTTTAACGTGCTCAACCATGTCGTGCGTAATGTCCCGGAGAGAAACATCGAGCCGTGCTTTACGTCGGGCGTGTTCGATGCGACGAAGTGCGCGACCAATACGACGGACGATAGATTCGGAGAACACATCGGGATAGACACGAGCGCGCAAAGGCAGCGCCAGATCGAGTGGGGTTTAAGAATAGTCTGGTAAGCGCCTGCGCTGTCCCGTACGGTGCGGCTTGTCGAGTGGCGGGCAAATTCCTTTATTGCTTGCCACTCGATTTTTTATTGGGTTCGCTTGAGCTTCAAGGGCGAAACCTTTAACCTGTAATTTCCATTTCCCCCGCTGTGAACTCTTTCCGGTTTTTCTGATGCGCAACATCTGGCCGCGTTCTGTAAAAGTTGCCGAGGGCCGCCGCAGCCCCGCCATATTGCGCCCGTCAATCCTCTTCGCGCTCATACTATTTTCGCCGCTCTTAATGGAAGCGCAAACGCCGCCCCCTGATTCTTCTCCAGCATCCGGCCAGCAGCTCGAAAGTCTGATCGAACAGGTGCGCGCACGACCAACGGATCAGGCGAAGGTATCGGCTGCATTGAAGGTCGGCTTTGAGCTTCTGGTCGCAACTCGCTACCGTGATGCCTGGGCCATCTTCGAGGCAGTGCTTGAGGTCGCGCCGCGCGAGGAGCGTGCTTTATACGGCGGCGCTGTCTCGCTCTTTAACCTGCGAGAGATAAAGCGTGCTGAACAACTCGCACGCGCCGCGTTTGAAACGGCTAACACCGCTTCGCTTCATACGGCGGGTAAAAAGGAAGCGAGCGTCGAAGCAAAGCGGCGCGCGGCGGACGCCCTTGTGCTGCTGGGCGTAATCCTCGCGGTTGAGGGCGACGCGGCGGGCGCTCTCAAGACGGTCGAGCAGGCGGTCGCGCTCGCTCCGGATAATTTCGATGCGCAGTTCGCGCTGGGGCGTGCGCGCTACGGCGCTGGCGACCCCACGGGTGCGGCAAAATCTTTTCGTGCTGCCGTGGCGCTCAGGCCGCAGGACGCGAAGACAAGATTTTTTCTGGCGACTGCGCTTGAAGGCGCTGGTGAAACTGAAGGGGCGCTCGCGGCCTACAGAGAGCTTCTAACTCTACAACCTGAAAACGCCGACGGTCATCTGGGATTGGGCGCGCTCCTTATTAAACTCGGAGGCGACAGCACGCTTGAGGGTACGAAAGAGTTGATGCGCGCCATCAGCTTAAACGGCGATCTGTATGAAGCGCGTATCACGCTCGGTCGCGCGCTTGTCCGATTGGGTAGAGCCGAAGAAGCGGTCGAACATTTAGAGCGCGCTGCGGCTTTAGCGCCACGCAATCCCGAACCGCACTATCAGCTTGCGCTGGCCTACAAACGGCTGGGCAAACCGGCGCTGGCCGAGCGGGAAAACGAGATCGTCAAACAGATACATGCATCGCGACGCGGCAACAACAACAACCCGGAGACAAACCCCGGCACGCAATCACGCGATCAGGATCGGAAACCGTGAAAAGCAGGGATGAGGGCGGAGGGATGAGGGATGAATAAGAAAGCATCCAAGGCGTTGAAGCATTCCTTTCATCCTTCATCCCTCCGCCCTCATCCCTGTTGTTAAGCTCGATGATTATTCGGCACACATCATCATCATCATCGCAGAGCGCGGGGCGCACCCTTTTTGTGTTCGTCTGCGTCGTGGCATTTGTGTTTGCGCTTAGCGAGACGACGAAGGTGGCGGCGCAGAAGCGGCGAGCCACGACAACCACAGCGCAGAGTCAGAGCGTCGCGAGCAGTAGTAGCAGCAGTGATGACGAGGCTGCGCTGCGCGAGGCGGCTGGGCTGTTACAGTCGGGGAAGATAGACGAAGCGGAGACGATCGCCCGGCGCATCGTCAAGGCTTCGGCGCGGGATGCGAACGCGCATAACCTGCTGGGCGTTATCTTAGATCAGCGCGGACAAGTCGAAGAGGCCGAGCGAGAATATAGAGAAGCGCTACGCCTGAACCAGAACAGCATTTCCGCACGCGCTAACCTGGGCGTCCTGCTGGCTCGCACAAAACGTTCACGCGAGGCCATCGAAAGCTTCGAAAACATTCTACGCCTTGCACCAGACCATCTTGAAGCGACCTACAACCTTGGCTTGCTCTATGCGGCGAGCGGCGATTTCAAGCGCGCCGTGCCTCTTTTAGAGCGAGCGGCGGGGATTGGCCCACAGGCCAAGACGCCTGATGCGCGCACCGGCGCTGTCGACCTGCGGCTACAGCTTGCGCTGGTCAATGCTTATCTGCACGCGGGTCGCGCCGACGACGCACGAAGACTGGCCCGGAGCATAGAACAACAGGCGGGCGATGATCCGCGCGTGCTCTTTACGCTCGGACTTCAACTGGCTGAAGGCAACGAGTACGAGCGCGCCACAAAATTGTTCGAGCGCACCAACGCTTTGCGCCCCAATACGGCTGAGGTCTTATATAACCTCGGCGTCGCCCTTTATAACCTTGATCGATTGGAAGAAGCTTCGAGCGCGCTCGAAGCCGCCGCAAGACTTTCGCCCGCCGACCCAGAGCCTCTGTATCGGCTGGGCTTGATCGCTTCCGCGCGCGGGCAATCGGACGCGGCGCTGGGGTTCTGGCAAAAGGCTCTCTCTT
>Ga0190273_10000534_pt1 | contig 14175 bp, 7 predicted proteins | sample Popmic504IS_FD_134513 | JGI IMG/M metagenome (GOLD analysis project Ga0190273, IMG submission 134513) | Populus adjacent soil microbial communities from riparian zone of Shoshone River, Wyoming, USA - 504 IS | ecosystem: Environmental > Terrestrial > Soil > Riparian zone > Trees stand | place... | reverse complement strand
AGACGCCAATCGTATTATCGTCGCTTACAACGGCCAGCCTCTCGACGCTGATCAAATCTTTGACGAGACCTCGCGGCTCGCCGAGCGCCTTGAGCCGTTCATCGCCGACACGACACATTTTATGAACAAGGCCGCGCGCGAGGGGCGCACGATCCTGATCGAAGGAGCGCAGGCCACGCTGCTTGATGTGGATCACGGGACATATCCGTTCGTGACTTCGTCGAACACTACGGCGGGCGGGGCTTCTGCGGGCACAGGTCTTGCGCCGCATCGCATTACGGGTGTGCTCGGTATTGTGCGCACCTATACAACGCGCGTCGGCGAGGGGCCTTTTCCGACGGAGATGCTGGCGGGCGAAGAGGAGATGGGCCAACTGATACGCCAGCGCGGCAGAGAGTACGGCGCAGTCACAGGACGGCCACGGCGTTGCGGCTGGTTCGACGCTTTCGCCACGCGCTACGCGGCGGACATCAACGGCTTTACATCCGTAGCATTGACCAAGCTCGATGTGCTGGACGCTTTGGATGAGATCAAGGTATGCACGGGTTATCGTCTGGGTGGAGAGGAGTGCGAATCATTCCCCGCCGTCTCGCAAGACCTGCGGCGCATAGAGCCCGTCTACGCCACGCTGCCCGGCTGGAAGACTTCGACCGAAGGCATCACTGAGATGGACGCGCTGCCTGTGGCTGCGCGCGAATACATCGAATTTCTCTCCACCCAGATCGGCGTCGAGATCGGCCTCGTCTCCACAGGCCCAGAGCGCGCCCAGACAATCATCTGCAACAACTCCGCGCTCGGCACATGGGTAAAAACTTAGCTGGATGTTTCTGCATCAGCACAACTCTCTTTTAATAATGAGGATCGTGGTTTCAGACGCCCCTGCTTGATACTCTCACACGTCATATGTAAAATGCTTTTCGGAAGTAATATGTCCACGCGGGCCGATAGCTCAGTCGGTAGAGCAACTGGCTTTTAACCAGTGGGTCGCAGGTTCGAGTCCTGCTCGGCTCATCAATTAAATAAGAGAATTAAGGGCGACCATGGTCGCCCTTAATTCTCTTACACACACATTCGCATACACATTGAGGCTACTTATATTTAATTCGCAGCCATTTTGATGAAGCCAGTATTAAGCAGATATCCCTTGCCGCTCGTTACCGCATAAGCTATCTATTATCTTGCTGTTCTAGTAATTCTAATAATCATAGTGCTATTCTCAGTCCCTTTTCGGACTAACACAAAAATAGATGTTCGAATGCCCAGGAAACACAGGCACTCCAATTGCTACGGTGCATGATTTGGGATAAAGTTCTACTTCGCCAAACTAACATACCACTTGTAAGCAGGATCTATGCCACTTCCTAGAGATATCGAATTAATAGACGGGTTGTTAAAAGCAATGCACCTCATCGGGCGCCCTGCCTCTGTTGAAGAGCAAGAAACTGAAGTCATTCGCTTGCTTAACATAAATGAAGCTGATGCCTCGGCGATCCATGAGGGCAGACGAACAAAATTAAGCTATCAGTTGGCATGGAAGAGAATGAACTTAAAAAGACTCGGTCTTCTTCGTCAAACCAATGTAAGAGGCACTTGGGAATTGACTCACCAGGGTGAGCAATATGGGTCGATTTACGATCTTCCGAGTTTTGATCTTGACGCTCTAAATGAGCCTGTTATTGGTGATGCAGAAGAAATTGATAACAACCTGCTTGAGTACGAGTCAGATGATTCTTCTCGCGGTTGGGAAGGGGTAGACAACCACAAGCCTGAAAAGTTCGACGAATACCCTATAAACAGCGTTCTTATTCGACCGGAGACCCGCACCCTCTACGATATTATCCGTCGAATACGTAATGATCAGTTCATTATGGACCCAGACTTTCAAAGAGATTTCATCTGGAAACCGGACAAACAAAGTAAGTTGATTGAATCAATGGTAATGCGCATACCGCTTCCAGTTTTTTATTTAGCAGAACGGGAGGATGGCAAGACCGTGGTGGTCGATGGCCTACAACGCCTGACGACCTTTCAACGATTTCTTGATAATGACCTTGTTCTTCGAGATCTAAAGCTTGCTCCTGAACTCAATGGAAAGCGGTATTCCGAGCTGCCGATGAAACTACAAAATCGGCTGGAAGATACTCAATTAATCCTTTACTTAATTGATTCCAAGGTGCCTGAACAAGCGAGGCTAGATATATTTGATCGCGTCAACGGTGGTGTACCGTTAACGCGACAACAGATGCGCAACTCGATCTATTGCGGAGCAGCAACTCGCTGGCTTAAACAGGAGGTCGAATCCGAAGAGTTTAAGTTAGCGACTGGGCGGAGCCTCGACTGGCGCAGTATGCGTGACCGTGAATGCGTCAACCGCTTTTGTGCGTTCTCGCTTTTGGGCGTCTCTGCTTATTACAAGGGAGATATGGACGAATTCCTGGCGACTGTATTAAGGAAGATGAACGATAGCCCAGAGGATAGGCTTCAAGCCTTGAGCGGGAGCTTTCGAACTAGTATGAGGAATAATTTCCAGGTGTTTGGGCTTCACAGCTTCAGAAAACATCGTAACGTAGTCGATCGTAGGAGCGTCATCAATGTGGCGCTTTTTGATGTCTTCTCAGTTTTACTGTCGAGAGTGACAGAAGAGGCTGTGCTTCATTCGGCCGATCAAATTCACACGGCATTTGTCGAACTGATGGATAATGCAGAGTTTATGGAGTCGATCACCATTAGCACAAATGCGACGAGCAAAGTACATAAGAGATTCGAGATTGCGGAGGCCAAGCTGGGATCGATCCTTGATGTTCACCAACATTGACATAGAAAACTTCAAGTGCCTTGGGCGTTTTAATCGTTCATTGGGAGCCCTGACTTTACTCACAGGCCTCAATGCAGCTGGCAAGTCTAGCGTCATTCAATCTCTCGCGTTGCTACGACAGACGGCAGTAGATGGTGAATGGAGTAAGGCTCTGCACCTGAATGGTTCTTCCGTGCAGTTGGGAACCATGTTCGACGTCATTGATCGAAATTCCGGAGGGGATGGGTTCAAGCTGTCGCTCGCCACGGCCCGTTGGAGCGGAGAATGGCATACTACTTCGACTGATCGGATGCGTGATCTCGTCGCAGCGTTCAGCCGACTTAGAGTGACATGTGACGGTAGCGCTGAAGAGTGGACGGGAGATGATTTGGCAAATATTCCTGTCCGTAGGCTGATTCCGGAACCCATCTCACTAAGCGCCCCAGAGTTGTTCGATGAAATGCAGTTTAAGCTTTCATCAATCTGTCATATCGGAGCCGAGAGAATCGGCCCGAGAGAAGTATACATCGTGCAATCCCCGCTTCTTTATCCTGACGTTGGTGCTCAGGGGGAGAAGACTCCATGGTGTTTGGAGCAGTTTGCTGACTCTAAAATTAATCCAAGCCTTCAACTTCCTGGAGTGCCGGATTCAGTACGGCTTACAGTTCAGGCATGGATGGGACAGTTGTTCTCAGGATTTCAGCTGAACATAGAGAGAGTTTCTGGAGCCAATCTCCTTACCATGGGCGTTAGAACCAGCCCGCGAGGCGACTATTTTAAACCGACAAATGTTGGCTTCGGACTTACTCATGTTCTGCCCATCATTACGGCAGGCGTTGCTGCCACTCCAGGACGTTTATTGATCGTTGAGAACCCTGAAACTCACCTCCACCCGGCTGGACAATCAATGATAGGGTCTTTCCTCGCACTCGCCTCTGCCGCTGGAGTACAAGTCATTGTGGAAACACACAGCGACCATGTGTTGAACGGTATCAGGCGCACGATACGCGATGGGCGGTTGAATCCAGAGGAGGTAAAAATTTATTTCTTCCACACTGAAACAGACGAGAGCGGTGAGACCAAATCCCAAGTGGAAGATGTTGACGTAGATGGTAGGGGCCGTCTTACTGGTTGGCCGATTGGTTTTTTTGACCAGATTGAAGCAGATCTGGACTACATCTTTCATGAATAATGGAAGTCTTTCTAAATGAGCGTTCGCTTCACGCCCAATTTCGAGACGTTGCAGACGTTTCAGAGTCACTAGTAGGTGTTAACCATGTGCTCGCGCGTATTGTCGAACTGAAGGGGGAAAAGCGCGTCTTCTATGATCCAGGACTTTACACCGCCCCGGCGACTGCTACCCGTAATTTCTCCTCATGCCTTCAACACATCTCTGATAAGGATGTCAGACGACAATTCATGCGACTTAGAGATCGTCTCGAACTCACAAACTGGCGTGCCGAGCAGTTACATGCCGTCGGTTCTTATGTCTGGGAAGAGCAAGATTTCGCGGATAGCAGTGTGGCCGAACTCGCAGAACGTAGTCTTCAGCATCGTATCGGGTTCTTACTGAATTTTTCGCCCTCAGACTTCCCATCAGGTCATTGCATCGAAGTCCGTAAAGATTTGAGCGAGCCAGTTACACTCCACTCGGTGAATAGCGAGGGCGATCTGGATCAATGGTGCAAATCTTTTCCGAAGCTCGGACTAAGACAGTTCGACGCTACGTGCGGGCGGCCTCCTCTTGATGAAGAAACATGCCTTTTGAACACTGGCCGTTTTCAGAGAATGCAGGGCTTAAGGAATAAAGAAAGGCAGGTGTATCTTGAGCGACGGACTAACCTCTACTTTTGCGTAGACAGCGGGCACAGGGGTGAGGACGCTCACTTGGAGGTGTTCGACGCACGCGGCAATCACATAGCGGTGGCAAGTCTGGATGGAGACAACATTAACAAGGCAAAAGCAGACCCGACAAGGAATCTTCCTCTGTAGTTGACGCCCTTCCTGCTGCGATCTTTAGATACATCTCACTCCGCCCGTTATTAAGTACCGAAACGGGCGACTTTAATCCATTACACACCCTAGACAAATCAGCAGTCCATCAAGTAAAGTCGCATCCGACAGTTCGCAATAGCGATCCGTCTAGTCCAATCCCCTGACAGGGGGTTGGTTATGTAATCGCCCAGTCCGGGCATGCATTACGTGACGGCTGCCAGCCGCGCGTATAAAAGGAGATAGTATGAAGAACTCTCAAGGGGAGCAGCCTACCTTTGCGCCTTCCCCAGCGCGTTCCAAGAAATTAAAAGAAATCGAGCCGAAATTTGCAGCGCTTCAGAAGCTGCCGGAAACGGTCACTGAATTATTCCGTGCTCTTGCGTTGACAGTTACCACAAGCGTCAACCAGCCTGATCCAACCGGAAATAGACCTGCCAAAAAGCAAGACTATGCCCTTCCATGGGCCGGATTCGAGAGCTGGCGCGACGCGCGCAAGCGCCTCGCACATTTCGAGAAGACATTTGACGGCAAACTTGTCTGGGCACCATTCAACGACACGACCGCGAACGATGGGCCTATGAGCCTGAATGCCTATCCGGGTCGGGCGTTCATAGAGCGTGTCACCAACGAAGGCGATGCTAACCTTGAAGCCAAGGCGCTCACCCACAAGGGAGCAATGCCTACATCGCCGGCAGCGGGAGCCGCAGAGTGGTTTGGCCTCGGAATGGATTCACTATCGGCTGGTCTTAAGGATGAGGAAGTACGTGACCTAGCGCAGAAGACGGTAACGGTCACCGGATTCATTGGCAACGCTAAGGATCATAAGGATTCGATCTTCGACGCACGCGACTATGGTGTTGGCCTTACTGCTACTGAGATGCCCAGCACGATCCTGTCGCTCAACCGTGGTAACAAGAAGTCGAAGCCGTGGCTTACAGGCAAGCACGGTCAAGGCGCTTCGAGTACGTATCAGTACTCGGACCTGACGCTTATCGCATCACGCAAGGTGGGCGTGAAGATGGTAGCGTTCACGCTTGTTGAGGCCACTTGGGATACGGAGCACGGCGTCATGGCAAAGACACCGACCTATCGCTATTTCACTATTGATGGGAAAGTCCCTGAAGTTGAGGTAGCTGAGGAGGAATTTCCATCTGGCACGCTCGTTCGCCACATCGGCTACACCGCTGCGGATCTCTTCAACCCCATCGGAGAGAATAGCCTCTACGGATTACTTATGAGGTCGCTCGCCGAGCCGCTGTTCCCTGTGTGGCTTGAGATATACGCACTACGGCCAAGCAAGGCACAGGGATACCCAACGCTCCCCGGATATCGCCGGTATGGACGCGTCATTCGTGGAACAATTAATGCTCTGGAGCGTGCGTGGGCAATTACGTTAAGAACATCGAGCGCGAAGACAGAGGAAAGTACGAACACTGAGAAGGAAGCTGTAACGGGTGAAGATAGTGCAAAGGCCGCTGGTGATGGCACTAGAATCCTGCACCGTGCCTCTGAGTACTACGAATTGCCAACGTGGGATTATGGCGCGCGAACAGGCGTTGGCGAGCTTGGTCGAGTCAGGATCAGATACTGGGTTGTGGATCCTGCTGGTCGGCCATCAAATGACGTTCTCAGGAACTGGGTTGACCCAGACAAGACGATTCTGTTGACGCTCGATGGTCAAACACACGCTGAGGAGAGCAGAGCCATTGTCACTGGTCAGAATGGAGCCAAGCTTTGGGCGGTGGGCCGGTATATGGTTGTCCAAATCGATTGCAACGAGCTGGATCCTAGGGCGAAGTACGAAATGTTCACGTCCACGCGCGAACACGCGAAGGAGACGCCAGTTAAGAAGATGATCCTAGAGGAGCTCGTTCGCCGCCTGAGCTTTGATACTAAGCTTCAGGAGCTCAACGTCAATCTTGCCGCCGCCGATATCAAACAATCGGAAGGTACCCAAGAAACGATAGCCTCACTGATCAAGAAGTACTTGAAGGCGGCAGGTGTTAGCTTCGAACAACTCACGCGCAAGGTCGAGAAGTGGACGGACATTGAGGAAAGCCGAGAGGTCGCCGCCATCAAGCGCGAGCCGCCTCCGATCGAGGCGGTGGAGCCGCCAACGTTCGTCCGCTGGAAGTTCAAGGGAACGAGCGTGGAATTGTATCCCGGTCAGCGGTACAGCTTTATCTTTGAGACCGATGCCGCGCCTTCATACTGGGATCCTGCCGATCAGACGACCTCGAAGATTAAGGTTCTTGCTCATGGGGTCAGCTACGTGGGTGCTGGGGAGATGAAGAGTGGTCGCGTACGCTGTCACTTTGAATGCCCAGAGGTCGCCGTCGTCGGGATGAAGGGGTACATCCAAGTACAACTTGATTTCGCCATCGGCACGGCACTGACTCATCGACTACCGGTCAATATCGTTGAGAGGCCAAAGCCAAAGCTGAGGCCCCCCGTTGATCACAAAGATGATAAAGTCCCAGACGACAAGGGTGATAGCGCCAAGGTTATCAAGGTGAAGATCCGCAAGAAGGACTTTACGGAGGTCGAGATTCCCGTAGTTAATCCCGTGCCGGTCAAGAGGAGTGATACCTCTTGGCTCACGCTCGGTTGGCCTCATGATCCCCACAAGGTCGGGTTTTCCATCCGCACGGTTGGCGGCAAAGTCTACCTGTACTACAACGCGGAGTTCCCACCTTTCCTTGACCTCAGGCACAAGATGTCGAAGAAGAGTCTTGAGAGCGAGTTCGTTCGTCGCTATGAGCTGAAGCTTGTCCTGCACACAATCTTCACGCTTAACTACGATTTCGTTGACGAGGACGAGTTCAGGGAGGAACAAAAGAAACAGGTCCGTGATCTTCTATGCGCTACTGCCGAAAGTCTTGCTCTCGCCACGAAGTCAGAACTGGAGATCGAGAGTAAACTGAAGAGCGAGGATAACGTGCCGTTCGAGACGACGGTTGCGGCGAACCTGCAACACGACGCTGTATTGCCGCAAGAAGCGGCATTCAAGGCAGTCGAAGGTATTAGTACGACGGCTCTCGAAAGCTAGCAGAAGCTCTGGAGCTCCTATATAGCAACTCCCCGCCGACAATCTTGGCCGTCAGCGGGGAGTTGCAAACGTCTTTTTGAGGTTGCTACATCTTAAAGACCTCAAATGTGGAAGTTCCCTCTTCTATTTTTTGTCACACGCTGCGCCAGGTAGATGGTGCGTGATGTTAATGTAACTCCAGAAGAGTTTTATCCACCCGCTTAGGCAAAATAGATCCTCCCTCTGTGCTTGACCCAAATGAGCTTTGGCTCAAGAGAAAATGTTATACCTCCGAAGGAAGTCCCGCTCGGCTCATCAACTCAAAAAAGGAACGGGCGATGTTCGGTCGCCCGTTCCTTTTTGTTGCGTGCGGTTTCATTTGAAACAACACATGGCCTGTATGGTGGTTACTGCTTCTTGGCTTTTCGGAGGACGAAGGTGTTGCCGCCGACGACGGTTTGGCCGACGGTCTGGATGATGTGGAAGGTGCCTTCTTGTGCCTGATCCGCTGCGTGATGCACCAGGCGTAGTTGGAATCCTTCCTTGAGGCTGGGTACGTTTTCGATCACCGCGCCTCGCCGGGCCTCGGTCAGAGTGAAAAAGTTCTTCGTCTCTGCCTTGGTCACTTTGCGGCGCAGGTGTTCTGTCAGAGCCCTTTCGTGCGTCTGGTTGATGGTCGCCTGCTTCATCCCTTTAAGCTTTATTCTATCGCTGAGTTTCTCGGGCAGAAGCACGCCGACTGTCCATCCTTCGGGCGCACCCTGAATCTGTAGCACATCACGTCCTTCGGCTTGGCCGTAGACCACGAGGTCAGACCAGTACGGAGACGGAAGGGCGTTGATGACGTGTAGGTTCTTGAGGCCGACTCTCTTTTCCTGTGTGACCAGCGTGCCGATGTTAAAGACTTTGTTGGCCGCAGGGATCGGGTCTGCCGGACAGTCTACGACGATCAGCAGACAGGAGTGCGAGGCCGCGCTCAGTGGCGGCACCCAGTCCCATTCCAGAATCTCCGGACGCCTGGGCGAAATGCTCGGGATCACCTTGGCCGCGCCGATTGCTTTCCAGAATGTCTGGTCGCCGTTGCCAGGAAAGGCTGTCCAGAAGTTCGCGGGCAGATTGGGCAAGCCTGGGCTCGCATCCGCGTAGAGGATTTTCACAGTGACGTTGTTGGCCGCCTGTATGCCGCGATTGTGAACCTGCACATAGACGCGGTTTAAGACGCCTCGCTGCGGGTCGTTGTGTTCGAGCCGTGTCTCGTAGACCAGATAGTCCACACTCGCTACCGGGAACTGGTAGGTGTGTGCGGCATCCTGCGCATCTATCTTGGCGTCCGCGCATTGCCACCACCAGAGTTGATCGCCCACGTTGACATGCTGTAGCGGGTCTTCAAACGTGGCCGTGACGGGCGACGGGGCTGGAATGATGCGGCCCGTCGACATCAGATGGTCGCGCAGATACAGGTTGACATTCGGCATTGAGACAACGTCCAGGCGTCGCTCCCACAGGCCGCGCCCGTGCGTGGCGGCTCTGAGAAGACGCGTGTTCGCTTGCAGCCGCAAGTCGTAGACGGCAGTGTTGGGCAGGCCATCATTGAAGAGTTGCCAGGTTGCTCCGGCATTGGTCGTGCGAAAGACGCCTATGTCCGTCCCTATGTAGTAGTGCGTGGCGTTCAGAGGGTCTATACAGAGCGAGTTGACGGGCACGTCCGGGACTGCGTTGGGGAACGCTCCGCTGATGTTGGCCCAGGTGAAGGTTGGGCCCATGCCCATCGTGCCTCGCCAGACGTGAGGAGTGCCGAAGCCAGCCATCACGACGACCACCGTATTCGGATTGCCCGGTATAGTCGAGATGTCCCAGATCCATCGTGAGGGCAGCGGCGCAGCGCTAATGAGCGTCGCAGTCCATCCAGCGCCCTTGACCAATCGATAGACCTGACCTGAACTTGTGGCACAGTAGATCAGCGTCGAGTTTACGTAGTGTATGGCAGACACTTTACCGCTGATGCCCGGCAGCGTGACCTTCGTCGGCCACCCGCCAGTGCCCTGCGCCGCGTCCAGATTGATGCGGTCTGTGCCAAACGCTATGTTCTGCGAGTTCGTGTCGTCATAGGCGAACGGCGGATAGAACAACCCGCTCCCGGCTATGCCGCCCGCAATGTTGCTGTAGCTGCCGAACCTGCCGCCCAGCGTAGAGCGTTCAGGGCTCGCGCCGTAGTAAGTGTGTATGACGTTTCTGGGATTCGAGGCATCGATGCCGGACTGCCCGCCATCGCCGTCCGCGGAATGATAAAACGCCGGGTGGTTGCGGAACATCTGCGTCCCGTTGTCCTGTGTTCCGGCCATAGCTTCTGCGTCCGAGGTCGGATGCTGGCCGAGGAACTCGAACTGCATGATGTTGAGTCCCTCGTTGATGGTGTCGCTCCAGGTGCTGCCGCCGTTGGTGGATTTGTAGATGCCGCCATCATTGCCCGAATAGACGATGAGGTGGTTGGTCGGATGCCCTGCAAAGGCATGGCTGTCGGGGTGAATCTGCTGCCCGATTGAAGTGACGCTCCAGACACCCATAGTGCGCACGGCTTTATAGACGCCGACGCCAGACAGATAGACTATGTCCGGCGTCGAAATATCAACCCAGACATTTGAGGTGTATGCACCAAAGATCTGCACGACTCCGGCGGCTGCCGCGACATTCGTCCAGGTCGTGCCGTCGTTCGTCGAAAAGTAGAAGCCGCCAAAAGAGTCGCCCGAGTTAGAGGTCATCGCGTAGACGTTGTTGGGCGCGGTCTGCGAGATGGCTAAAGCGATGCGACTGATTCCGGCCCCTGCGGGAAAACCGCCTGCCAGTTTTGTCCAGGTGGGAACCGCAGCGGTCGCGTTCGATGTCTTGTAAACCCCGTCGGCCCAGAAAGCGCAGTACACTATGTTCGGGTTGGTGGGGTGAATGACAACATCGCAACAGGCGACGACCGTCGCACTTATAACCGGAAGCCCGTTGGTGATCTTGGCCCAGTTGAGACCGCCGTCGAGCGTGCGGTAAAGACCCTGATTGGTTGCGCCGAACGCGATGTTCTCGTTGTTCGGATTGACGGCCATCTTGTAGAAGCAAGCGCCCGTAAACTGCGGCTTGCCTTGCAGCGTCCAGCTCGCACCGCCGTTGGTGCTCTTCAGCACGCCGATGCCTTCATAGGCGGCGTTGATGCTGCTCAGTGGATAGAGCAGACGGTAGTAGTAGATGTCGCCTTCACCTGTCCCGGCGTAGAGCACCTGCGGATTAGACTTCGAGATGGCGAGCGCGCCGATGGCCAGTGACTCCGCGTTATCCGACATTGGATTCCAGGTGAGACCGCCGTCCAGTGTTTTCCAGACGCCGCCGCGCGATGCCGCGACGTACAGGGTGTTGGGCTGGGTGGGATGCTGAACGATTTCGGTCAGTCGGCCTGTGACGAGGACGCGCGCGCCGCCGTAAGTCTGGCCATTGGGAACCGCGGCGGGCCCGAGTTCCGTCCAGTTGCTGCCGCCAGGAGTGACAGGCGTCATGCTGCTCTCGTTGAGAGGCGAAAGCTCGCTGGTCGCGGCCATCGCAGCGACACGCAGATCGGCTAGGTTCTCTTCAAAGTCCGAACCGAACAGTCTGTCTTCAAACAACTCTCCGAAGCGACGCGCAGGGTTATCCTCTTCGACTTTGGGCCGCTTGGGCACTTTGGGTTTTGTCAGACTGGCAAACGTTGGGAGCTTCGCTTTGGACGACGCTTTGGCAGCGCCCTTCTTCGACGAGGGGCGCTTAGCTTTCGTCGCCTTGCCAGCTTTCTTACCGGCTTTCTTGGAAGATTTCTTCGTAACCATAATTGTTTCTCCTGAGGTGACTGCTCCCCTTTGTGTCAGGGGTCGCAGGATATAGGCCTGACGAGCGCGGCGCACTGCTGGAATGCAACCAGCGTGTGCGGGTGAAAGGAAACGCGCTCGAAGCCGCTTCGCCCCACATCAGAGATGTGCTTGATGCCAGGTATCAAGGCTCTCCGCTGTGAGGTACTACGGTTGGTAGTAACTCTGTATAGAAGTCGCGCGCACACCTGGATTGATTATCCGGGCGGCGCTCTTTGAGAGAATCATTGATTCACATAGGTCGGTTGAAACACGGCGTTAGAAGTAGTGACGCGAGGTGCATGAAAGCCTTTTCTCTGACCGGCAGAATCAACGGGCAGTACGAACGCTTTAAGCAAAATACATACCACTCGACCAAGTGGGCCCATACGATAAAAAAGATGGGCCCAGTCGCCTTTTCTTTCTAACCCGGACGGCAATGTGTGGACGATAGAGGACAGGCGGCACGCGGCGTGTGTACATTCGTTGACTGATGCGGGCCGTGCAGGATTGGTTAGCGACTCGTCACCGCAATCAAAGGCCGCTATCGAGAATGCCTAGAGCGACGCGGCGCGCTAGGGCCATGATCGTCCAGGAGGGGTTGACGCCGGGCGCTGCTGGAAAGAGGCTGGAACCGGCGACGTAAACATTCTGTGTGCTGAAGACGCACCCCTGCGCATCCGTGACGCCGCGCTGCTCGTCTATGCCGAATTGATTTCCGCCGCTCGTGTGATCCGAATAGAGAATAAGATCGTTATAGGTGAACTTCAGTCGCTCGATCTTTTTCAGGTCGTCCACTTTCTCTATAACGGGCGGACGCTGTAAGGGCAGAAAGACGCGACGTGCGCCGACGGCCAGAAAGCCGCGTGAGGCTTGCAGAAATGATTGGAGACCTTAGGCGGTACTGACTTGAGCTACGCTCGATTGCAGATCAATATATTAGCGCGCACCCACACAGAGGCATGGGCGCAATAAAAACATCACAACTGTCGTGAATCGTCTGCCCCGAAGTGGTCTAAGAAAATCTCGCCGCAAAGGTCTCGCCGCATTCGTCCGGACTGCTGGCAAATTTTATGCCCTTTCTCTCTACTCAATCCGGTGTGACGCGTAACACGGATATATGATAATGTTTGCTCATCTCAAGCCAGACAAAGATATAATATTGCTATGTAAGGAGAGGAGCGACTTACAAAATGGCTACAACGGCAATCAGCGGGACGGGCGTCGCCACCGCCGCCGAAGCCCATACGGCTAAGCATCCGAAGGGGCTTTACGTACTTTTCGCCACAGAGATGTGGGAGCGATTCAGCTTCTACTCTATGCTCGCGATGTTCGCGCTTTACATGCGCGACACCACGGGCCAGGGTTTTGCGTGGTCTATTGATAATACGCAGGCGCTGATCGCTAACTACCTGATGTTCGTATACGCGAGCCCGATCGTCGGCGGCTGGATCGCGGACAAGAAGATCGGCTATCGCAAGGCCGTCATGATCGGCGGCCTCTTCTTTATGGCCGGACACCTCCTGCTCTCCATTCGCTCAATCGGCGTCGTGTATGCAGCGCTCGCCTGCCTGGTCATAGGCAACGGCTTCTTTAAGCCGAACGTCTCGGCGATGGTCGGCAATCTCTATTCGGAAGGCAGCCACTTAAAAGATCGTGCCTATAGCATCTTTTACATGGGCATCAACGTGGGCGCGTTCCTTGCACCCGTCGTCATGGAAGTGGTGCAGAGCAGGTTCGGTTATCACCCGGCATTCGCAGTCGCCGCGGGCGGCATGCTCATCTCGGTCTTGATTCTCTGGCGGATGAAGAAGTACGTGGAGATGGCCGACCGCCCAGGAAGCAGGGGGGCAAGTGAGACGGCCAACACTGCTGCCGTCGCCGTGGACGCGCCGCCCGCGAGCGTCAGCCAGCAGCACGCGATCGACGCAGTGCCCGACTGGAAGAGGATCAGCGCGCTCATAGTCATCTTCCTGATCGTCATCGTTTTCTGGATGGTCTTCCATCAGAACTCTACGACGATTACCTACTGGGCCAACGACAATACGGACTGGAAAGTGTCGGGCATCATCTCGAACGCGATCAATCCGATGTGGGTCATACTTCTTACCTTCCCGCTCGTAGGCTTCTGGGGGTGGCTGGATAAGAAGGGGCTTGAGCCTTCGACGCCGACGAAGATGGTCTTCGGCATGGTGATGACGGCGCTGGCCTTCTTCGTCCTCTTCATCGCGGCCAAGACGGGCGAGGCTTCGCTCGCACCGGGCGCAGACCCTTACGCTTATAAGATGTCGCCCGCGTGGCTGCTGGGCGCTTACGGCGTGCTGACCCTGGGCGAGCTGATGCTCTCTCCGATGGGTCTCTCGTTGGTCTCGGAGGTCGCGCCCATCAGGATGCGCGGCCTGATGATGGGCGGATGGTTCGTCGCCACGGCCATCGGCCACAATGTCACGCAGATCGGAGTGATCTACGTCACCTGCCTGCACTCGACGCTCTGGATT
>Ga0190273_10000533_pt1 | contig 14180 bp, 9 predicted proteins | sample Popmic504IS_FD_134513 | JGI IMG/M metagenome (GOLD analysis project Ga0190273, IMG submission 134513) | Populus adjacent soil microbial communities from riparian zone of Shoshone River, Wyoming, USA - 504 IS | ecosystem: Environmental > Terrestrial > Soil > Riparian zone > Trees stand | place... | reverse complement strand
CGCCCGCCGCGCCGCCCTCGCCAGACGAGCTGGCCGCCGGGATGACGCGTTACGGGCACGTATTCCTGACCGGCGACGCGATGCAGCCGCTGCTGGCGGCGCAGCACGGGCTCGGCGACTGGCCGGCCTTCGTCGCCAGCTGGAACGGCATGCCGATCGACACCTACATGGCCGACGGCGGCCGCTATCGCCGGCGGCTGTACGCGGTGTATGCGGTCGATGGGGCAATTGACGCTGGCCACCGCCGCTGCGATCACCAGCCGCATTACCAGGGCCTGGAATACAACCGCCTGAACGGCGATGTCGCGCGCTGGTTCGAGCCGATCACGCCGGCGATCGGCGACGGCCCGACGATGCACGCGGTGCTGGGCTTCTGCCACGGCCTGTTCGGCCGCCTGGCACCGGCGACGCGGCGCTGGCATGTCGAGGTGCACCAGTTCCGCATCGAGGCCCTCAGCGGCGAAGGCGGCAAGCCGACGCCCGAGGGCGTGCACCGCGACGGCGTGGACTATGTGCTGGTACTGCTGGTGCGGCGCCAGAACATCGCCAGCGGCACCACGACGATCCACAGCCCCGACGGCAGCACACTGGGCAGCTTCACGCTGCAGCAGCCGTTCGACGCGGCATTGATCGACGATCACCGCGTCTATCACGGGGTGACGCCGGTGCAGCCGATCGACGCCGCCGAGCCGGCGTTCCGCGACGTGCTGGTGGTGACGTTCCGCGGCCTGGCGGGCATCGGCCAAGCCGACATCCGTTCCCCAGAGCCAAGCCCCGTTCATCCCGAGTAGCGGGTTTACCCGCGTATCGAGGGACCGCCAGCGTCCCTCGATACGCCGCTGCGCGGCTACTCGGGAGGAACGGGTTTTTGGTTCGGCCCTGGTGCCGGTTGTTTGCTGGCCTGCGCCCTTCCCGCATTCGGACGAGGTTTCGCGCGCCGGTGCCGCGCACGCTGCGGCGGTCTCCACCAGCCGTCCGCCATATGCCGACTTCCGCATTCGATCCGCTGCGCATCGGCCCGCTGACGCTGCGCAACCGCTTCATCAAGTCCGCGACCAACGAGGGCATGGCGCGCGGCGGCGTGCCGTCGAAAGCGCTGGTCAACCACCATCGCTCGATGGCCGCCGGCGGCGTCGGCATGACCACGGTCGCGTACTGCGCGGTCAGCGCCGACGGCCGCACCTTCGTCGACCAGGTGCAGCTGAAGCCGGAGACGCTGCCGCATCTGCGCGCGCTGACCGATGCGGTGCATCGCGAAGGCGCGGCGGCCTGCGCTCAGATCACCCATGGCGGCGCGTTCACGTTCCTGCCCGAGCTGTCCACGCGCTATCCGTTCAGCGCCTCGGGCGGCTTCAACGCGGTGGGTGCGATCAGCGGGCGCTTCCTGCGCACAGCAATGCGCGAGCCCGACATGGAGACGATCACGCAGCAGTTCGTCGATGGCGCACGGTCCGCCCGCGCGGCCGGCTTCGACGCGGTCGAGATCCACATGGGCCATGGCTACCTGCTGAGCCAGTTCCTGTCGCCGGCCTACAACAAGCGTCGCGACGCCTACGGCGGCGACGCGACCGCGCGGGCGCGCTACCCGGCGCAGGTGCTGAGACGCGTGCTCGACGCGGTCGGCGGCGAGATGGCGGTGACGTGCAAGATCGGCGTCAGCGAGGGCTGCAAGCGCGGCGGCACCGCCGAAGACGCAGCGGCAATCGCGCGCGTGCTGGAGCGCGAAGGCGCGCATCTGCTGGTGCTCAGCGGCGGCATGAACGTCGAGGCGCCGTGGGCGATCTTCGGCAGCCGGATGCCGCGCGAGGCGGCCGAAGTCGCAGAGAACCCGGTGGTGCGCTTTGCGTCCCGGCTGATGCGCCTGGTCGAGCCGAAGATCGAATTCAGGCCGCTGTATCTGCGCGAGCATTCGCTCAAACTGCGCGCCGCGGTGCTCATGCCGCTGGCGTATCTGGGCGGCGCCAAATCATTGCAGGGCGTCGAACAGGTCATGGCCGATGGCTTCGACGCGGTGGTCATGGGCCGCGCGCTGATCCACGATCCGGCGCTGGTATCGAAGTTCGCCAGCGGCGCCGTCACCGAGTCCGGCTGCACCGCCTGCAATCGCTGCGTGGTGTCGATGTACACGGCAGCCGGCACGCATTGCGTGATCAACGCGGCGCCGGATGTCGTGATGAACACGATCCCGGCCGGCGCGGCCTGAAGGGCCGCAATCGCAAGCAAGGGTTCGTGAAAAACCTGTAGGAGCGGACCTTGTCCGCGATTGCAACGCCGGCTGATTCCCCCCGACCTACATCGAACAGACGAAGCCTGCACCGCAGTGCGGCCCTACCGTCCACAGGCTGCCAAAGCGGGGATGCCGATGTCGATTGAAGCCGATGTGATCTCGGGCCAGGCCTGGGACGATTTCTGCGACGCGCTGAAGCGCGCCGGCCGGCAGGTGCTGCGTGAGGAAACGCCGGCGACGCCGCTGGATCGCAGCGAAGGCTGGCGCTACCTGACGCGGCTGCTGCGCATCGGCCTGGAAATGCATCTGGAATTCGCCGATCCGGATTTCCCCGGCTTCTTCGCGCCGTCGCACGAGACCGGCAAGATCGGCGCCGACAACCCGGACAACCTGTACCTGATGGGCCGCATCAATGGCCGCAACGAATACCTGATCCGCGGCAGCCGCGGCAGCGTGTACTACCTTTCGATCGGCTCGCAGAAAGGCGGTTACGAAACCGACGGCAAGATGGAACAGACCGGCTTCATCGACGCCGCCGACATGCAGTTCGACGACGAAGGGCGCTTCGAAGTCGTGCTCAGCGAAACGCGGCCGGCCGAGGCCAGGAACTGGCTGCGCATCGAGCCCGCCAGCAACGCGGTGATCGTTCGCCAGACCTTCCTCGACCGCAAGCTCGAACGCCCCGCGCAGGTCACCATCGAGCGCCGCCATCCGGGCGGCGCGCGGCCGCAGCCGCTGACGCCGGAGCGCATCGTCGCCGGCCTCGGCAACGCGGCGCGCTTCGTCGAAGGCACCGCGCAGGTGTTCGCGAACTGGGCGCAGAGCTACCTGCCGCACTTGAATCAGTTGCCGCTGGCCGACCAGGCGCTGTGCCAGCGCAGCGGCGGCGATCCGAACATCCTGTACTACCACTCGGCCTGGAAGCTGGCGCCGGACGAAGCCCTGGTCGTGCACGTCGCGCGCGTGCCGGACTGCCGCTTCTGGAACCTGCAGATCGACAACTGGTGGATGGAATCGCTGGACTATCGCCATCAGCGCATTCATCACAACAAGCACTCGGCGCAGCTCGACGCCGACGGCGGCGTCACGCTGGTGCTCGCGCATCGCGATCCCGGCCACGCGAACTGGCTGGAAACCGCGGGCCACGAGATCGGCACGATGTGCCTGCGCTGGGTCGGCGCCAAGGAGCCGGTGCATCCGACCACGCGCGTGGTCAAGCTCGGCGCCAACGGAGAATGGCTTTGACTGATGCCGGCAGGGACTTCGATCCGCAGACACTGCTCGCCGAAGCCAGCGCCGCTACCGGCGGGCTGAAGAATTTCGGCGACGCTAGTTTCCGCACGGCGCTGGACCGGCTCTGCGCCTCGCTGCAAAGCGAAGCGCAGCTGTCGGCCACCGGCGTGTACCTGATGCGGATGAAACTGCTGGGCCAGCTGGTGAACCGGCTCAAGCTCGAAGACTGGTTCGAGCGGCATCCCGAGATCAACCACGAGATCGTTGCGCCGCCGGTGGTCATCGTCGGCCTGCCGCGCACCGGCACCACCAAGCTGCACCGGCTGCTGTCGCGCGATCCGCGGTTCTACTGGATGGCGTGGTGGGAATCGATCTACCCGGTTCCGTTCGATGGCGAAAGCCTGCAGCAGCCCACGGCGCGCATCGCCCAGGCGCACTCCGATGTGCGCGCGATGACCGAGGCGATGCCGAAGCTGACCGCGATTCACCCGATGGACGCCGACGCCGCCGACGAGGAGGTGATGCTGATGGAGCATTCCTTCATCTCGGCCTTCAACGCCTATGCGGACGTGCCCGGCTACATGGCGTGGATGGACGCGCAGGATCAGCGGCCGGCCTACGCGTTCCTGAAGCGCATGCTGCAGTTCCTGCAGTGGCAGAAGCGCCAGCGCGGCATCGTCGCCGAACGCTGGGTGCTGAAGGCACCGCATCACCTGCTGCGCATGGACGTGCTGCTGTCCGAGTTTCCCGGCGTCAGGGTGATCCAGACGCATCGCGATCCGACGACCAGCATCCCGTCGATCGCGAGTTTCATACACACGCTGTGGGGCATTTATAGCGACAACGCCGATGCCGCCCGCGCCGGCAGCGAATGGAACGATCTGATGCGCCGCGCGCTGAGCCATACCATGGACGTGCGCGGCCGCAGCGACGGCTCGCAGTTCTTCGACGTGCGCTTCATCGACACCGTGAAACAGCCGATGGCCGTGGTCGCGCGCATCTACGAGTTCCTGGGCTGGAGCTTGCCGGCCGAAATCGCCGACGCGATGCGCGCCTGGCTGGCCGAGGACGCCGAGTCGCACCAGGGCGGGCATGCGTATACCGCGCAGCAGTTCGGGCTGTCGGACGAACAGATCCGGCGGGATTTCGCGCCGTATATGCAGCGGCATCTGAGCTGAGGAGCCTGAGTCGCGGGGTATGACCCGCTCCTACAATGCAGGCGAATGTAGGAGCGGGTCATACCCGCGACCGTGAACTCAAGAAAAACCAAAGAGGAGGACCAGCATGCTGCTCAAAGACAAGGTCGTGATCATTTCCGGCATCGGCCCGGGCCTGGGCGTGAAGCTCGCGATCGAGGCGGCGCGCGAAGGCGCTCGCGGCGTGGTCTGCGCAGCACGCACTGCCGACAAGCTCGACGACGCCGAGCAGCGCATTCACGCGCTCGGTACGCAATGCAAAGTGCTCAAAGTCGTGACCGATATCTCCGATCGAGGGCAATGCGAAAAACTGGTCGCCGAAACCCTGAAGACCTTCGGCCGCATCGATGCGCTGGTCAACAGCGCCTTCGTGCACGGTGATTTCGACTTCGCGTCCACCGCCGACCTGGATTCCTGGCAGGCGGTGCTCGGCGTCAACCTGATCGGCACGCTGAAGCTGACGCAGGCGGTGCTGCCGAGCATGCAGAAGAACCGCGCCGGCGCCGTGGTGATGGTCAACACGATGGCGGCGCGCAAGGTGCCGTCGGTGCCCGAGGCCGGCTACGCCGCCAGCAAGGGCGCGCTGTCGACCGCAGTCAAGTTCCTCGCCACCGAAGTCGGCAAGGACAACATTCGCGTCAACAGCATCCACATGGGCTGGATGTGGGGCGCGCCGGTCGAAGGCTACATGGTCGCCCAGTCCAAGGAACATGGCATTGCGCTCGAAGACCTGAAGGCGCAGGTGTCCAAGGACATCCCGCTGGGCCGCATCGTCACCGACGACGAATGCGCGCGCGCCGCGCTGTTCCTGGTGTCGGACTACGCGAGCGCGATCACCGGCGCCGCGCTGGACTGCAACGGCGGCGCGTACATGCCATAACGCGGCCGTCTGCAAAACAGCCGCGGAGCTGACAATGGAAAAAGTGATCTACCTGCTGTGGCGCAGGCCTGGCGAGGAGCCGCTGGCCTGGGCCGCCGCGCAGCGCCGCCGCCTGGCGGAGCTGCGGCGCCTCGCCGGCGTGCGCTCGCTGCGGCTCAACCTGCAGGACGACGCCGTGCAGTCCGCCGGCGCGCTGCGGCGCGCCTCGTCGCCGAACCCGCCGGACGCGCTGCTGCAGGTCTGGCTGGACAGCGCGATCGCGCAGCGACGCGCGCCGCTGGACATCGCCCTGGCCGGAGACGGCACAAAGTTTTCCGCCTACCTCGTCTGCGAATCGCAGCCCTTGCTCAACCGGCGACATCCACCGGCAGCCGGCGCGCGCACCACCGGCTTCGCGCAGATCGCGCTGCTGAAACGGCCGCCACGGCTGACGCCGGCGCAATGGCTGGACACCTGGCAGAACTCGCATACCGAGATCGCGATCCAAACCCAGTCCACGTTCGAATACCTGCAGAACCTGGTCGTCCGCGCGCTCAGCGCCGAGGCTCCGGCCTACGACGCCTTTGTCGAGGAATGCTTCCCGCAAGCGGCAATCAGCGACCCGCAAAAATTCTTTGACGCTCCCGGCGATCCGGAACAATTCCAGCGCAATCTCGATCGCATGATGAGCAGCGTGCAGCGCTTCATCGACATGGACAGGCTGGACGTGCTGATCACCAGCCAGTACTGCGTCGATTGAGCCGCGTAGCTGTCGGGTCCGCAAATCATCGGCAACGGTAGGAGCGGGTCATACCCGAGACTCAGGCCGTCAAAGGCACAGTCGCGGTCTATCCCTCAGCCCGCTGCCAGATGGCCGAGGCGCCGGCGTCAGTGGCCGACAGCAGACGGTTCAGCAGCGACTTCAGCACTTCGCCCTCACCCGGCCCGAGCCGTTCCAGCAGCTGCTGTTCGACCGCCTTCGCCGCGGTGATGATGCGCAGCGCGCAGGCGCGGCCTTCCAGCGTCAGCTCGTAGGCCTGGCCCGAAGAATCTGCCAGCGACTGCGCCAGGCCGCGCTGCAGCAGCGACTGCAGTGCCGGCGCGCTGTGATCGTCGAGCACGCCGGCCATGCCGGCATCGAGTTCACTGGCGCTCAGATCGTGCTTCAGCGTCAGCGTCGACAGCAGGTAGAACTCTTCGTCGGAAAGGCCCTCGGCATCGAGGTGCGAGCGGATCTTGCTGAAGAACTGGTGATGGCTGCGGCCCAGCAGGTAGCCGAGGAAATCCTCGTTGAAACTGCCGGCCAGATACGCATTGCGCGGCTTGATGCCGGCATCGCGACGCGTCGCATCGGCATAGCGGCCACTGTGGAAAACCAGCGGCGCCGAGTCCGCACGCGTGAAGTTCAACACCTGGCCGACGAAGATCACATGATCGCCGCCCTCGTACTGGAACGCGGTCCGGCATTCGAAGCGCGCGGTGCAGCCGCGCAGCAGCGGCACACCGTCGACACCGAGCTCGCAATCCAGGCCCGCGAACTTGTCGACGCCGCGCTTGGCGAAACGCGTCGACAGCGGCTCCTGGTCTGCCGCCAGCACGTGCACGGCCCAGTGCGCGGCCTGGCGGAACGCGGCCAGGCTGTTGGAACTCTCGGCCAGGCTCCACAGCACCAGCGGCGGATTAAGTGACACCGAATTGAAGCTGTTCGCGGTCAGGCCGATGTTGTTGCCGTCGGCGTCGCGCGTGGTGATGATGGTGACACCGGTGGCGAAGCTGCCCAGCGCCCGGCGGAATTCCGCCGCATCGAAAGTATCGGTCTGGCTCATCTCCATAGCATGCATGGATTGTGCGATTTGCGCAGCCGAGGACGCTGGTTTTTCCATCAGGGACTCATTGCTAGAAGTTGTATTTGGCCGATGCGGAAACGTTGTCGCGATCCTGCAGCGGGCGCAGCTTGTAATCGGCCGAGCCGATGTAGGCGTTGTAGGCGACACCGAGCTGCAGCGCCTGCAGACGCGTGAAGGTGATGCCGATGCTGGCGCGATAATCGCCGGGGCCATTGAGCTGGCCGAAGCCGCCGAGCAGCGAACTCTGGCCGTCGATGACCGCCGCCAGCACGATGGGAATCGTTGCGTCCCAGGCCGGAAACACGTTCTTCTTGTCGATCAGGATCATGCCCTGCACTGCCGAGGCGTCGCGGGTATTGGTCAGCGTCGTGCGGCAGCTCTCAGGCGTCGCTGCACAGGCTTGCTTGTGCTTGAACACGTTGTTGTAGCCGATCTCGCCGACCAGGGTCAGCGTGTCCCAGAACCAGCGCGGGCCGAGCGTGTACAGGCCGGAGAACTGGATCTGGCCGACGTCGCCGCGCACCGGCGTCGGTATCGGGCCCTGGATGCCGCCATCGGCATCGACCAGCACCGGCGTGCCCTGGCGATAGGTCAGGTCCATGCCGATGTTGGCGCCGAACACCGAGGTGCTCATGCTCAGCGCGGTCATGTCGACACCGTCGAAATAGCGGATGTTGTAGGTGGTCGGCACCAGCAGGCCGAGTTGCCCGGTGCTGATCAGCGGCGTGCCGTTGGGGCCGACCAGCAGCGGCGCGCTGCCGTAGTTCTGCACCGGTGCCGGGTTGGTGTCGTGATAGCGCAACCGGAACAGGCCGAGGTTGGTGGTCGGCGTGAGCTGGTACTTCACACCGAGGCTGTACTGGCCGTAGTCGCTGGGCTTGATGTCCGGCCCGCGGACCACGTTGATGTACTGCGGCTGTCCGGGCTGCGCGATCTGGCCTAGCGGGATCGGCGTATCCGGCAACACGCTGTCGAGCGCGCCGACCAGCTGGGTCAGCAATGCGCCCGCGGGTAGATCCACGTTGAGGAAGCCGGTCGCCGTCTGCAGCAGCTGGACCGTATCCGTCGACAGCAGGTTGGTGTCCTGGTAGTTGGCGAAATACAGCGGGTTCTTCAGGCCGTAGATGAATTCCGCACCGGGGCCGACGACGTCGGCCGGCGAGAAATATTCACCGACCGGATACAGCTCGGTGGTCTTGAATTCGAGCTTGTACTGGCCGACGAAACTGATCTTGTCGTTCAGCGACAGCTGCGCAGATATCTGGTTGACCGGCAGCAGGATGCTCTTGACGTCGGCGCCCGGCACCGCGGCCTTGGTCGCGTCGGCGGGCGCCTGCGCGAACGAAATTCCGCTGAAGAACAGGCTTTCGCCGTAGGCGGCGATATGCCTGCCCAGGCGCAGGTTCAGCGCGGACTCGTCGCCCAGATACCAGGAGCCGTAGACGTAGGCGTCCAGCAGGCGCGCGCGGCGGCCGTCGCGATAGCGCGCATCGTCGGTGAACTGGTTCACCGGCCCTTCCGTCTTGTTGATGGTCTCGGGCGAGTTGTTGTCGTTGAGCTTGCGATAAGCGCGGTCGTAGAACGCGTCGCCACGCAGCACCAGGCCGTAGTCGTTACGGCTGAAGTTCAGCTCGCCCAGGAAGGTCAGGCGATTGTTGATCAGCGAGCCGCGGTTGAAGTTCTGGTCGCCGTCGTCGTAGTTGAACTGCGAGACTTTCAGGAAATCGGCGACCGGAATTTCCGGCGGCGGCGGCGGGTTGATGATGCCGTTCGACGGCGACTCCACGCGCATCGCGGTCGAGTACGTGGCCGACAGCTGCGAGTCGCCCTCGATGCCCCAGAAGCTGAAACTCGCCGCTGCGCCCGCGCTCCACAGCAGCGCGCCACAGGCCAGGCTACCGCCCAGCCGGGCGATGCCCGAATGTGTTGCTGCCACCGGCACTCGACGATCCACGGACGTCTCCCCTCTCTGATGCTCCATCGCACGGTCTCCGTTATCCGCTGGCGGCGGACTTTTATTTGTCTGTAGCCCGGGCGCAGACGCGCGCCGCGGGCCCGGCTCCGAAGCGGATCGATGTCCTCTTCTGGGCCTGATAACAAATCGTAGACGCGTCTGCGCCGGACTCCATCGCCTGCTTGGATGAGGCGCCGCTGTTTGGCGCTGGCTTAGACGGGTAGAAACGGCTCTATCGGCGCGTGCTCAGAAGTTGTACTTGGCCGAAACCGAGACGTTGTCGCGATCCTGGTAGGGCGTGTCGGTGTAGTCGGCGCGGCCGATGTAGGCGTTGTAACTGATGCCCAGCGTCAGCGCCTGCAGCCGCGTGAAACTGATGCCGATGCTGGCGCGGTAGTCGCCCGGCCCCATCAGGCTGCCGAAACCCGAGACCAGCGAGGTATGACCGTCGATCACGGTGCCGAGCACCACCGGTATCGTCGCGTCCCAGGCCGGGAAGACATTCTTCTTGTCGAAGATCAGCAGCATCTGCACCGCAGAGGCGTCGCGGTCGTAGGTCAGATCGCGCGAGCAGCCGGTCGGGCCGCAGGCGTCGTTGTACTCGAGCACGTTGTTGTAGGCGATTTCGGTGACGAAGGTCAGCGAGTCCCAGAAGAAGCGCGGGCCGATCGAATACAGCGAGGACACCTGCACCTGGCCGACGTCGGCGCGCACCGGCGACGGCACCGGGCCGAGGATGCCGCCGTCAACATCCACCAGCACGTCGACGCCGTGGCGATAGGTCACGTCCATGCCGATGTTGGCGCCGAACAGCGAGGTCGACAGGCTCATCGCGCTCATGTCGATGCCGTCGAAATACTTGACGTTGTAGGTCACCGGCACCTGCAGCCCCAGCGCCTGCGTGGTCAGGATCGGCGTGCCGTTGGGCCCGACCAGCAGCGGCGCATAACCATAGTTCTGCACCAGCGTCGGCGTGGTGCTGTGGTAGCGCAGCTGGTACAGGCCGATCGTCGTGACCGGGTTGAGCTTGTAGCGCGCGCCCAGGCCCCATTGGCCGAAGTCGCTGGGACGGATGTCGTGCTCGCGCTGCACGTTGATGTACTTGGGCTGGTTCGGCTGCTGGATCTGGTTCACCGGCAGCGGCACGTCCGGCAGCACCTGGTCGAGCGCTGCGAGTATCGGCGCCAGGCCTCCGGCGACATCGGGAACGCCGAGCAGATTGGTCACGGTCTGCACCAGTTGCACGGTGTCGGTGGACAGCAGGTTCACGTCGCCCAGGTTCGACAGGTACAACGGATTCTCGATGCCGTAGATGAACTCGGCGCCAGGGCCGACCACGTCCGCCGGCGAGAAGAATTCACCGACGGGATTGAGCTCGGTGGGCTTGTATTCGAGCTTGTACTGGCCGACGAAAGTCAGGCTGTCGGTCAGCGTCAGGCTGCCCGAGATCTGGTTCACCGGCAGCAGGATGCTCTTGACGTCGGCGCCCGGCACCGTGGCTTTGGTTGCGTCCGCCGGCGCCTGCGACAGCGCGATGCCGTTGAAGAACAGGCTCTCGCCCCAGGCGGCGATATGGCGGCCGATGCGCAGGTCCGCCGCGCCCTGTTCGCCGAAATACCAGGAGCCGTAGACGTAGGCGTCGAGCAGGCGCGCGCGGCGGCCGTCGCGATAGCGCGCATCGTCGGTGAACTGGTTCACCGGGCCTTCGCTCTTGTTGATCGTGCTCGGCGAATCGTTGTCGTTGTACTTGCGGTACACGCGGTCGTAGAAGGCATCGCCGCGCAGCACCAGGCCATAGTCGTCGCGGCTGAACTTCATCTCGCCCAGAAACGTCAGGCGATTGTTGATCAGCGAGCCCTTGTTGAAATTGCGATCGCCGTCGTCGTAATTGAACTGCGAGACCTTGAGGTCGTCGGCGATCGGAATGCGATCGGACGGATCGGGATTGAGAATCTGCCCACTGGGGCTCTCGGTGCGGATCGCGGCCGAGTAGGTCGTCGACAGCTGGTAGTCCGCGTCGAGGCCGAGCATGCTGAAGCTGCCGGCACCGGCGGCACCACTGCCGAGCAGCAGGCTCGCGATCGCGATGCGACCGGCGATCAGGCCTTTGCTGCGAGCCGACGGAGATTTTTTCTGCTGCGGGCGGACAACATGCGTGGCCTTCGCCACTGCATTGCATTGCACAATCACTATCACTCCCGGACGCCCGCGAGCCGCGGACCATTCTGGCGCCAATGTAGATAGCGCTCCGGCGGGCAACATCACCCGAAATGAGTAGCCCTCATTACGCCGGCTTGCTGCATCGCGATGCTTGAGATGTGAATCAGTTCTTCGGCCAGCGGGGTCCGCGGCCTGCCGAGCGGCTGACCCGCCGACCGCAGACGGAACTAAAGTGCTGACGCCCTCGCCGGTATGCCCGCGACCATACGACGACACGACGAGCCGCGATCGAAAGATTTTGCTGCTGCTGGAGATCAAATGCCTCTCGACAGCGTATCGGCCGCAGCCGCCGATGAACTGCTTGCCACGCCGCTCGGCGACGGCGCCGATCCGCCACGCCGCCGCCGGCTGCGCGCGCGCATGGCGCTGCTGGTCGGCGGCAGCTGCGTACTCGACACGCTGCTGCTCTCGCTGTTCGCCCTGGCGGGCCTGGGCTCGATGCTGGTGCCGCTGGCGTATGCGGGCGTATCCGCGGCCTGCTGGGGCAGCCTTTACCTGTTGCTGAAGAGCGGCTGGACCGAGCGCTTCCGCGACCCCTACATCACCGTGGTGCAGATCGCTTGCGCGGCAGCCACCGAGCTCGGTTTTTCGCTGATGTGGCCGGAGCTCGCGTTCTATTTCCTCAGCCATCTGTTCATCGTCTTTGCATTCGGCGCGCTGCGCCTGAGCTGGCGCAAAACGCTGCTGACCTGGCTGGTCGTCAGTGCCGCCACGGGGCTGCTGCTGCTGCAGATCGGCGCCGCGTTCCAGCTGCCGGGTGACGACGCGATGCAGCTGGTGCTGACCTGGATGGCACTGATGCTGACGATCCTGCGCTGCACCTTCGTCGGCCTTTACGGCAATGGCGTGCGTGCGAAACTGATCGAGCGCAACCAGCAGCTCGCGGCGGCCTCGGCGCAGATCGAGCATCTGGCCAGTTTCGATCCCCTGACCGGCGCACTGAATCGTCGCCCGTTGTGGACGCGGCTGGAAGAGCAGGCACGGCGCACGACCGCGGCGCTGCAGGGCTTCGGCGTGGCGATGCTGGACCTGGATCACTTCAAGTCGGTCAACGACCGCTACGGACATGTCGTCGGCGACCAGGTGCTGAAGACTTTTGCCGAGGTCGTCCGTCAATGCCTGCGGCCAGGCGACACGCTCGGCCGCTACGGCGGCGAGGAATTCCTGCTGCTGCTGAACAATGCTCCCGGTGATTCCGCCGAGACCCAGTGCCGGCGCATCTGCGAGGCGGTTGCCGCCGCGCGCTGGGACGAACTGGCGCCCGGACTCGAGCTCACCGTGTCGATCGGCGTCGCCGGCTACGATGCGACCGAGACCGCGGAGGAGATCGTGCAGCGCGCGGATCTGGCGCTGTATGCAGCCAAGCATCAGGGCCGCAACCGCGTGGTGAGAGCGGCGCCGGCGCGCGGGGCTAGTCCGCTGCGTCGATGAAGAAGCACCTGGAAGTGCGTGCCCAGCCAGGTCCAAGCGCCGCAGGCACGTATCGAGGGACTGGCGCGGAACGAACGCAATCTCGTGCCGCTTCCGGCGTGACGCCTCAGTCCGGCTTGCCCGGCCTGAGCACGACGGCGAGTTCGTCGAGCACACGCGCGTCGTCGATGGTTGCCGGCACCGCGTAGCTGCGGCCGTCGGCGATCGCGCGCATCGTCGCGCGCAGCACCTTGCCGCTGCGCGTCTTCGGCAGCCGCGGCACCACCATCGCCTGCTTGAACGCGGCGACCGCGCCGATGCCGGCGCGCACGCTGTCTATCAGCTCGCGCACGATCTCCGCGTGCGCGCGGTTGACGCCGGATTTGAGCACCACCAGTCCCACCGGCAGCTGGCCCTTCAGCGCATCGGCGACGCCGATCACCGCGCATTCGGCGACGTCCGGATGCGCCGCCAGGATTTCTTCCATGGACCCGGTCGACAGCCGATGTCCGGCGACGTTGATGATGTCGTCGATGCGCGACATCACCCAGAAGTAACCGTCCTCATCGACGATCGCGGCGTCGCCGGCGAGGTAGTAGCCTGGATAGCGCGAAAGATAATGCTCGCGATAACCGGCCTCGTCGTCCCACAGCGTCGCCAGCGTGCCCGGCGGCAGCGGCAGCCTGATCACCAGGTTGCCGATCTCGCCGGCCGCGACGCGCGCACCGTCGGCGTCCAGCACCTGGATGTCGTAGCCCGGCACCGGCACCGTCGCCGAACCCGGCTTCACCTCGAAAGCCTGCAGGCCGATGCAGTTCGCAATCGCTGGCCAGCCGAGTTCGGTCTGCCACCAGTGATCGACGACCGGCACGTTCAGCATCGCCTGCGCCCACAGCACGGTGTCCGGATCGCAGCGCTCGCCGGCGAGGTACAGCGTCTTCAGGCTGCTCAGATCGTGGCCCGCCAGCCGTTCGCCGCGCGGGTCTTCTTTCTTGATTGCGCGAAATGCGGTGGGCGCGGTGAAGAAGGACTTCACGCGGTGCTGAGAGATCACGCGCCAGAACGCGCCCGCGTCCGGCGTGCCGACCGGCTTGCCCTCGTACAGGATCGTCGTGCAGCCGGCCAGCAGCGGGCCGTAGACGATGTAGGAATGGCCCACGACCCATCCGATGTCCGACGCGGCCCAGAACACTTCGCCGGGGCGAACCCCATAGATGTGCTCCATCGACCACTT
>Ga0190273_10000532_pt1 | contig 14205 bp, 10 predicted proteins | sample Popmic504IS_FD_134513 | JGI IMG/M metagenome (GOLD analysis project Ga0190273, IMG submission 134513) | Populus adjacent soil microbial communities from riparian zone of Shoshone River, Wyoming, USA - 504 IS | ecosystem: Environmental > Terrestrial > Soil > Riparian zone > Trees stand | place... | reverse complement strand
GTGCCGAACTTGTAATTGTCCGGGCGATTGAAGGCGACGCAGATATTTTCCGTCAGACCGTACGCTTGAAGAATCGGGATGCCCGCCGCGTCGAAGAACTCTGCTATCTCAAGTGGAAGCGGCGCACCGCCCGAAGTCGCCAGCCGCATGCGCCCGCCGAAATAATCATTCACGCGACTCAAGAGAGGACGCGCGCGCTCCTCGTACTCTTTCTGCAACTCTGCGGGAACGACTTCTCTCTGCTGGCGCAACTGGCTCACCCTTCTACCCGTCGTAAGAGCTTCCGCAAAGCGCTCGCGCTCTTCCAATGATAATTTTTCGAGGTCGGCCATGACGCGCGCATGAATCTTTTCAAAAAAGCGCGGCAGGCTGGCAAAGACCGTGGGCCGTACTTCCAAAATGTACTCCCACAGCTTCGATAGATCATCGACGAAGTAAGCGCTCGCACCCGCGTAGAGGCGGTTATAGAGACCGGAGATGCGCTCGGCCACGTGGCAGTACGGAAGATACGAGAAGGAAACGTCACGTTCGTCTATGGGGGTGGTTTCGCGCAGCGACTCTACGCTGTTGATGATGTAGCGATGGCTCAGACACGCGCCCTTGGGGTTTCCGGTTGTGCCGGACGTGTAGACCATGATCCCAATGTCGTCCGGCTGTGCGCTTTCTGCGCGCTCACTGAGAAGATTGGAAACCTGCTCTTCCTCATCACGTCCGATTTGCAGAAACTCCCTATAGCTTAAAACTCCCGCGTGCTCGCGCGCCGCACGTTCGTCGAGCGCGATCAGGGCTTTGACGCGCGGCAGGTTTTCTCGAATGCTGATGATCTTTTCGAGCTGATGAAGCGTATCGACCAGCACGAACTCCGCGTCCGAGTGGTTGATGATGTACTGGCATTGCTCTGCGGAGCTGGTCGGGTAGAGACCGACACCGACACCGCCCGCGCTGATCGTGCCGATGTCCGCGATGGGCCATTCGGGGACATTTCCCATCAGCACGCAAACAGCCGCGCCGCGCGTCAGCCCCAAAGCCAGCAGCGCACAGCCGAACTCATGCGCCTCGCGGTCAAAGCGATCCCAGGAGATTCCCTCCCACCGCCCCTCGCGACGAAAATAGAAGACATCGCGCGTGTTACTCTCCGCGTACAGGCTCATGCGAAAATGCTCGACCCGATCACGAAACAGCGCGTAGATGTTCGGATACTTCATAAAGCAGTTCTCAGTTTTCAGTTTTTTGTTTTCAGTAAAAGCCAAAAGCCGGTTGCCTTTGGCTGGAAACTGAAAACTAAAAACTGAAAACTGTTTTTACTCACCATCGATAGGCCACGCAGGCCATGTTGAGGCCGCCGCCGGAGGCGCACATCACAAGGTTGTCGCCGCGCCCCAGCTTACCCTCCGTGACAGCGTCATCCAGCACCATGGGGATGCAGGCAGAGCCCGTGTAACCCCATTTGCCCATCACCGTGTGCGTGCGCGACATCGGAAGCTCAAGCTTGGCCATGACCTCTTTGATCGTGCTCAAATTTACCTGCGTAAAAAGAAAGAGCGCCACGTCGTCCAGAGTCAGATTGCATTTCGCGAGCACGTCGCGAACGATTGAAGGCCACCCTTCGGTGTTGATCTCGGACGGATATTTTTTAGCGAAACGCAGCTTGGCCCAGATGCCTTCGCGCAAGACATCTTCCGTGACGGGCAACTTTGTGCCGCCCGCGTAGATTCCCATGTGATCGTGAAAGCTTCCGTCGGCGACAAGCTTTGAGGCGAGAAAGCCAGGCGCGTCTGTGGAAGCCTGAAGGACGACCGCGCCAGCGCCGTCCGCGAAAATCGTCGCAGTCTTTTTCTCAGTCCAATCCACGAACTTGCTCATCGCGTACGCGCCGATGACGAGCACATTTTTGTATGCGTCGTCGGCGATGATGTACTTCGACGCGGTATCGAGCGCCGTGACAAAACCTGCACAGGCGCTGTTGAGATCGAACGTGCCAGCACGATGCGCGCCCAGTCTGTGCTGCACGACGACAGAAGTAGCGGGCGAGATATATTCCGGCGTGTCGGTCGCAAGCACGATCAAATCCAAATCCGAAGCCGTGACAGAAGCGGCACTGAGAGCCTTACGCGCGGCCTCTGTCGCGAGGTCTGCCGTGCTCTCTTCGTCTGAGCAGACGTGACGCTCTTCAATGCCGAGCACCTGCGAGACAAATTCGTTTACGTCCTCGCCGACCATGCGGCTCAGATCGTCGTTCGTTAAGATTTTCGGCGGAACGTATGAGCCAGTGCCTGTGATTCGTGCGTATCGCATAAATGGTTTTTAGTCGTCTTTGTGTAAAAGAGATCAAGGGAACAAAGGTTTTCGATTAATCGATGACCGCGACGATGTTGTTATTCTTCCTGCGGCGGCGCTTCCAGAAATTCGATCACGGCGCGATTGAATTCGTCCGCGCGCTCTATAAAAAATGTGTGGCTGCCGCCTTCGATGATCGAGAGTCTGGAAGAGGGAATGCGCGCCGCCAGATTACGCGAGTTCTCAAAGGGAACGATGATGTCTTCGTCGCCGGTGATGATAAGCGTCGGCGCATGGATTCCGGAAACCCTGGCCTCCGAGTTAAAAACAATCGCCGCTTGAAGCTGATGAAGATACGCGTGTTCGGGAACAGGATTGCGTTCGCGAAGCTCTATCACATGCTCCACTTCTTCCGGATTCGCGTCCAGATAACCGGGCGAAAATGCCAGCAGCAGATTCTCGCGGACGCGCTGCTGCGTGTTCAGTCCCCTGGTCGAAGCGATGGCCTGCAAGGTTGTGAGCGGCGGCGGCACATGGCCCGGCCCGCCGTAGCTCGTGCAACAGAGAATCAACCTGCGCAACATCTGCGGATAGGCGAGCGCAAATTCCTGCGCGACGAATCCGCCAAACGATGCGCCCAGAATGTGCGCGCGCTCTATCTGAAGCGCCTTCAGGAGCGCAGCCACATCATCGGCGATCATGCGTATGGTGATCGGCTCGTCCTTTGCTTCGGAGCGAGAGATGCCGCGCGGATCGAAAGTGATGGTGCGAAAATGACGGCTGAGCGCTCCCGTCTGTTTGAACCATATCCACAGACCGTTGCCGAAGCCCGGAATGAGGACGAGCGGCGCACCCTCGCCCTGCTCCTCATAATAAAGCTCCACGTCGCCCGTCTGAATCTTCGGCATAAAAGTGCAGTGATGAGTGACTTTGTGACGAGTGACGAGCAAGAAGCTTTTAGCTTGTCACTCGTCACTTGCCACTCGGTCACAGCCCTTAGAAATTGAGCTTAAAGGCGAACTGTATCACGCGCGGGCCTGTGCTCGTCTGCGTAATGCGGCCAAAGGTCGCCGTGTTGGCGATGTTGTTGCCGGGGTTCGCAAAGTTGGCCCAGTTGAAGATGTTGAAGAACTCCGTGCGGAACTCGCCCCTCAGACGCTCTGTGAAGGGGATGAATTTGACGAGCGAGAAATCCAGGTTCTTCTGCCCCGGCCCTCTCAGGAAATTACGCGGAGTATTACCGAACGGGTTCGCCGGATCAAAGGCCGGATTGTTGACGACCCCTGTGGCTGTGCCGGCGAGGATCGGACGTGAGATAACGAAAGCGCCCGTGTTGAAATACGAGCCGAGCCGATCAGTGAGGTCTCCGCTGGTTTCGATTCCACCAGAGAAGGCCGGACTGAAATTGGCTCGCTGAATAATGTTATTGCCCGGATTGTCTATGATCGAGAAAGGCAGGCCCGTCTGCAACGTCAGGATGCCCGCGATCTCCCAGTTATGGAAGAGTGCGCGCACGACCTCAGAGTCCGACTCGATCTTCGGCAGATCGTAGATAAAGCTGTAGACGAAACGATGCTTGCGATCATAATCCGACGGGCCGTAATTCGTTCGCCAGTTGAACTGATCGCCAGCGACTGCCTGTAGCTCGTTAACGGCTGTGCCAGAATAATAATCCGTGGATTTGCCTAGAGTGTAGGCCGCAAGGAATTGCAGCCCGCGACTAAAGCGCTTTGTCACGCTCAGCTGTAAAGAGTCGTAGTGCGAGAGCGAAGTAGACTGCACCTGCTGCAAGCCGCCCGCAGTATTCTTCTGCGTAGAGATGGCCGCTCCCAGGGGCGCAGTGAAAGAGTTGGTCGCCGGATTGTAGACGGGCTGGTTGAGCGTAATCACCTGAAGGAGCTTAGTGCCCTTAGAGCCGACGTAACCGACCTCCAACAGATAATCTTTGGCGAACTCCCACTGCACATTCGTGTTGTACTGCTGAATGTAGGGCGTGCGCAGATTCGGATCGATATAGATGCCGCTGATCGGCACGCCGACGAAAGGCGCAAGCGGCGAGATCGGCGAAGGCACAGTCGCATTGACGGGGAAAGCGTTCGGCTGCGGCACAGGGATAAAAGGACTATCGAAGGTGCGCAGGCCCGGAACTAAGGGGGCGAGCGGATTGACCAGACCGACGGCCAGCGCAAGGTACGGGAAATTTAGTAACTGCGTGTTCGCGTAACGCGTCGACAGACGGTCGTAGTAAATACCATAGCCGCCGCGCACGACTATGTTTCTTTCCTTGGAGAGCAGGTAAGCGAAACCGAAGCGCGGCGCAAAGTTGTTCAGGTCGCTCGGGATCAATGTGTCTTCGACCAGCGGCACGCCCGGAATCGGAGCGGTTGCGTTCCCCGCCTGCACGAAACCGTTGGGCGGCCCGGCGGGCACTGCTGCCGTTCCTGCTCTGAACTGTTCTGGCAGAAAATTAACCAGACGCCCGCGCGCGTCCACAGGATAGCCGTAATAGTCATAACGCAAACCCAGATTGAACGTCAGCCGGTCGTTGAATTTCCAGTCGTCCTGCACAAAAGCGCTCAGGTCGTTGGTGTGCAGCGCGCGATCAAAGACGCCCGAGCCGATGATTGAGATCGCGCTCGTCAACGATGCCCCACTGCCGCCCTGTAAAAAGGTCGCGAACGAAGAGAAAGGATTCGCAGAGATCGGCGAGAACTGAACGAACCCGCGCGAAAAGGCGTTGAAGTAAAAGTTAACCTGCGAGTAACGATACTCGCCGCCGATGCGCAGGCGATGATTGCCCTTCACCCATGAGAGCGTGTCGTTGATGCTCCAGGCATTGATGCGTGATGATTGATCCGCGAACGACGACGAGCCGAGCGTAAACAGGCCCGCCACGGTAATGGTCGGTAGTCCCGGAAAAGTCGCGCCCAGAGGATTCGTGATGCCCAAAGCCTGCGCCGTAAAAGGCTCTTCCGGCACAGAGGTCACGCGCAGGCGGCTAAAACCGAACCGCGCCTGATTCACCACGTTTGGTGTAAAGACGTAAGTGTCTGTCAGCGAAATAAGACTCTGTATGATGTCCAGTTCTCCGCCGAAGCCCGGAAGCTGCTGCGGGCCGTTGCCTAAGCCAGCGAAGCTATAGTTGGCCTGCGTCGTCGGATTACTCGCATAGAATGCTTTGCCTGCGAACGTGTGCGAGTCAGAGAGCTTGATGTCGACGTTGGCGTTGAACTGGTCTTCACGAAAGCGCGAGAGACCGGAGATAGGTGACAGGCCAGAGGCTGTCGTCGGGCTCGGGATCGCGAATTGTCCGCTGGGAAGCCGGGCCTGCAACAGAGCCAGTGAGACGGGATTGATCGCCGCCACGGTCAGCGGCGCTTGCTGTTGTGCGACGGGAAGCGACGCGTTGTAGGCATTGAAAGCCGCGACGATTCCGGCGGCCGTGCGATTATTGTCCGTCAGAAATACCGGCAGCACAGGCGACATCAAGCTATTCACCAGCGATGCGCCGTTGCGCTCGCGCGTTCCCTGATAAGAGCCGAAGAAAAAAGCGCGGTTGCGAACAATCGGCCCGCCGAGTGTTCCGCCAAACTGATTACGCGACAGAATAGGCTTGGGCTGTCCAGCGGCATTGAGAAAGAAATCGTTGGCGTTCAACGAGCGATTACGGAAAAACTCGTATACGTTGCCGTGAAACTCGTTCGAGCCTGAGCGCGTGATGGCCTCTACGTTGCCGCCCGCGTTGCGACCCTGCGAAGCATCGTAGAGGCTCGTCTGCACGATGAACTCCTGAAGACTGTCCGTGGCCGGTACGGCGATGTTCGGCGTCGAGTTCGTGCCAATCGAGTTGGCGTCGATGCCGTTGATACGCACGTTGTTGCTGGTCGTGCGCTGGCCGTTGACGGTGATAACAGAATCGCCGCGCCCCAGCTCCGTGTTGTTTGAGACGCTCGCGGATGTGCCGGGCGAGAGCGTCAGGAGCTGCTGAAAGTTGCGTGTCGGCAAAGGCAGTTGGCGTATCTGTCTCTCTTCGATGACGCGCCCGACCTGAGATGTCTCCTGTTGAACCAGGCTTTGGTCAGCCGTCACGGTTACGGTTCCGCCCTGCACTGCGCCCGTTTCGAGCTTGATGTCGACGGTCGTCGTCTGCGTCACGTTTATATCAATCTCTTCGAGCGCCACGGTATTAAAACCCTGCGCGGAGACTTCGGCCCTGTAGCGTCCGGGCGGAAGGAGTTGAACGGCGAAATTCCCGTTCTCGTCTGTCGTCACCTGTCGCTCAAGCGCTATGGCGCTGTTGGTGATGGTCACGGACGCGCCGGGCACACGCCCGCCGTTTTGATCCTCGACCGTCCCGCTCAATTGTCCAGTCGCGCTCTGCGCGAAACCGCCCGTCGCGCTTCCCCCTATGATGCAGACAGTCAACAGCAGCAGCATCAATACTGACGATCTTCGCTGAAACATTTTTCAAACCTCCTGCAATTCTAGAGCTTCAGTGGTGAACGGGCAGGCCGCTCCGGATAAAAACGAACGTACGTTTTTGTTTTGTTACTTTGATAAGAGCGCCGTGATTCTTACTCTTAGCGCCCCAAGGTTATTTCAATCTCGATGGTCGTGCTCGTTTGCCCGGCTTCTTCTTCGGTTTAGGGTTGGCTGTTTGGCCAAGCCCCTTAACAGCTTCGGGCCGCATGATGCCGCGACAAAAAATCTCCGTTAGCTTGACGATCACCTGATCGTCCGTGATCCCGAAGTGACGATTGCCGCCGAACAGTTTCTCGACGAGAAAATAGTTAAAGAACTGCATGTAGGCAGCCGTAAAACCGACCGCCGGGTCGATGCCGTCATAGAGCGCATCCCGCTTTTTCAATTCCGTGAAGTAGGCGCTAAAGCGCCGCCGCAGGTTGCTGCTCAATCCCTCGAACATCTTGCGAAAGTGGCGATTCTCGAACTCCAGCACGTCTATGTACATGAGCAGCCAGAAATCGTGATGATCGTTAATCATCTCTTTGACGAGACGCCCGAACCTGATGAGGCTCTCCGGCTGAAAGGGCTCTTCGATCTCGTCAAAGATGGCGCGCAGGCGCGCATCTATGACCTTCTGGTACTTGGCCGTGATGGATTCTAGAATCTCCTCCTTCGTCCGATAGTAGTTGTATAGATTGCCGAGCGAGGTTCCCGTTCGCGCGGCGATGTCACGCATGGAGGTGGCATGAAAACCCTGCTTGATGAAAAGCTGCCTCGCCGCTTCCTCGATGCGGCCCTTCTTTTCTTCAAGCACCATCGGGCTGAGTTTGGGCATGAATCCACCTAAAAAAACGAACGCTCGTATTTTATGACTATTCGCCCCGCCTCTGTCAAGTCTTTCTTTTCCCGAACTCTCCCGGCTCTCCTTTAAGGAAGCGGCCTCAAAGGCTCTTTAAAAGTCGAAGAGGGCGGCGCGGGCAGTAGATACGCTCTCTCTGCCCATGCCCGCCCTCTTTCTTTTAAACGATAAAGCCTGCGTCGGTTATCTTTGGTCTGTCGTTCCGGGTCGCACGTCTCTTGTTTCCTGAACGACGGCGACGCGTTTTCTGGGCATCAATCCCAGCAGCCCCGCGAGGCCCAGTAGTCCTAGCCATCCCCAATCACGATCATCATCATCCCTTCGCTCGTCTCTATTCTCCGTGCGAGTGGTAGTGGTCGTCGTGTTGGCGTTTTCCGTTCTGGCGTTGTTGTTCTGTGCGGCGGCTGGTATCGCCAGCATTAGAAATAAGGTCAAGCCTAAGAGGCTACTTCGGACAGCCTTGAACAAGCTTCTATTTTTTCCCATGGTCATTCTTCCCCCCCTGATTTCTCAAAATTGTACCCGACTGCCGGGTTCCCTTCGTCGTCGGCGATGATTTGATTAGACTGACCAGATCATACGCCCCACAGGCTCGCTGATTCACTCCAAAAAGTTTTGCTGTGCTTATGGATTGTTCGGGCCATCCTGCGTGTCATCGTTTGATTGGGAAGAGGCGGTCGCGCCCCTGGCCCTCTCCGTTCCCAAAGGTTCTATATCTACGTCTGTGCGACGCAGGGTATCGCGGACGGTCTCTGTGTGCTGCTCGACATCTTTGCCGACCACGACTTCTTCGACGACGCGCGCCTTCTTCTTGACGATCAACTCCTCATAAGCCTCCTTGATTTCCACAATCGACTCCTGGAAGGCCTCCGACTCCGTCCCGTGAAAAGTGTAATCGACGGGGCGGCGTTCGACGTGAACTCGTTCATCGCGCAATTGAACATTCTCTTCGACGGGCGTTTCCGTGACGCGTGTTTGCACGCGCACGCCGCCGCGCTCGACTTCGCGTTTACCGACTTCCAATTGCTCTTCGACGACGGGCACAGCTATTTCACCGGCATTGATGGGCCGCGCAGAAACGGGCTCGTGCTCAGCCGTCACGTCCGTGTCTGCTCCTGCGTCTAACTTCATAGCGCCCTTCTGATAAGCATCGAAAGCGGCGCTCGCAGTTTGAGGGTCGAAGCCAGTCCACCCTTCCTCGCGCCACTGTGCTGCGCGCTTGTCGATCTCGATTGCGCCGTGCCGCTTCATAGTCGTGATGACCTGTGCCGCGCCTTCGTCCGACACGTTGACGCTAATCAGAGTTCCCCCGCGTCGCACGCCTTCGGCGTACGTATGAGCCTGGTCTTCAGACATTCCTAGGCGCGTCAGGCCGCTAATCAAACCGCCGGCAGTAGCGCCGATGCCAGCGCCCGCGATTAAGGCAGCGATTGGCCCAGCGGCGAGCACCGGGCCGATTCCGGGAATCGCCAGCGCAGTTATGCCAAGCAACAGACCTGCAAGGCCGCCGATAGTTGCGCCCGCTCCCGCGCCCTTCGCCATGTCTTCCACCTGCTCGCGTCCGTCCTCTTCCACCAACTCGACGACGCTGTTTTTTCCCTCAAGCTCTTTCGACATGACGCTGATGTCTTCACGCCCGACGCCTGCACCGAGCAGTTCCTGCACTGCGCTGCGCGCCGCGTCGCGATTATCAAATAGACCCACTACTGTCTTAGCCATTTTCTTCCCCTTTCTCTTTACACAAATACTTTGTTAGGGCCGCGGCTGCATCGGGCCGATCATTTGGGGGACGAGATATTATTGTTGTTTCCCTCTCCCTGTAGTTCGGGAGGAGCGCCGACGCGTTCTATGGCAGCTTCTTCGTGGCGAAGCGTGACGCGCTGCGGCTTGTAAGTTTCAACTTCATCCTTGGTGATATGTAATTCCTCTTTGAGCACCAGCCGCTTTTCGACCACCAGAACTTCTTCGAGCAGCGAGATAATCATCGTATTGCCGACGTGACGCACGGGGATTGGCCCATCGACCACTCGATTGACCGGAACTCTCTTCACATGCACCTCTTCGCGTAAGAGCGGCTCGTCGATGATCTCTTCTCTTTCGTGCACGATCTTTTTAACGCGCACGCCGCCCGCCTCAACTCTGCGTTTCTGTACGTCCAGCTTTTCGGCGACGACGGGTACGACGAGCGTGTCTTCATTATCGTGTTCAGCTGTCATGGCAGAATCAGTTTGTGTACCGATTTTGGCCAAGCTGAACGGCAGAAAATAGCTGCCGTCCTGTCTTTGAATAAGCTGCGCCGTCGGGACGACCAATTGTTGACCGTTCTCAAAGCTCACCGTCACTTCCGGCTGATTTCTGTCTATCTCGCGACCCGAAGTTTCGACCGCACCGCGCAGTCCATCAAAATCCGTCACTACCACAGACATCCCTTTTCCCCTTTCCAGCATGAAGCGCTGTTTCGACGCAAGCTCAACTCCACTGCATTGCCGACCCTGGCAGAAGAGCATCGGAAACGCTTTTACTCACACATCTCGCGTCTCTATCAAGCCTTGCCACGCGCGCTCTGTAGCGCGCTCCAACTAAGTTCGCTATTCATCTGTATCGGTGTGGGAGAAGTATGGCGTAGTTCGTCAAGCCCTTTACACCGTGTACGTTTTTGAGTCGTCCGTGCTTTCGTAAGGGCTCTATTGGCAAGCATCGTGCCAGGCGATATTCTCCGGCATGAAGAGCAGTTTTATACGACCCTGCTATTCGCCGATTGCTGTCTTGATCGTCGGCCACATCAGCTTGGCCCAGTATTCGTAGCCCGTGTCTGAGGGATGAAAGCCGTCGCTTGAGAAGAACTCCGGATGCTGTGGGATCAGTTCGTGCGTCGCCTGGTAAGCATCGACGACGCGCAGGTCGTGCCGCCTGGCGATCTCTTCGATGTGCTCGTTAAAGAGGGTGATGCGGCTTTCAAGCTCGCTGCGTAATGAAGCGGGCACGACCGGAGCGAGCGATACGTCCGGTAGGTTGGTCAAGACGATGGGCGCATTCGTCTTCGCCCTCACACGCTTGATGATCTCTTCGTAGTTGCGCGCAAATCTTTCCACGGAGACGCCCCGGCCCACGTCGTTGATGCCGATGCCGAGCGTCACGAGCGTCGTCTGCGAGGTAAGCGCCGTTGTCCTGACCTGCTCATCTAGGACATCCTCTGTGGTTGCGCCGCTCACGCACATGTTGGTTAGACGCGAACCGGGCCGCAATTCTTTGATCCGCTCAAAGAGACGCGCAACATAGCCGCCTTCACGCGCACCGACGCCCACCCCCGTCGAATCCCCCAGCGCCACGTAGTTGACCGGCCCGCCCTTCTCACCCTTCGTCATCACTGTTCCGTCTCCATTTCGCGTGTCCTTGACCTGAGTCCCGCAGGCTGCTCCGGTCGTCATCAAGAGGGCGGCGATAAAGAGCGCGCACAGTCGCTCTATGAGAAAGAGCTTTGTCTGATTCACAACTCCCCCTTGATATGAATAAGAGTTATCGCACGGGCTCGCGCAGCACGGCTTCGGCTGCACTGGCGGCACGACGCGCGGCCTGTGGCTGCGCCTTTTTAAGTCCGGCGATCTGCAAAAGAGACTCGCCCGTTCGCGAAAGCATACGCACGAGGTCGCCCTCTTCGGCGCGCGTCTCCTGAACCAGCTCGGCCCACTCAGCGCCACTGGCCCAGCGTGCGGCGGTTGCAGCCGCAGAGAAATTGATTTCGGGCGCGGGCTCTAAACCCTGTTTCCATTCTTCGGTCGCAACTTTATAAGCAACTTCATCGAAGCGCGAAAGAGTCTGCACGAGCCGATCGTCCAGCTCAAGCTCGCCGTAATCGCGATCCGCATCGGCAGCGAGCGCCGCCATCAGCCCCGCTGCACCTTTCACGTCCAGCGAATCAAAGAGCCCGTGACGGACGGCTTCGCCCACAAGCAGAGTGCGGTCTACGTGTAGGTCTGCGAGCCAGCGTCCTCGCTCCGTTACGCGCTCGTGCGCGAAGTCCAGATAGTTAAAGGCCGAGAGCACGCGCGCGCGTCTCTCGAAGGGCTGCCAGACTTCTGCGCGCAGGGCCGCGATACGTGTTTCAGAGCGCTCTATGCGCTCTGCGTCTTCGATCACAGACCACAGGGCTTCGGCACAGGTCGATCTCTCTTGTTCGCTCAAGCCCTTTGTGGGAGCTAGCTCGTCGATCATCTGATTAATCAACTCGACCGCCTCGCTTTCGTATTCGCGCGCGTCGCGAAGTCTTGGCTCATGTAGAAGCAGCTCTCGACCCTTTGCGCGCACATCCGCGAACGCCTCGTCTACCTGATCTTCGTTTAAGGGATAAACGGTCTCGTAAACTCTGCCGATGCGTTCGAGCGCGAGGCTGGCGCTCCTTCCGTCCTCACGCACACCGTTGATCCCGCCTCCGCGTCTGCGCGTGACGAACACCAACCGGCGACCGCTACGACCGACGCCGACCACTCTTCCCGGCAAGACCATTTCGTCCAGCCAGCGCATGACGACTTCGGCGCGCGTTTGCGGCAGATGCTCCAGCAGCCTTGCACGCGCGCTCGCCAGACGCTCAAGCCCGCGCGCGACCGCTACGGGAAGATCACAACCGGCAGCGTCCAACTTTTCTCTGATGTGCCGCTCGTCGCGCTCTACCTCGCGTTCCAGACGTGTGATGCGGCGAGTCACATCACGAAAGGCAAAGCTACGCTCGGCAATATCGCGCACGTGCGCGAAGCTTTCGTAGGCGTCGAGCAGGTTGAGCAGCGTAGAGTAGGTCGCGCGAAACTGGCTTTGCAGCGGATCGGGCGGCGCTTGCAGAAGATGCGCGATGCGCTCTGGGTCTTGATGAAGGCCGGGCGCGGCGACGACGAAGCCTACGCGGTCGCGGCCACGTCGCCCGGCACGTCCAGTCATCTGTTGCAATTCTGAGGCGGAGAGCATACGCCAGCCCTGGCCTGTGCGCGCATCTACGTTTGAGATGACGACGGTGCGCGCCGGAAAATCGACGCCCGCAGCAACCGTCGCCGTCGCAAAGATCGCGTCCAAGAGTCCTGCGCTCATCAAACGCTCTATGACGAGTTTCCAGGCGGGGATGTGTCCTGCGTGATGCGAGGCGACGCCGCCGCGTATGATCGTGTCCCAGTGACGATGCCCACGCACTTCCGGATGCTCTTCGACGAAACTGCGTAGGATGGCGCGGCGCTCTTCTCGACGCTCAATTCGTTCATCGCGGCGCGCGAGCGCGGCTTCCGAAGCCGCCTGATCGCAGCGCCTGCGTGTCGGCAGAAAGACGATTGCGGGCAACAGATCGTAAGAGGCAAGCGCCGCAAGGAGTGTGGCGGGCGGCAGCTCAGGCATGCTCAGTTTCAACGCGGGCCGCCTCCTCTTCTCGGTCTCCAACTAGAACGCGATGCACGTGAATCGCGCTCCTGGCGTTCTCGTTCTCCGAGCCGGATGATCTCCGCATTAAGCCCGCCGGTATGTTGATTGATGAGCGGCAGCAACTGGCCATCCGGTAAAAGAAAGGCCGCGCGCAAAGGGACGGGGCGCGCGCCCGGACGCGACACCACACCGCAGCGCACGCCGCGCACTTCCTCCATCCACGCTGCGAACTCTTCCGCATTCCCGATGGTCGCAGAGAGCAACAGCAGACGTATACGCGGCGGTGACAGGATGATCGCTTCTTCCCAGACGTGGCCGCGTTCCTCGTCGGCCAAATAATGGGCTTCGTCTAGGACGACGAGGTCTGCGCGAATGTCGTTTGCGCCGCGCAAGGAATCGAACAGTTGATTGCGATAAATCTCCGTCGTGCCGACGACGAGCGGCGCATCAGCGTTCTCTTTCCTGTCGCCCGTCAGGATGCCTACATTTCCAGCGCCGAACTCGTCCGAGAACTCCTGGTATTTCGAGTTGGTGAGAGCCTTCAGAGGGCTGGTGTACCACGCGCGCTTTCCGGCTGCGAGCAGACGACGAATCTCCTCTCGCGCGATCCAGGTCTTGCCGCTGCCCGTTGGCGCTGTCACCAGCACGTCTTCATTTTCCAGCGCGGCGAGAGCTTCCGTCTGAAACGGATCGGGCTGGAAAGGAGCTGGAGCGGGCGTGCCGATGCCCTCAAGCAGCCGCCGCAGTTCGCGCGAGAGTGTGTGCAAAGGCGCTTGCCCCTTCGATGATTCATCGCGCTCTACGGAGGGACGTTTTCTCTGCCCTCCCCTGTCAGCACGATGATCGCCCTTTGCGGCCTTGCCCTTCGCGCCCCTTGAGCGCCGCCGTCCGTTAACATGTGAGCGTGGCATAACGTCATTGTAAAGGATGAAAGAGCAGGGATGAAGGATGAGGGATGAGGGATGAAAGGAATGCTTCCTTTTCTTGAATATTTTATTCATCCCTCACGCTGCCGCCCTCATCCCTTTCGTTGTGGCTCAGGTGATGCTAACCTTTAGGGCCAGGAGGGCTCGCAACGATTGCGGGCCTATATGCGTCTAAGATAGGCTTGCGCCGGAGAGTTTTTAGAGCGCGCGCGCCGTTTGGGTGAAGAAATTGACAGAGCTTTTCGAGAATTTTGAGGTTAACCGCGAGCCACGCTGGCCGAT
>Ga0190273_10000531_pt1 | contig 14223 bp, 16 predicted proteins | sample Popmic504IS_FD_134513 | JGI IMG/M metagenome (GOLD analysis project Ga0190273, IMG submission 134513) | Populus adjacent soil microbial communities from riparian zone of Shoshone River, Wyoming, USA - 504 IS | ecosystem: Environmental > Terrestrial > Soil > Riparian zone > Trees stand | place... | reverse complement strand
GACAGGGAACGGCGCGCACGTTTTATCTGCGTCATCGCGATTGCCAATGCCGAGGGGAAGCTCATTGATCTCTTCACAGGGTCATGTGAAGGACAAATCGCGCATGCGCCGCGCGGCAGCGGTGGGTTTGGCTACGATCCGGTCTTCGTGCCTGACGGCTATGAACAAAGCTTCGGTGAATTGCCCTCCGATATCAAACAGAACATCAGCCATCGCGCACGCGCACTGCGAGCCGCGCACCCCTTCCTCCTAGAGCTTTTCAAAACGCCAGCTTGACCGTTACAGAAACTGACCGCTAGAATGGCTCAGATATTATGAGCGTGGCTCGGGTGAGTGGCGAGCAAAGATTTCCGTCACTTTGTTATCGGCGCGGCTTGCACTGCTTAGCTGTAGGGGTATGGAGAGATTAGTTCTTGAGCCGCTGGTAAAGCAAGGTCTCGGTCTGAGACCGATTGCTAAACTGCTCGGTACTTCTCCGACGAATGTACGCTACTGGGTACGCAAGCATGGATTGAATCTCAAGCAGAAGCCATTTGGTCAGGGCTATGTTGCCCTTCCGACGCCTTATAAATGCGGATGGTGTGGTGAAACGGATTCTGAGAAATTTTATGGTCATAAGCGCAGAACATGTGGGCCGTGTCATAACGCTTATAACCTCAAACAGGGCCAGGACAAGCGTCTGCGAGCGATCAAAGAACTCGGCGGGCGGTGCATAGTATGTGGATTTGATCGTTATCCTTGCTCATTAGACTTCCATCATAAGAATCGAAGATTCAAAGACCCGAATTATCGTTCAATGAGAGGATGGTCATGGAAGAATATATTGATAGAACTGGAGAAATGCATTCTTCTCTGTAAGAATTGCCATGCGGCAATTCATGCAGGACTTTTAGAAATCAATACAGTCAATATCGGGGCGTAGCACAGCCTGGCCAGTGCGCTCGGTTTGGGACCGAGAGGTCGGAGGTTCAAATCCTCTCGCCCCGATTTCAATTGATGGGAAGGGCCGCTCTCCAGGGTGGCCTTTTCTCTTGTCGGCGATTTGACTGATGGAATCAGGGACTAAAGAATTAATCGTCGTGCTCGCTTTGATGGCGGTGCTCTTTATTATCGCGATCATCGCCGTCTTCATTTTTATACGGCAATGGCGCAGGGAACATAAATAAGGCCGCTCCTGTATAATGGACGAGTCGGCGGATGGATAACCGATCATTTCGCTGCGCCAAGGGCTTTAACCTTTTTTTAGCTTTATGAAATCATCCCTCGTCCAAACAAAAGTCAGAATTGCTTTCTTCTTTCTCTTTGTCTGCCTGCTCTCTGTTCTTTCGTCAGAGACAGGCAGAGCCGCCGAGTTGACGCTCGCGCGCGATGGTCGGCCAACGGCCGTCATCATTATCTCTTCATCACCGACCGCAACCGAACAGTTGGCCGCGACGGAGCTTCAAACCTATTTGCGTAAAATTTCCGGCGCGACGTTGCAGATCGCGAACACGCTGCCGGGCATTGAGCAAACAACGGTACGCATAGGAGTCTACGGCGCGGCTCCCGTTGCGGAGTGGCGAGGCGAGCGACCGCCCACGGATGGATTCAGTATAGAGACGCTTGGCAATTCGCTCTGGATCGTCGGCGGCGATGCGCGCGGCGCTCTCTACGGCGTCTACGATCTTCTGGAAAGCCTGGGTGTGCGCTGGTTTATGCCCGGCGAGATGGGCGAAGACATCATCGAGCGTCAGACCATCTCTATCACTCAAGTACAGAAGCGCGGCGCTCCGGCTTTCCGAGCCGTCTCCGGCCTGATCTGGGCGGGTGGGCCTGGGGCTAATGATTGGGAAAGGCGTGTACGCGCGACGGTTGGCCCACCAAACTCTTTCTTCGGACACAACTGGTCGAACATTATCCCGCCGACGCCTGAGAACAAGACTGCTCATCCGGAGTGGTTCGCTCTGCATGACGGCAAGCGTATAGACCAACTCTGCTCGACCAACCCGGACGTGATACGCATCACTGTGGAGAAGGCGCGCGAGTTTTTCGATCAAAATCCCGATGCGCTCACCTTTTCCGTGAGTCCGAATGACGGCGAAGAGTTCTGCGAGTGTGATCGTTGCCGCGCTCTGGATAAACAGTACGGAGTGACGGACGGAACGCTGACAGATCGCTTCGTGCATTATGCCAATCAGGTGCTCAACGAATTAGCCAAGACGCATCCCAGTAAGCAGATCGGCGTGCTGGCCTACGTGCAGCACACGCGCCCTCCCCATTCTGCGCGCCCGCATCCGAACTTCGCGACGATCATCTGTCATACGCCTTGGGAGTTTTGCCACGTACATTCGCTTGATGATCCTGCTTGCCCTCGTAATCGCCGCTTTATGGAATACGTCTCGGGCTGGGCCAAGGTCTCACGTCACGTCGGCGTTTATGATTACTACGGCCATTTTTACGCTTTCACGCCGTGGCCCATCCTACACGACATACGCCGCGACATCCCCTTGCTTGAGCGCATAGGCGTCGAGCGCTTTATGAGCGAGACGCAACAGAACTGGGCCAATCAGGGAATAAACTTTTATCTCGCAGCGAAACTGCTATGGAATCCGAAGCAGGACGCAGACCGCTTGCTGGCCGAATACTACGAACGATTTTATGGTAAATCGGCTGCGCCGATGCGTCGTTACTGGGAACGCTGGGAGTCCGCGATGATCGAGACGGCGAAGCTGGGCGACGGCGGCTACAAGTGGTTCGAGATGTTCACGCCCGCTTTAATCGCAGAGTGCGCGGGCTATCTGGCGGAGGCCGAGCGGCTCGCGGCCACGGATCGTGAAGTGGTGCGCCGCCGCATTGCCTTTGCGCGCAAGGGATTTCTTTTTACGCAGGCATGGACGCGGCTGCGTTATCATGGAGAGCGCGGCGAGTACAAAGAAGCCGTCGCCGCAGGCGAAGAAGCCCTCAGACGTATAGACGAGACGACGGATTCAGAACCGCAGGCTTTCTTTACATGGCTGGCCAAGTCGCAAACAGAGAAGATCATAGAGCCGTACAAACAGGCGCTTGCCAAACAGACGGGCACGCAAATTACGACGAAGCCATGACCGTGTAAATAGATCACAAGATATGTTTCTAAGCTTCTATAAAAATTGCACGCGGTATATGAAGAGATTTGTCTTGCTCGTCTCTCTCTTAGCGGTGTGCGTTAATTTAAGCGTGGCGCAACAGGGCGGCGTGCCTGCCGGAAATTCCGTTACACAAAATGTTCCGGCGGCGGCGCGCGGGGCGTTCGACCGCGCGATCACTTTGTCCAAAGCAGGCAAGGGTCAGCTGGCGAAAGTGTTTTTAGAGGAAGCGCTCAAGATATACCCGGACTATTTCGATGCTCATCTGGCGCTCGGCAATGAACTGTTCAAGGCAGGGCGTTTGACGGAAGCGATGTTGGAATTTGAAAAAGCGCGCAGTCTTAATCCTAAGGACGATCAGGTCTATCTCTCTGTCGGGCTGGTCATGATGCAGCAGAAGAAATACGATCTAGCGGCCTCTATCTTTGCCGACGCTGCCGTGCTCAATCCGCGTGAGCCCATCCATCGACTGATGCGCGGCATAGCGCTTATACGACAGGCCGCCGGGGTCAACACCACGTTTGTCAAAAACTCTGCGGCTGAACGCGAGTCTCTGTACAGACAGGCCGAGCAGGCGCTGACAGAAGCCTTTGATCTCTCCGGTCATAGATTGCCGGAGGTCTATCTCTACAGGGCTTTGATTTACGAGAAGCGCGGCGAGCGCGCACGTTCCGCCGACGAGCTTGAGCAGTACTTGCAGGTCAATGCGGGAGCCGCGAATGCCGAAGAGATTCGCGAAGCGATCAGGAAGCTGCGCGATACGGGTTCCACCTCGCAGACAGTTCCCTCGCCACAGTAGATGAGTTGAAAAGAAGATACCCTGTCATGAGCATCGATAAAACCATGAGCCCCGCGCAGACACCCCTTATCGAAGAACCTTCAACCTGCGAGGCTTGCGGCAACCCGTTCGATTGCGGCGCGACGCTCGCGGGTTGCTGGTGCACCGAATTAAAGTTAAGCGAGCAGTTGCTGACGACGCTTCGCGCACGCTACAAAGCTTGCCTGTGCCGTCAGTGCCTGGAGAGTTTCACAGAGGCTGCGCAGCAGCACGAAGAAACTGTCGGCGAGAATCACTTCAGTCTAAATGAACGGGAGGAGCAAAGGGGCGGGAACGCCTGATAAGTATTGACTCCCTGCTTGATTTGTCATAAGAAGAAAGTTGTTTTATCTATTTCCCCCGAAGGTAATTTCCCCCATGAAACAGATTCTGGTGGTTGACGACACCGAAGTATGGAGACGACTTTCCTTTAATCTTCTTTCGGAAGCGGGCTATCGCGTCGTCGAAGCGGATTCGGGCGAGCGCGCAATCGAGTTGGCGCGCTCCGTTTCAAAGCTCGATCTGGTGGTGATTGATTTCGGCATGCCGAGGCTCAACGGCGTCGATACGGCCAAGCTTTTACGCACGGTCTCCGGTTACGAATCCGTCCCGATCATACTGCTCACGGCGGAGAAGTTTCCGGGCGATTGCGATCACCCGCCAGCGCCTTTCGTCGACGGCTATGTGGATAAAAAACATGTCAGCGGCAAGCTAGTGGACTGCGTCAAATTACATCTGGAACGTGGCGCGCAATTGGCGTAGCCGTTGAAGAAACCAACCGGCTTTCCTGTTTTTGCGAGGCGCGGTAGCCCGAGGTGTCGGGCCAGGCGGAGCGCGGGACGATAAATTTTAGGAAAAACGGCCAAAAAAGGCGATTTTTTGCAGACTTTGTGCCGTTCAGTGTGATATATGTTGAGTCATAAGCTTTTTCAGATCGCTTGATACATTGGAGGTAGGGAGACTACGCTATGGCAACTGGGGCATCAGGCAAGAAGCGCATGACACAATCCGAAGTAGTTAATCACTTCGCCGAGAAATTCGGCATTAAACGCGCGCAGGCGAAAGAAATGTTCGACGAGTTGGCGACGCTGGCGAGCAGCGAAGTCAAGAACAACGGCGAATTTGTTCTTCCAGGATTCGGCAAACTCGTTCGCTCAGAGCGCAAAGCACGTGAGGGTCGAAACCCGGCTACAGGCGAGACCATTCAGATTCCGGCCAAAACCACGCTCAAGTTTCGCGTCGGGAAATCAATGAAGGATACGGTCTTACCGAAGAAAAAGTAGCTCGTTTTCACATCCTTAAGCTTTATACATACGCGAAGCGCCGTCTTCGTACCCGCTTGCCACAAAGGCATGGCAGGGTCGGCAGGCGGCGCTCTCAATTTATCCCCTGGCGATTAAGCCCTATTCACCCTCGTATCGCAGTCATGCGCGGGTGAGACCGTCCCGGCAAGGCCCTTCGACGAACACGCCATTTCCGGTATAAACTATAGAATATCAATGGTTTCGCCCGTCCAAGGGGAGGCGCGCGGAGGGCTGCCAAAGATTTTTCTGGTATTTTCAGCCCGTTTCCTCTAGAATCTCCTGTTTTGTCAGAGACACAACAATGTGGGCTATGAGTGGGAAACAATCTCGGAGTGTGTCTTTCTGCACAAAAACTATTGGGAAATGCAACAGTTTTGCATCCCAATACGTACAAGGGGCATCTAAAATCTCAATTTAATAATGGCGAGGAAGTACCCTGCAAGAGGGGATGAAGAGAAGGGTTTTCCGGCCACTGAAGGAGCTAGAAAAAGTGACTTTTGACAGGCATCTGCCGCTGGAAGAGCGGCTACAGAGAATTGACCATATCCAGGCACGCCGCTACTCGAAATTGAGTGGCACGTCCCTGGCCATCGCGACCGAGGGGATTTTGCGTCACCTGCGCGCGTGTGATCGGATGGATGTCAATCCGGACACATCTGCTGTCCGCGAGATCATTGATGACGCTTTGAATGGCCGCCGCGTTTTCGCTGAAACCAGCGACGACCGCCGCGCCGCCTAAAAGAACGGGCTTTTTGCGCAAATTGAGACCGTCGTCCTATTACGGATGGCGGTCTCTTTCCGTGCCAAAATCCAGGAATCGCCGCCGAGAAGCGAACCCCTTTTCGTCTTCGGCCCGGACTCTTTAGAAGCAAAAGTTTTCAACTGTCCTGAAGCATGATCGAGTAATGCATGATCGCCAGCAGGCTCAGGGCGTCCGTGATTTCGCCATAAAGCGCCATTCGCAGGACTTCTTTAAAGGCCAGGCGACGCACATTAAGTTGCTCTGTCCCTTCCGGATGATGCTCTCCCTGTGTCAACTCAGTGGCGAGAAACCAGACGGCCAGCTCATCCGAGACGGAGTTCGAGAGATACGCGCGGCCCATCAATTCCCATTTAGCGGCTCTCAGTCCCGTCTCTTCCTCTAATTCGCGCTGCGCCGCCCGCAGAATATCTTCACCCTCAGGGCAGCCGCCTTCTGGGATTTCCCATGAATACTGATCGAGCACATAACGATACTGCCCGACCAGATAGATCGAATCATCCTCTACGGCGAGAATGCCGACGGCTGTGTTTTTGTAATGCACGACCCCGTAGATTCCGCTTTCGCCGTCGGGCCGCGTTACGGCATCCTCGCGTACACTGATCCAGTCATTGTCATATACCTCTCGCGTCGAACGTGTGCGCCAGGGATTCTTCGTTTCATCAAACATGATCGAACAGTAGCGTTTTCAGTAATCCACATTTGCTTTGCGCGAAAATAGCTCTACGCAAATCGCTTTTGTTTATCTGGAATGAGGTTTGGGCTCGCGCTCTTAATCGGCAGTATGTTCCGCGCTCGTGCCCGTCTCAACTGATACCTCTTGTTCCGTCAGAGATTCATCGGAAGCCGCGGCGGACGTTCGGCGATCAGCCCGTCTAAAGACATCCAGCAGCGCCAGCGTGATGGCGAGCACAACTGGCCCGAGCACAATCCCCAAGACGCCGAAGACCTTTAACCCGCCGAGCACAGAGAAAAAGATAAACAGTTCATGCAGTCTTGTTTTTTCGCCGACCAGTTTTGGTCGCAGAAAATTATCTATCGTCCCGATCACGAGCACGCCCCACGCGACCAAAATCAGCGCCTTGACCCAATGCCCTGTGGCCGCCAGATAAATTGCCGCTGGCACCCAGACGATAAAAGCTCCGGCCATCGGTATCATCGAAAGAAAGATCATCACGACGGCCCAGACGATTGCCGAGGGCAGCCCGAGCACCCAGAAGGCCAGGCCGCCCAGCGCGCCCTGAATCATCGCAATAACGAGCACGCCGTAGAGGCTGGCGTCGATTACATCTCTGGTGCGTGTAAAGATCACTTCGCTCTGCGATCTTTCCAGCGGCAGCATCTCCGGCAGCGCCCGCACGATTCTATCTCCATCGCGAAAGAGGTAATACATCGTAAAGATCACGAAAAAGACCTGCACGATCACGCCCACCAGGCCGCCGACAAAACCGAACGTGCTTCCGACGACTGTCCCGCTCAAGCCCTTTAAGCGTTCGAGAAGAAACTCCTGCGAATAAAGCTGCTCGACGTTGACGTACTGGCCCAACCATGCCGTCAAGCGACCCATAACGGGCGAGTTGGGATCAAGCAGCGTGGCCGCTCTTGTCTGCACGTTCTGCAACAGCCCCGCCAGTTCATTAACAACGGCGAAGGTGATAAGCGCCAGCGGCAGCAAGATCACTATGATAACGAAGAGGCTCGACAGCAGAGCGCTCATGGCGGGCATGTTTGTGCGTGCGACTAGACGGCGGTGTATGGGATAAAAGAAGATAACCAGGACTGCGGCCCACGCCAGCACATTCACAAAAGGCTGAAGCATCAGCCAGCACAAATAGAGCGCGATGGCCGTGGCAACAATCAGCGCGAGAAGTCGCGCCTCTATTTTCCTCTCATTCATCTCTCTGTGCCTCAAGGAAAGCTCACTTTAACATACCTGAAAATCTTTTGCGGATTTACTCCTCTCCATTGATCGGATGAAACAGCTTCTTAGCTGAAACCTCCGGTTGACGCAAAAGGCGGGTCGCATGGTAACATCCAACTGTTTTAGCAATGCGCTCCCGTAGCTCAGTGGATAGAGCATCTGCCTTCAAACAGGAGCCCATACGGAGAATAGTAATTCGTATGGTGGAGGGTGCTGTATCGGTGGAACTCTAAAGAAGCAGTAGTGCTTCCATGACAATACCGAGGAAACCTTACGCGCAATTATCTTCTGGTCGTAGTGCAGAATAGCCTGAAAAGGTAAAGTTTATGCATCACACCAAAGACAAAGGCGATTTAGGGGTCGCTAAAGCTTATTGTGATCTGGTTGAAAAGGGATATTTAGTTTTATCTCCTTCAACGGAGCACGCTCCATTTGATCTTGTCGCTTACGACGGAAGCAGTTTTGTAAGAATACAAGTCAAATACAGAAGTGCCGTTAGAGGCGTCCTTCAGGTTAATCTAATTAACTGGTGGGCGGATCGAAATGGCTCTCATGGTAAGCGAATTGACAAACGTCAGGTTGATGTTTTCTGTATTTACTGTCCCGAGACGGACAGGTGTTATTACTTTAAAGCAGAAGATGTCAACGTGTCCCTGACCCTTAGGGTCAGTGCTCCTAAAAATAATCAGTCTAAGAACATCAGGTTCGCAGACGATTACGTAAGGATTCCGTAGAGGCCATACGCATCCGGGCTGAAATGCCCAAGATATGGTCCAGACCACAACTCATCGGAGGTCAGGGAAACCTGGAGTGGTAGGCTAAGCAGAGGGTCGCACGTTCGAGTCGTGCCGGGGGCATTTATTTTTGTGTCTGTTATTTAAGAGTGCGCTTGTCAGTCAACGCTCTGTTTCGGTATGATGTTTAAGCAGGATTAAGACTCAGCTTTTTGCCGGAGAAGAGCTTCATCGGCAGCACTCGATAGCAAAAAGCACACAACTATTTTTGCGGCGGCTATAGTTCAGTTGGTTAGAACGCTTGATTGTGGTTCAAGAAGTCGAGGGTTCGAGTCCCTCTAGCCGCCCCAGATTAAAGCTGGGAGTTCTGATATTATTAAAGAACTCCCAGCTTTTCTTTTATAATCAGGTCATGCCAACTAAAGACATTGAGAAACGGCGTAAGTATTGGCGCGATTATTACCATCGCAATCCTGAAGCTCAAAGAATTAGGCGTAAGCAAAAGCGGAAGCAAGCGCGTGAGAAGTTCGAACAGTTGAAGGCACAATGTTTCTGTATTAAATGCGGAGAGAATGATCCTGCTTGTTTAGATTTTCATCACCGTGCCGGATCGGAGAAAGATATAAATATTTCTGATGCTGTCCTGCGTGAGTGGAGCGAGAGCAGATTTTTGTCTGAGCTTTCAAAGTGCGTCCCTTTATGTGCCAACTGTCATCGGAAACTTCATGCAGGGCGATTTGCATTGTAACTTTATCGGTTCGACCCCGACTAGCCGCCCCATTAAAATCAATAATAAAGGGTGACAATCAAAGTCACCCTTTATTGTTTAGCGAGCCTTTAGACTGCTAAACATTCCGCACAAGATGCTTTCAGGGGTCTCTCTTTGAGAGTCCGGACAGCATTATCCATCTCACGGCTTATGACCGATGAGCAAACCGTTGGCCCCTGGTGACTCGACCCGTATGCGTTTGATCTCGGTGAACCCTATCTCCTGCATCCAGCCTGTGTAGTCCGCCCAGGTGTAGTTACGTCCTTCCGTCTCGATCAGCATGTTCAAGGACATGAGCGCCGCAGGCACCGGGCCAGTCTTGTCATCGTCCAACATCAACTCGCTCACGATCAGAGCACCGCCTGAGGGTAGCGCGTCGAAGCATTTGCGCAGAATCACCCTGTTCTTCTCGGGAGTCCAGTCATGCAGGATCATCGACAGGAGGATAACGTCCGAGCCTACAGGCAATTCTTCATGGAAGAAGTCTCCACTATGAGTCTCGATACGGTCGGATAGTCCTGCTTCCGTGATCTTTTCGCGCGCGATCTCCAGAGCCGTCGGGATGTCGAAGACCGTCGCGCGGAGATGCGTGTGGCGGCGCGCAGCCTCTATGCAATATGCCCCTGAGCCTCCGCCCACGTCTAGTAGATTCTTATAAGGCGAGAAGTCGAACGCCTCTGCCACAGCTTTCCCGGACTGAACGCTAAAGCTATGCATCGCCTCTGTGAAGATACGCTGCTCCTCGGGATTTTGAGAGAGCGCCTCGAACAAGCCCTGCTCGTCGCCCCATGTCTGCGCGCGATTAGTCTTGAGCGCTTCGGTCAGACGATTCCAGGGCAGATACAGTCTGCGATCCAGCATCGTGACTACGCCGCCGAAGTAATAAGGCTTGCCTTTCACCAGGAACTCTTCCGAGACTGCTGAGTTGTAGAAGCGATCATCACGCTTCTCAAGCAGTCCCAGGCTGGCGCACCCGCTCAGCAGCATCTCCGCCGGTCTGGGATGTAGATTGAGCAGACTTGCGAGTTCATCTATATTAACGCCTCTACCGGAGAGCTTTGTAAACAGGTCTAGCTCGACGGCTGCGGCCAGAGTTTTGGATGCCCAGAATCCGGCGACGATCTGCATCAAAGGAATCGCTGTCGGTGTTTGTTCTTGTGGTTGGGTGCTCATCTCTTGATCCTCCTTATAATGCCCCTCTACCAGATGAAAGAAAATCTAAGGGTTCAGCTTATCCATCAATATTCGCCGCGAGCGCAAGGCATAGTTTTATGATAACCCTTGTGGCGGGTCAATAGTCTTATGCTTGAATCAGACTTGGGTATTATATCGGTCGAATGAGTTGGCTTGGTGCGTCGCCATGATTTCCGCGCCCGCCGCGTGGCGCTTATTTCTGAGTGAGCTGTTTGAAAATAGACAGCGCCTCGACTTCATACGGCTGCTGCTGCGCGAGGGGCTTGGCTTGCATGCGGACGACGATCAACTCCTTCTCTGGGAAAACGTATAGATTGGTGTCCAGATGGCCGAGCGCCGCGTAACCTTTGGGATCGTCGAAGAGCCACCACAGCAAGCCGTAGCTTGGATTAAGAGTCTGCGACGGCGTGGTTAATTGCTTGACCCAGGACTCGCTCACGATACGCTTTCCCTGCCAGATGCCTTTGTTCATCATCAACAGTCCAATGCGCGCAAAGTCTCGCGGCGTAGTCTCCATGTCCGCGTGCGTCCAGGCGTGTCCCTTTTCGTCCAGGTGCAGGCGAGTGCCTCTCATCCCGAGCGGCTCGAACAATCGTTTGCGTGCGTAATCCTGTATCGGCTCACCCGCTGCCTGATCCAGTATGGGCGAGAGCAGTTGTACACCCTCGTTACTGTAGGCCCACACTGTTCCGGGTTCCACGGTGGGGTTTAGATTTATGACGAACGTGTTCTTATCGCCGACGGAGCTGAGTCCTTCGCTAAACATCCTTGGCAGCCCTGAAGTCATCGTGAGCAGGTGTCTGAGCGTCACCTTACCCTTTTGTCCCGCGCACCATTCCTTGATGTAGGAACAGACGGGTTCATCCAAACTCTTGATCTTTCCGTCCTCAATCAGCATTCCCACAAGGATGCCTGTGATTGACTTGGTACTAGACATCGCCATGATGGGCGCTTTGTAGCTCCTGTAATAACGCTCCTGCACGACCTTGCCTTTATAGACTACGAAGCATGCGTCAGCGCCTGTGCGCGTGCACAAATCACCGTGAAGCTCCAAAACCTTGACGTTTATCCCCAGCGCGGCGGGATTCACGGCCTGCCAGAAATCATCTTCCGTGTTCGGCGGCGCAGGCGGTGCGTTCAGTTCTGCACGCAGCCGTGTGACTTCCCTTTTTATCGAACCATCCCCAGCAAGACGGCCACATTCCTTTTCATAAATAGCGAGCGTTTCCTGTGCTTCCTCCCTCCGGCTCAGCCTCGTCTGGGCGTATGCCAGCCCGTAGTAAGTCTGGCATCTTTGCATAAGCGACTTCGGATTGCTTGAGATAAGGAATGCCTGAGCGAGTCGCGCGGCTTGCCCCCACTCGCCGCGACGGTTCAACTCCAGCACCTTGTCAGGCACTGAGTCCTGCTGTGCCTTCATCACCGTTGCCATCGGCGACATGCCTGTACATATCCACAGCACTGCTGCCGCGAAAAAAATTGAGCGTCCTCGCATTAAGTATTCAAGCTGATTTATACAGTCAATAATGAAAGCGATGCTATTGAGGCGCCGGGGTGAATAAATGGTTGGGCGTGGCATACAGGTTATCAATCGGCGCTATCAACATTCCCTTCCGTGTCAGACTCTAAATGGAAGCTGTGTAATAATCTGTGCGCAAAGGGAGCAAGGACTATGCCCATGATCCCAATGAACACTACACCGGAGAAGAGCGCGTACGCAGAAGCAAAGAGTTTCCCGCCAACTGTATTCAGAGCATTGACCGGGCCCATGCCTCCCAGAATCATCGAAGCATTGAGAGTAGCGTCAATCCAAGCCATGCTTTCAAACCAATGATAACCGAGGATGCCTATTCCCAACGCAGCAAACACAACGCAGATAGCGAGCAGTCCATGACGAATAACACGAAAGAAGAATTCTATGCGTGAGAGTAATGGGCTGCCGCGATGCTCATACATTGGATTACACTTTGCTCAAAATACTTTTCTAAAAGCATAAGGCGACCGTCTGTGGCCGCCTTATGCTTTTAATGGAAACTGAAATCAGGGTCGCGCACTTGATTACTTGTTGATTGCCGCATTCAATTTGCGGGCAAGGTCTGCGTCCAGATTGACGAGCGCGTTGTATTGCTCAAGGGCTGCGGCCTTGTTGCCCATACTGATAAAGGTCAGACCCAGGCTGTAATAGGCATCCGCATAGTCCGGCTTGAGACGGATTGCCTGCTTGTAAGAGCCGACCGCCGACGGAAAAATATCCAGGTTGCGATAAGCTTCGCCCAGATCATAATGCGCTTCCGCGTAACCTGACCTGAGAGCCAGGGCCTTGCGCAGCGGAGCCAGCGATTCGCCATAACGTCCCATCAAAATATAAGCGTTGCCCAGACCGAAATGGGCTTCCGCCGTATTGGGCCTGATCTGAATCGCTCCCTTGTAAGCGTCCAGCGCATTCTCGTAGCTGCCGCTGTAGAGATAAGAGTCGCCAAGGCCGAGCATCGCGTCTATGTTACTCGGGTTAGAGGCCAGGGCACGCTTGTAAGCTTCTGCGGCCTCCTTGTACTGGCCTCTATCGAAATAGCCATTTGCCTGCTCTGTGTTTTCGTCCGTCGCGACGGGCTCTGTGTCTTCGACTTCAGCGCCGCCGCCGCCAGCGGGTTGCGCGGCTGGCTGGGCTCTGCGCCGTCCTCCCGAATTGCCTGAAGTTTTCCGCGTCGCGCGTTTGATCGCACTCGTGCCCGCGCTGCGATTAGTAGTTGATGGCTGAGACCCGCCGCTGCTACTACTGCTGCTGCTACCGCCGGAGCCGCCTCCGCCGACCGGACGCCTCTGCGCTTTCACTTCCATGAAGCTGATAACGAGCAGGAGGGCCGTGGCGGCAAAGGTGATGAGGGGACGTGCGGTTGATCTGCTTTCCATGTTTACCTCCAGCGCGACCGGGTTTGAATTGGGGCGGACAAGCCACCGACAAGAAGTAATACTGAATCGGTTCGTGAAGCGACTTTGACGCTTGCGGCCAGATACGGCGCAGCATACAACGTGGCAGAGGGTTCAGTAAAGACCTACGGGGTCGACGTGTGGGCCAAAGGTTTTGAGGTTTAAGACGGAGGGTGTGCGGGACTTACTTATAAGGCCGTGCGGCCATGCTTTGAGGTCTGCTATAATCGCCGCCAGTCCTGAAAAGCCTGGCCGCACAACTTTCGCTTTCCCGATTCCGAGGACAGGCCGAGACGGCGTCAGTATCATCCCGATTAATTGTTCTTTTGACATTGACATCACATGTATAATCGCGGACGATTTTTAGCGAATAAGAAACGGAACCCCCATGAAACACTGCCCCAACTGCCTTGCCTCATACGAGGATGACACGCAAACCTACTGCACCAACGAGGGCACACGATTGTTGCCGGGCGTGCCGCCACGCCCGCAGCCACAGCCCACGATCATGGCTCCCTCACAGGGAAGCGGCGATCTGTCCACGCCCGATTTCTTTCGCTCCGGCGGCTCGGGTTCGAACTGGAGCGGCTCATCACCTTCGCTCGGCGCTCAACCAAAACCCTGGTCGATGCTGGATGCTCCGCCGCCGCCGCGAAAATCAAACATGCTGGTCATCATTCTGGGCAGCATAG
>Ga0190273_10000530_pt1 | contig 14231 bp, 5 predicted proteins | sample Popmic504IS_FD_134513 | JGI IMG/M metagenome (GOLD analysis project Ga0190273, IMG submission 134513) | Populus adjacent soil microbial communities from riparian zone of Shoshone River, Wyoming, USA - 504 IS | ecosystem: Environmental > Terrestrial > Soil > Riparian zone > Trees stand | place... | reverse complement strand
CGAGACCGAACCGCAGTCGCACCACCTGGCGCTCGCGGTCGTTCAGCTCTTCGAGTGCCTCTTCGATCGCTTCCGTGAGCAACGCACGCGCACGATTCAGGTCGTATTCGGTGCGCGGCAGGTCTGTGGCCGCCCAGATGCGATTGCCGGAGGAGATAACTCCATAAAGCGGCGTCGCCAATCCCTGCAAAGTCGAATTGGCGATTGAGGTGCGATCAATCGCATGCGAGACGGCGCGACGAAAACGCACATCCGTAAACCATGCGCTCTTGATCGGATCGACAATAGGCTTGCCGTTCTGTTGGCCCAGGTTCTGATTGAAGATGATATGGTCGGTCAGTAGCCCCGGCCCAAGATCGTAGGCGCGCACAGTGCCCTGCGAGGAGCGCAAACTTGCATAATCTGTCGGGCGCAAGCGGTCGAATATATCGAGCGTGCCCTGACCTAAGCGTGCCATTCCATTATTCGCATCGCTGACGACTTCTATGACCAGACCATCAAGGTAAGGAAGCTGCGTGCCCGCCTGATCTTTTTTCCAGTAGCTCGGATTGCGTTTGAGCGTAACGCGCTCGGCGGGCGCGACCGCTTCGACTATAAAAGCTCCTGCCGAGACGATGCGCTGCGGATCAGAAGTGATCGCGTAAGCGTCCTTGAAAGTGCCTTTGTTGAAATCTTCTTCAAGGATGTGGCGCGGCAGCACAGCCAGGTTCGATAGATAATTCTCAGGCGCGGCGACCGGCTCAGGAAAGATCAGACGCAGATGGCGCGCATCCGTCACAGAAACCTCTATGGGACGCCCCCCTATGCTCATCGCATCGCGCATCGCCGGAGACCCTGTGCGCTCGTCGTAGATCGCGCGGAAAGTGAAAAGCACATCGTCTGCCGTAAGCATGTGCCCGTCGGAGAAACGCAAAGCGTCGCGCAACGTCAGCTCAAGCGTCCGCTCATCGCTTGCCCATTGCCAGCTCTCGGCCAGCGCGGGCACATATTTCAAAGTATCCTGATCGAATTCGGCGAGCCGTCCGCCCAGCAGGTAAAGAGCGACCGTGAGCGTGTCCGCATCCGAAGCCATCACGTAGTTGAAAGTTTTTGGCGGCGTCGCGACGCGGTAGCTGATTGATCCGCCGCGTGTGCCCACCATCCGCTCGCGTTGTGGCGCGGAAGAATTAGTCTGCGAAGTGTTCTGTTGATTCTGATTAAGGCATGCCGCGCTCCACAGGCTTGCCAGCAGTAGCAGCACGACGGCGACGAAGTATCGGCGGAGTTTCAGTTTTCTCATTATGTTTGTGCGGGCGCGTCCGTTGGAAATGAAAACGACTTCGGTGCTTCTCGCTTCCGTGAGCAAGAGCCGTGCGGATTCAATCACGTAAACGTGGCCGTTGTCCAGACCCTTCTGCGAGATGGCCCTTGTCGTGGCTCATCAATAGATGTTAGATAAGCTCACGAACCTGAGGCCGTGCGAGAGTAAGATTCGCTTTTGTCACAAACCGTGCGGGTTAATCGCTCACTGAAGATACAAACGATGCTGAAACTGATCTTCGGAAGACTGTTGCAGGGGCTGATAGTTTTACTGATCGTCTCGGCTTTGACTTTCTCGCTGCTCGCTGCCGCCGGAGGCGATGCCCTGACGGCGCTCCAGAGCGACCCGCTCGTCTCCGAGCAGACCATCAAGGAGCTGCGCCGCACTTATGGGCTGGACAGGCCGCTGCATGTTCGTTACCTGCGCTGGCTCGCCGATCTCGTACAAGGTCGGATGGGCCAATCATTCTTTTATAAAGCTCCGGTCAGCACCATTGTTCGATCAAGACTCAGTAATACGCTCACGCTCGCCGTCACCGCTCTTATTTTCGCATGGGCGATTGCGCTCGCTCTGGGCGCGATGGCCGCGCGCCGCGCCAGAGGCTCACTTGTAGACCGTTTGTGCTCGGTCGTGATCCTGCTCTCGGCATCGACGCCGCGCATTGTGCTGGCGCTCATCGCCCTGGCCCTGGCCGTGCGCACTTCGCTTTTTAATGTCGGCTCATCTTCCATCTCCACGCAAGAGAGCGCGGCAAATTCATTGGCGCGTCTGCTGGTTCCGGCGCTGGTGCTTTCAGTTCCACTGATCGCGCTCTTTCTGGCGCAGGTGCGCGAGGGTCTGCGCGCGGCGCTCTTTGAAGAGTTCGTGCAGGTGGCGCGAGCCAAGGGCTTATCGGAAAGAGTGGTCATCTTCCGTCATGCGCTGCGCGCGGCGCTCAATCCGTTGATTACGATCTTCGGTTACTCGCTGGGCGGGGTGGTCAGCGGCTCTGTCATCGTCGAGACGGTGCTTGGCTGGCCGGGCCTGGGCCAACTGAGCGTCATTGCTGTTCGCAACCGCGATGCGCCGCTCCTGATGGGCGTCGTGATGGTGACGGCGACCGCAGTCCTTGCAGGGAATCTCGCAGCAGATATTCTGCTTCGCCTCAACGATCCGCGTCTAGGCGAGGAAGAACGTGTAAGCGCGAAAATTTCAAACGCGGAGCAGCGAGCGCATGTGCCCGCCGGATCATAGATGAAGAGCGCCCTGCCACAGTTTGAAAAGACTGACGCCAAGCTTTTCGCTACCGACGAAAAGCATGAGCACACACACGGCTCGCGCATCCGCCAGGCCCGGCGCGTGTTGCGCAGGCGTGCTCGTCTTTTTGTTGGGCTCACAATCCTCTGCTTGTTTTATCTGACGGCCATCTTCGCAGACTTTCTGGCCCCCTATGATTATCGCGTGCAATCGCGAGGCGAGCCGCTCGCGCCGCCCACAGCGATTCACTTCCGCGACCACGAGGGCCGTCTCTCCGTGCGCCCTTTTATCTACGCCAGGCGACTTGTTGATCCGCTCGAACGGCGCTACGAGGAACAACGCGTGCGTGCCTTTCCGCTTGAGCTGTTCGCGCGCGGCTATCGACACAAACTGTTCGGCGTGTGGTCAACGGACAGGCATCTCTTCGGCGTGCGCGCCGTCGCGCAGGAAGCCTCCTCGGGTGCGCTGGAAGCCTCTTCGCCCCCGCGTCTTAATCTGCTCGGCACGGATGCGCTCGGGCGCGACCGTCTGTCGCGTCTTCTGCACGCATCCCGTTTTTCGCTCGTGGTGGGCCCACTCGGAACTATTTGTGCGAGCCTGCTGGGCATCATCCTCGGTTGTATGGCGGGTTATGCGCGCAGCCGCTTAGCGGAAGCGCTGTTGATGCGTGCGGCTGATGTGATGATGTCGCTGCCCGTGCTGGTGCTGATACTGGCTGCGCGCGCGGCGTTTCCGCTTGAGCTGCCGCCGATGCGCGCGGCCCTGCTGTTGATCTCGATCTTTCTCGCCGTCGGGTGGGCAGAGATGGCCAGGCTCGCGCGCGGGCTGGTCGTGGCGCTTCGCAGGCGCGAGTTCGTCCTCGCCGCAGAGAGCATAGGGTTGACGCAGACGCGCATCCTTTTTCGTCACATTCTGCCGAACGCCCTGCGCCCGCTCGTCGTGCAGGTGACGTTGATGCTGCCCGCTTTTCTGTTGGCCGAGACGGCGCTATCGTTTCTGGGCGTCGGGCTTCAAGAGCCTGAGGCGAGTTGGGGCAATATGCTGGCGGCGGCGGCAGACCCGACGCTGCTCGCACAGCAGCCGCTGGTGCTGCTCTCGCCAGCCTTCGCCATCTTCCTTTTCGTGCTCGGCGTAAGGCTGCTTAGCGACGGGCTCAAATCGAAGGACGTTTAGAAGCTATGCTAGAATCATCCGCCCGTTTCAAACAGATGATCGTCATGCAAACATTCTGCAAAGAGCGCGTCGTCGCGCGCATGGTTGTTGCGCTGCTCTTCATCTCGCTTACCGCCTGTCAAAGAAGCGCGCCGTCGCAGACCAGTAATGCCAACGCGTCTTCGCTTCCACAGGTCGTCGCCGTCGTCAACGGTCGCTCCATTCAGACCAAACTGTACGAGATGTATTTAAAGAACGGACGCGAAGCGCTTGGGCTTGAGCTGGACAAGGAAGAGGGACGGCGGCTGTTTGAACAGCTCAAGGAGGGCATCGTCTCCGAGTTGATCGACCGCACACTGGTCGCGCAGGAGGCGGAGCGTCGCGGACTTCCACTTGCGCCGGAGCGATTGACGGAAGCAGAGCGCCGGACAATCGCACAGTTCGGCGGCGATCAAAAATATGACGAGTATCTATCGCAGCATAGATTGACGCGCGAGGAGTACCGCGAAGTTCTCAAGACGGAGATTTACGGCGAGATGCTGCGCGAGGAGTTGAGCAAAGGAGTCACCGTCTCGGACACGGACATCAAAGCTTTTTATGATGCGCACAAAACCGAACCGGCCTTTCAACAGCCGGAGCGCGTCACGGCCTCGCATATCCTCGTCGCTGCCCGCCCCAACCTGATCGCGCAGGAACTGCAAAGAGAGAAGAACCTGACGGGCGATGCGCTCAAGGCCGCCGTCAGTGAAGAGATGAACCGGCGGCGCGCTCGTGCCGAAGAGTTGCGTCGAAAGGCTGCGGGCGGAGCGGACTTTGCGGCGCTCGCGCGCGAGTCTTCGGATGATCCTTCGTCGCGCGCGAGCGGCGGCGAGCTTGGCACATTTACGCGCAACTCGCACACGCGCGCCTTCGACGACGTGGCCTTTGCCCTCAAACCCGGCGCGATCAGCAATGTCGTCGAGACGGATTTTGGTTTTCACATCATACGGGTCACGGCGCACGAGACGGCGCGCACGTTGACGCTCACGGAAGCGACTCCCGAGATCAGCAAGCGCCTGCAAACCGAGCGCGAGGCCGCGCGCCTCACAGACTGGTTAAAGGAAGCACGCCGCACCGCCACGGTTCGTATCAGCGAGCCCTTCCGATTCGGCAAGCTCAGAGACGAATTTCCCGCCATGTAAGGTCAGTAGCGCCTGCTTCTATTGAATATAAGAAATGTCGCACCTCACCACAGAGGCACAGAGCGCACAGAGATGGACACAGAGAAATAATTCAAACCTCTGTGCTTCCTCCGTGTCCTCTGTGCCTCTGTGGTGAATGCCACTTACCATAGACTCAATTAAGATTTGCTCTAAGCAGGCGGCTGCCTGACCTCACGCCTTCTCTCCTCCTCTGTCACGGAATAGTACGTCAATTTGAGCTATGAGGGCTTTTGCGCCCCCGTCCGTGGATGCGGAAACGGGGCGTAAGCTGACTCGCCTTCGCGGCTCAAGTTTTCCTCAACCGCTCAGCAAAGTCTCTTCAAGGCCGAAAGTAGCCGTTTTTCCTAAGAAATTCGGCTGCTTTTCGTTTCCCCCTGGGCCTCAAGTTTTTCTCAATTGTCCCGCGCTATTTTGCAGGTGTTAGTTACGAGTGAATACCTCGCCGATTGAGAATCACCACAGACGAATTGATAAAAACTTTGCCGGAGCAAAGCCCACAGATGGAGGCCGAAGATGTTTAGAAGAATCGCAACCACCTTGATCGCCATATTGATGATCTCGTCCGCCGCCGCTGCCGTTTCAGCCGCGACCTTGAGCCCGACCTTGAAGTCGCAGCTTAGCAAGCTCAGCGATACGGCGAGCTTAGGCACAGTCATAGTCGCTTTTAAGACCGGCGATGGGCTGAAGGACACGCACCTCTCAGTGCTGCGCGGCGTCGGGATCAACGGCGGTTTTACGCTGCAACAGTTGGGCATGGTTGCCGTTCCGGCCACGGTCGCGCAGGTACGTGCGCTCTCCAGCAACAGCGCCGTTCGCTCCATCTGGTCGAATGATCGGCTCTACTACTTCGACAATCAGGCTCGCACGCTGGTCGGGATTGAAAAGCTGCGCTCCGATCGCGCCATCACGGCGGCCAACGGCGGCCTCCCCGTCTCAGGCAAAGGCGATTTCTCGGTCGTCATTAACGACTCAGGTATTGACGCCACGCACAATGATCTGAAGCTCGGCGCGAACGTCATTCAGAACGTTCAGGTGCTAAGCGATACTTCAACGGGAACGACCTGCACGGAACAGACTGGCTGTGTGGTCGGCGACAAGTTTACGCCTCTGCTGTTCGCGGAAAACGTCCCCAACACAGACACGCATGTCGGCCACGGCACACACTGCGCGGGGATAGTGGGCGGCTCCGGCTTGCAGTCCGGCGGTCTCTATGCGGGCGTAGCGCCCGGCGCACGTCTGATCGGCACAGGGTCAGGCGCGGGGCTCTTTATTCTCAACGCGCTCGGCGGTTATGAATGGAGCTTTGGCAATCAATTCAAATACAACATCCGCATCATCTCTAATTCATGGGGATCGAGCGGAGCGTTCGATCCGGACAATCCCGTCAACATCGCAACCTATAACGCTTATCAGTACCGCAACATCATCTCAGTGTTCGCCGCCGGCAACGAAGGCCCAGGCCCCGACACGCACAATCCGTATGCGAAAGCGCCGTGGGTGATCTCTGTCGCGGCGGGTACGAAAGAAGGCGGGCTGGCGAACTTTTCATCGCGCGGGTTGCCCAGAGAAGAGCGCCTGAACGACTCTGATCCGCTGAACGACTACGACGCGCCGACCATCACTGCTCCCGGCACAGGTCGCGAGTTCGACAGCAACGTAGGCAAATTCACCACCGATATTATCTCGACACGCTCGACAAGCAACGTGGTCGCCAACGGTTTTATCAGCGGCTCTGCCGTCGCCACTGACGTGGACGAAATCCCTGCCGCTTACCTGCCCTTCTATACGGAGATCAGCGGGACTTCGATGTCCACGCCGCACGTCGCGGGTGTCGTGGCCTTGATGCTCGACGCCGATCCGACGCTCACCTTCGACCAGATCAAGCAGATCATAGTGGAAACGGCGACGCGTATGCCGGGTCGCGCCGATTACGAAGTGGGCGCTGGCTACATCAACGCCTACGCGGCGGTGGACAAAGTTTTTAACCGCGCGAAAAATTACGGCTCATTCAGCAATCCCGCATTCAATACGGGGCTGACGATCAACTACGACCCGTCATCCACTTTCACCATCAACTATGTGCCGCAGCAGCCCGGCCCGCAAAGCTCGAACACAAACACTTATCGTTTCACGGTCGCGCCGGGCAAGGGATTGCTTGATGTTCGCATAGACTTTGGCACGACACCCGTGACGGATGAGACGGGCAACTCTATGGGCATGGCGCTCTATCCGCCGGGATGCACTGCGAGCGCAGCAGACCCGGCAACAGTTCCGCCCTGCGCGTTTTCACAATCTCCTGCGCTGCCGGGCCTCGATGCGCCGCGCAGAGAACTCCTGATTAAGAACCCCGCGCCCGGAGAGTGGATCGTAGAGATACGCGGGCTTCGCGGTTTGGCCGCCGCTACTGCCGCCTCTTCGCCCGTCGGGATCGCCCTGCCGGAGCGCGTCGACGGTCTGATTAAGCAGGCGGTGGTGACGATTGAAGAGCCCGCGGACATACAGGGCAACGCCGCCGAGCAGGCGATTAGAAGCGTTCTGTCGAACCGCATGATGGATACCTTTGCCGATAACACTTTCCGTCCGGGCCAGGCTGTCACTCGCGAAGACTTTGCGCGAGCGCTCTCACTGAACACTCCGCTTCGCCAGTCCCTGAGTGCAACTGCGAAGTTCACGGACGTGTCGGGTGATCTGGAAGCGTTGGCCCAGTCCATCACTGCTTCGGGTTCGACCCTGCGTGACTGGAACTTTGCACCCGCCGGTGTGATGAGCGCTTCGGCCCCGCTCTTTAACCCCACGGGCGCGATCAGCCGCGTCGATCTAGCGGTCGCTTTCGTACGCGCACTCGGCCTCGACGCGGAAGCCAAAGCGAAGGCGGGAAGCGTTGTGACAGACCCGACCAGCGGTCAGCCTGTCATAGAGAATGCGCAGATTGCGCCGGCGCTTCGCGGCTATGTGCAGCTCGCGATTGATAAGGGTTTCCTGGAAGTCTATCAGGCCAGTGTGGAGCAGACGCCCACAGGGATCGTCGCAAAGCCCGGCCCGCGCGTTGAGCCAAACGCGGGGGTCACGCGCGCCGCGCTTGCTTCGAAGCTCAACCTCTTCGCGCAGCGCTTCGTCGCTGGCAACTGACTTTAGAAACGGGACGCCGCTTTCACAATTGAAGCGGCGTCCCTCAAGCTTTACGGGCCACTAACAGGCCAAGTGATTTGAAACGTAACTCCTCGCTCGATTACCGAATTATCAAACTATCAAATGGAGACCTTCGACATGCCCAGCAAAATTTCCGGATACCGATTAACCCTGATCCTCTTGACCCTCGTCGGACTAGGCTTCGCGCTTTTCCGCAACGCGCCCACGAGCGCAAGCAGCAGCACGGGCAGCACGACCTCTGTGATCGTCGAATTTCGTGACGATCCGGCGGCCATTTATAAAGCCAGGTCGGAGAAGTCCGGCGTCTCAGTCTCAAACGAGGGACTGCAATCTTATCGTGACGGGCTGCGCGCCAAGCAGGACGAGTTCCTCAAGACGCTCGCCGCGAGCGGCGTCCAGGCAGCCGTCAAATCGCGCGAGATCAAAAACTATGACGGCACTTCTGCGGCCAAAATCGATCTTCGTTATACGCTCGTCTTTAACGGCATGACGCTGAACGTGCCAAGCTCTGCCATCCCGGCAATCGCCGCGATGCCGCAGGTCAAGAAGGTTCATCCGAACGGCATGCTCTATACGATGCTCAACCAGAGCGTCAACTATATTCATGCGCCGCAGGTTTACGGCAAGGCCGCAGAGCTTTCGCAGTACGACGATCTGCGCGAGGGCTACGAAGGCCAGGGCATGTATATCTCCATCATAGATTCTGGCGTGGATTGGACGCACCCGATGTTCGGCGGCGACCCCACGCCTCCGCGCCTCGCGGTCGCGCCCGCTTCAACGGCAGTCCCGACCAATAAGAAGGTCGTCTACTTTCTGCCGCTCGCGGACGTAGGCATTGAAGACGGCCTCGGTCACGGGACGCACGTCGCGTCGACAGCCGCCGGCTATCTGGCCCAATCGCCCGGCGCGGACGGCGTGCCCGGCACGGCTGACGACATACGCCTGCACGGCGTTGCGCCGCAGGCCAAGATCATGTCCTACAAAGTCTGTAGCGATATTAAATCAACCATCAGTCAGGTACAGCCCATCGGCGGTTGCGAGCAGGCCGACACGATCATGGCGATTGAGGATTCGGTCTCGCCCTTTACGTTGACCGGACAATCAAAGCCGGTCGCGCATGTTATCAACATGAGTCTGGGCGGCTCAGGCGGCCCTGATACTTCGACAGCCGTAGCTGCGAGCAATGCTTCACTGCTTGGCACAACGGTCGTCGCAGCCTCCGGCAACTCCGGCCCCGGCGAAGGCACAACGGGTGCGCCCGCCGCAGGCACGCACGTTATCTCTGTCGGCGCAACGACGCATCCGGGCGGCGGCTCTTCCTGGTCAGTCGATGTGCTTCAGGCGAGCGCGATCAGCCAGACGACGACCGGCGCGGTCACGCCCGCCGGTAATCTGCCCGCAGCCTCAGGCTTTAATCGTGCGAGATTGTTCCCGATGGCGGGCACGCCCAATCCGCCCGCTGGCTCTCTGGCCCAGCGCTACGTCCTCATCAACAACCCGACGGTCGCCTGGCCCACGAGCGTCTCCGGGCGCATCGCTCTTGTTAAAGACGCTGGCCTCGCTTCGGCGACCTTCTTTGATACCGCGAACATGGCAGCCGCTTCCGGCGCTGTCGGCGTGATCCTGATCGGCACGACGGAGAATCCGACGGCTGTTAAAGGCACTATTCCGGCGGCGATCATCAGCCCGGCGGACGGCGAGATTCTGGTCGATGCTATCTCTTCGACGGACAACAACAACGTCGATCCGATAAACGGAGCGCTCTCGGAACTTCCCATTCGCATGAATCCATTCTTAAGCGATAAGTTTATGGGCGAGATGGCGGGCTTTAGCTCGCGTGGGCCCGTGCGTGGTCTGGGACAGATCAAGCCGGATGTTTCCGCGCCCGGCGTGCAGGTGCTCGCAGCAGTTCCGCCCGCATCGCTTCTGGGCGCGCTGGCCGCCGCGGCCTCTCCAACCTCGCCGAACTACGGTTATCTGGACGGCACATCGATGGCCTCGCCGCACACGGCTGGCGCTGCCGTCCTTATCAAGCAGGCGCATCTGGATTGGTCGCCGGACGTGATCCGCACGGCGATGATTAATACCGCGACGAATATGCGCAACGAAGCGGGCACACCTAAAAGTGACGGCCCGACGACCGCCGATTCGATCATCGCGCAGGGCGGCGGCCTGATCGATGTCAAAGAGGCCGTCAACGCGAAAGCGCTGATCGGCATCGAGGGCGACGGCATCGCTCGGCCCTCAATCCTCGGCAGCCACTCCTTCGGCGAAGTTCCAGTGGTCAACAACCGCGTCACCAACACCATTCCCGTCAACGTCACTGTGCGCGATCTCTCCGGCGAAGGCGGCACATACAATCTTGGCGTGGCCAATAATCGTGACCTGCAAATCGCTGGCATCAACGTTTCACTCTCGCAGTCTAGCGTGACGCTTCAGCCGAACGGCACTGCGACCTTTACTGTCAACGCTTCGCTTGACGGCGACAAGATTCGCGACGTGATGGCCGCCAAGACCAACGGCTCGAACGTCGTCTTCGAGATGATTCAGATGCAGTGGTACGTGACTGCGAAGAGAAGCGACAACGCAGAGTCTTTGCGTATGCCCTTCTACTTCAAGCCTGGCCCGAGTCTTCCGGCACAGACCACGACCGATACCATCACGCAGACGGGCACAGTGCCTGTCGGCGATCAGGGCTTAGGACTCGCAGCGGGCGCAACATACATTGACGTGCCCTTCGAGGTCAGCTCTTCCGTTATCAAGCTCGAAGCGACGACCGAATGGTTCGCAAGGCCCACGGGCTCGCAGGAAGATATTGATTACGAATTGCTGGACCCGGACGGAAATGTCATTGCCAGCTCTGGCGGGCCAGCGGGTGCTTCCGAATATGTGAGCGTGAACATCACGCGTCCCGGCACTTACACTCACCACATCATAGGCTTCCAGAACGCGGCGACGGATTTCACCGTCACGACCACGTTCACCAAGGGCACGCCTCCGCCCGCGCTTCAGTCGATTGCGGGCGACTTCACGAACGCGCAGGGCAAGGCCGTGGACTTTGACGGCAACCTGACTCTTTCATGGCAGGGCGCTGGCGGCGAGACGGGCTACGAAGTCGAGCGCTCCAGCGATGGCGCGAATTACCAGACGATAGCGAGCGTCGGCGCAGACCAGCAGAGCCTTGCGCTCGCAGATCAACCGAACGGTGAGTTGAGCTATCGCGTGCGGGCACTCGTTCCCGGACAGATCGGCAAATATGTGACCTCGCCGTCGAGCGTTGCACAGATCACAGTTGATCGTCGCGGCAAAGTGGACATCACAAACCAGATCGCGACGGCCATCTCAAACGTCTCGTTCACGGGTGGAGTCTTTAACCTTGATCTCAATATCAAGAACAACTCTACACAGACCTACGTCCCGTTGGTTGAGCTAAACGTCGTGCGCATTACTTCCACTTCCGGCACTGTCTCTGTCAAGAATGCAGAGAACGGTGGTAATGGTAAGACGGCGAGCAGCGCGGCCCTGTTCTCTTACTCGAATCTCCTGGGAGCGGATCAGGAGTTTGCCGCCGGCGAGATCACAGGTAATCGCACTTTGCAGTTCAACGACGCGGCGGCGGAGCTCTTTAGCTTCGACGTTTCAGTGACGGCCTTCGAGCGTGGGGCCGGCAGTGGCGCAAGCTCTGCGACGGGCGCAGGCGGCAGCAGCGCGGGCGGCAGCCAGACAGGCTCCGGTACTTCCGTGCAATCGTTGACGAAGGTGATGCGCATCACCGTCAACCCGCTCACCAAATCCGTGAGCGCGAAGCTACTGTAGTCAAACACCACACGCTTTAACCTCAAGGGCGCTCGTTTGCAACCCAGGTGAGCGCCCTTGACGCTTGTTAGTTTGCCCCTGCTAAAGCTGTTCGGAATCGCGACGCTTTTACAGGTTTTCGTTGAGCCCCATCGGCCTCAAGTTTTCCTCAAGTCTTCGGACGCGCCCGAAACCTCCAATTTCCCCAGCAAAATCGCGGGTTTTTCTTCTTCCGGGCGTCTCAAGCTTTTCTCAAGCACGCTTCGCTATCTTGTCACTGTCAGTTACCGGAGCAATTCCTCGCTCGCACTTGAAATGGATCGCCGCCGCAGGGGCAGACGGGATCAACCGCTAAAGAGCACGAATCTAGAGCCCCTAACTTTTTCGACAAACTTTAACAACCTACTGGAGGTCGCCCGAAATGCTCGCCACTTTTTCCAAGCTTCGTATAGCTTTTATGCTGCTGGTTATCCTCGCCGGTTTCGCTTTTCTACTCAATTACGCCAAAACCACTTCGGCCAGCGCCGATACTACTTCCGTCATCGTCGTGCTGCGCGACGACCCGGCGGCTGTTTATAAAGCCAAAGCACAAAAGGCAGGCACAACAGTTTCCGATGAAGCGCTGCAAGCTTATCGCGACCGCCTGCGCGCCAGTCAGGACACATTCCTCAATGCCCTGCGAACGAATGGCATCTCCTTTACAGTCGACGGAGCGGATGTCAAAGGATTCGACGGCGCTTCGATGGGCCGCGTTGAATTTCGCAACACGCTGGTGCTGAACGCCATCACCTTGAGCGTTCCGAAATCTGCCGTGGCCGCGATCAAGAGCATGCCGCAGGTTAAGCGCGTCGAGCCCAACCGCACCCTCAAGCTCCTGCTTCAGAAGAGTGTCGATTACATCAATGCGCCCGCCGTCTACGGACAGGTTCAGGAACTGAGCGCTTCGGACGATCTTCGCGAAGGCTACGAAGGTCAGGGCATCAACGTCGCCGTGCTCGATACTGGCATTGATTGGACGCACGAGATGTTCGGCGGCGACGTGACTCCTCCGCGTCATGGTCTCGCGCCGGATGTGGCCGCGCTGAATACGAACAAAAAAGTTATCTACTACCTGCCGCTGACCGGAACGGTTGACGATTACGGTCATGGCACAGCCGCCGCGTCGAACATCGCCGGTTATCTGGGCTTCGCGCCCGGCGCTGACAAGCTTCCGGGCACGGCGGACGACATACGCCTGCACGGTGTCGCGCCGCAAGCGCGCCTGATGGGCTACAAAGTTTGCGCTGCCGTTGGTAGCTGCGCGACAGCGGCCACGAACCTCGCCATAGAGGATGCCGTCAGCCCGCGCACTTTGACCTTGCAGCCAAAGCCTGTGGCGAACGTTATCAATCTTTCACTGGGCGGCGAAGGCGGCCCTGACGATTCATCTGCGGTTGCGGCCAGCAACGCCGCGCTGCTCGGCACAACGGTCGTCGCTTCGGCGGGCAACGAAGGCCCCGGCGAAAATACTGTCGGCTCTCCCGCCGCAGGTCGTCACGTCATCGCAGTCGGCGCGAACAACGAGCCCGCAGGCGGCTCTCATACGGTTGACGTAGTCGGTGGCGGTCGGTCTCAGATGATCGCTAACCTCCTGGACGGCGCGACGCCGCCGAGCGCGGACATCACATCGAGCTACGTTTTCTGCGGCCTCGCGGAGACTCCGGATCAAGTGCCGGATTCCGTCAGCGGCAAGATCGCGCTGATCGCGCGCGGCGGCAGCGTTAATACTCCGGAAGGATTACCGACCAGCGCGGGCACTGGCCTCTTCTCAAACAAAGCTGCGTTTGCTTTCGCTAAGGGCGCGATTGCCGTTCTCATCTACAACAACGTCGACGGCGAGCTATCTGCCGCCACCGTGCGCGCTTCGACCATTCCGGTCGCGGGCATGTCGAAAGACAACGGCCTCTATTTGAAATCGCTCATCGGCTCTGACGCATTCGGCGCGGTTTCAGCCCGTCAGATTCGCTTGAACAAAGCCCTACTCTTTAATCCGCAGATGGCAGAGTTCTCTTCGCGCGGGCCTGTGCAGGGTCTGGGCCAGGTGAAGCCGGATGTCACAGCGCCGGGCGTGGCGATTCTCTCTGCCACGGTTCGCGTCGGCAGCGCCGATGCCAACACCGGCACGATGTTCGACCCGACGGGTTACGTCCACGCCAGCGGCACGAGCTTCTCCGGCCCGCACGTCGCAGGCGCTGTCGCGCTCGTCAAGCAAGCGCATCTGGACTACTCGCCGGACATGATTCGCGCGGCGTTGATGAATACTTCGACGGACCTGCGCAGCGCATCACGCGTGCCCAAAGCAGCTGGAGCGAGCGCGGATTCGATCATCGACCAGGGCGCAGGACTGGTTGACGTGG
>Ga0190273_10000529_pt1 | contig 14278 bp, 10 predicted proteins | sample Popmic504IS_FD_134513 | JGI IMG/M metagenome (GOLD analysis project Ga0190273, IMG submission 134513) | Populus adjacent soil microbial communities from riparian zone of Shoshone River, Wyoming, USA - 504 IS | ecosystem: Environmental > Terrestrial > Soil > Riparian zone > Trees stand | place... | reverse complement strand
GGCTGCCGCCGAGGCCATAATGTAGACGGGATCGGGCGGTACGAAGCTGCCCTGTGCATGCCGCAGGAAGATGTCGGCCACCGAAGCATCCGTGCCGACCGCCTCCTTGTGCTCGACGACGGGAGTTACAATGTCCAGAATTCGACCTCCGAAGACGCGCTTACGCAGCCTTTCTGCGGCTGCGGGAACATTTATCGAGGCTTCTCTACCTTGTGGATACTGTTTGCTCGGTCGATACTCCCTGGCCTGCGCCGGGATCGTCATGATGCCTTCTATGTTTTCGATCGGGCGGTCGAGGCGGAACAGGCGCTGGAAATAACTACGCGCCCATATCAGCCTCCCGTTCAACTCGTGCGCCATCGGCTCGGACACTTCAGTGTTGTTGTCGACCGCCGCCTGCCTGAACAGCGCCCCCATCTCATTCAGGCTGTGGACGACCCATTGAGCCATCGTGAGCAGCATCTCGACCGGGTCTTCGGCTGCTAACCGTGATGCAACGTTGACGATGGCCTCGGCGTGGACATCTGCGCTCAAATGGTTCTCGGCGATCTTTTGCAGAACGGATTTGCCTCTTGCCTGTCGCGTTTGCTCTTCCGACGAGAGTTCTCTGAATTCGATATCCGTTCTGGTTTCTACGTCGGCTCTTTCAATCTCCGGGAAGCTGTCGAACAGACTGGGTTGGTGCGCGATGTTTTCAGGATGCAAATACTTGTACGAGGGCGCGCCCGGACGGCGACTGAAGGCCCGTTGCCGGACGATACGCTTCTCCCTGCACAAGCGATTGACAGTGTTCCTAACGGTGCGTTCCGAGCCGCACTCGTTATCCGGCATGCACTCGACGATCTCAAAGATCTCCAATCCGTCGTGTGCTCCCTTTAACATTTTCAGTACTGCCGTCTCGCGGGCAGCTTCTACTTCCTGCGCTCTCGCCATTTCTCGACCTCCTTTGCCATATCGGGTGTCGGTGCGCCGGGTGTCGTCCTGCGGGGTCGGATGTGGACTTGAATTGAGTGGCGCATGATTTCGGGCGTGGCGCTGATGATGGCCGTCCCGCGAGGCAAGTTCGGGATGCGCGCGATGGCGGCCTCCGACATATCACCCAGTGTTCCGGCAACGACTCTCAAGTCTTCCCTATCCAGCGCGAAGATGATACGAGTGTTGCACGCCAGGAGCGTTGCCCGATCCATACTGGACGGGCTTTGGGTTATGAGTACGACGCCGACGGCATCGTGGCGGGCGGTGCGAACCATCTCCCTTAGAACCGCAGTCGACGGCGTATGCTCGCCGGATGGCAAAAGCAGATGCGCTTCGTCGAGAATCAGCATGAAGGGCGGAACTTTCTCGATCCGGCGAATGCCTTGGAGCATACGTGCGCATGCTCCGACTATCAGAGATCGCTGGTGTTGGCCGAGATGCCCGATGAAGACATTAACTACAGGGCTGTCGGCCAGGTCGTTAATCCAATCTTCGCTTTTTTCGGTCAACAGATTGTTGCGCGAAACGGATTCACGAACGCGGCGCACTGCGCCAGCCGTTGCCCTCGATCCGATGGACGTGCCGTAATGCTCGATCTCGTCGAGCAAGTCGCCGATGGGGATATCCACCGAGCCGGTTTTATACAGCATATCTATGGCGCGGTTGTAAATGGTGTCGTAAACGACCGAGACCAGTTCTGCTTGATCGCGCGTAAGATTGATGAAGTTCTCAAACTCCTGCCAGCCGATAATCGAGTACGGGACTTTGAAGTTCCGCCCGGCGCGGAAGTTTTTGCCTCCGAGTTCCTCCGTCGTCTGCACCAGATCGCCCAGGATGTCGAAGGCCAGAACGGGGATCTTCTTCTCCACCGCCTCCTCCACGATCACGCCGCCGCAATAACTTTTGCCCACGCCACTTTTTCCGAGGATGGTGCTTTGCCGCGGGAACATCTCAAGCGGGATTCTGATTGAAGTCGTCTTCTTTCCCATTCGGACGTTGCCGATAAAAATGCCATCTTTAGGATCGGTCGGAAGATTAAGCAGCCACGGTAGCATGTCGGCAGGCACTTCAAAAACCGCCTTCCCCGTCTGCGGCAGCGCATCCGGCTCCCTGACAACGGGTTCGCCGTTCACCATTTGCACCTCGCCCAGAACGCGGACGTACATAATGCGCGTCACGTGCGGCGCGCGGTCGCTCTGACGAGGGTCTTTCTGCCCGATCTGGTACGCGCTGTTCTGCTGAAGAGCGACCGGATCGGCACGCGGGTTCTCCTCACGGCCCATGGTGATCCTGCCGTAATGAGCAATATCGTCTCCGTCTCGCGTGATGAAGACAAATGAGTTCAGCGCGGGCATTCGCCCCGCCGAAATGTGGAACGGCACTTCATCGAATGTCGGCGACCCCGTAAACGGTGATGACGCCGTAGTGCCGATATGAGAATCGGCGTTCAAACCGAGCGCAGTCTTAATACTCATAACCCTTTTACCTCCATCGGACATATCGCCCGTTACGAGTAATTAAGACAGAAAAATGCGTCTTTGTCAACAATTTTTTCAAGAAAGAATTATTGCAAGAATTGGAGAAAGCGAACTATTCTCAAGAAAATGTGTAGTTTACATGGCGGTAGCTTTAATCGTTCTCTTTGGGTAAGTTACGGAGGGACTAATTGATAGGACGTACGGCAGTGCTTGACAATCCGGCTTTAGAGCTATCAATCGGTTGATCCTGCCGAGAGTCTTGCCATATCCAGCAGAAAGCACCAATGGGATAATACTTTGCTCCTTCAATTTCTACGGCAGGGTATTCTTCGGTTTCTTCCTGGGCGGCACCGCCTCCGACATCCACTCCGAAGATGAAGACATCCGATGCCTCATCGTATTGCGCCGTAAACCCGGTCTTGCTCCATTCTTCTGCCAGATGTTGGGCCTGCTCGAAGGAAAAATATGGACAGGCAAAGCCATTCCAGTCTTCGCGGCGGGTGTAACCGTTGAAAGTCTTGTCGGCGATGAAATCTATCGTAAAGCTCGAAGGGTACATGCACATAGATATACCACATCAAAAATAAGGCAGCAATTAAACTTAAAATGGAGGTCGTCGGCATATGCGGTCGCTTTGAAACATGATATACGCTCTTGTATGAGAATAGGAGAGATGTATCGGTACGGGCGGCCTTATGCAGTAGACCCACCCATCATCGGCGGCATACCCAACTACTTTCATGTGACATACAGTTTGAATTGTAAGATGCCGCTGCTGGAGATGGGCATCAATCCCATCCAAGAAGTCATCGCGGTGGACGGTAAGCGTAGGCCAGCGATTCTGATTTCCAGTAGCCCTCATAAAATCGGATCGGAACGCACTCCCTGGCAGGATTTTTTCGATCCGGACAACGGTCACATCAGGTATTACGGAGACAACAAAACGCCGGGATTCGATCCTGCTTTAGCTCAGGGGAACCGCGCGCTGCTAGATGCGTTCACGGTTCAATCGGCGCTCGAAGCCGATATCAGAAAGCACGCCGTTCCCATCATCTTTTTCAAGCGCGTTTCTCATGAAGGGAGACAAAAAGGGTTCGTTAAGTTTCAGGGATACGGAATTATTGAAAGGGCAGAGTTAGTAACACAATACGATAGGAGCAACGACAGATCGTTTTCAAACTATGCCTTCGACTTTGCCGTTCTCGATCTGTCGAGCGAACAGGAGGAGTTCTCGTGGGAGTGGATTACAAAACGGCGGCAGCCGGACGTGGCGCTCGGCGAAACCTTACGTTTTGCGCCCAGGTCGTGGAGATTATGGTTGAGGGAAGGAAAAGATGCCGTTGAGAAATGTCGGAGGCGAGTTTCTAAGTTAATGGTCGCGGGCAAGCACGAGCAAATTCCTGCGCGTAGCTCGACGGAAGAGAAAACGCTCCGAGCTATCTACAACTTTTATGAGAATCGGAAATCAAGGTTTGAAGCCCTGGGCGCAGTCGTCGCGCAAAAGATTCTGGCCTTATCCGGCAGCGGCTATAAGTTCGGTTGGATCACACGTTCGGGCGCAGACAACGGCATCGATTTTGTAGGAAGGCTGGATCTCGGATCCGGTTTTTCAAAGGTTAAGGTCGTCGTTCTCGGACAGGCCAAGTGTGAAAAGCTAAATGCGCCTACGAACGGCGTCCATATCGCCAGAACGGTTGCCCGATTGAGAAGAGGATGGATCGGCGTTTATGTAACGACAAGTTACTTTTCGGAGTCGGCACAGCGAGAAGTTATAGAAGACCAGTATCCGATCCTAATGATTCACGGATTACGACTCGCGCAAGAGGTGATAGAACTTACGGCTGCCACAGGCTTCCGAACGGTACTCGACTATCTCGATCACATCGATGCACAACACGACACGTGGTTGCAGGTAAGACGCCCCGAAGAGATTTTGTTAGATTAGTAGGTTGTGGGCCGGAGGCACATCGCTTATCCGATCGACCGATAGGCCGACATGGAATCCATATCCGGTTTCTACTTCACCCGATTCGATTTCGGCTGAAGAAAGTTGAGACCGCCGCGCAGCCTGCGGCCTTGTGGCGACGGCGGTCTCTATCCGCTACGCTTCTCCCTAAAGCGCAGCGGCGGGCGCGGCACAGCTTACCTCCGCCGTAAGGAAGGCGTGCCGGCGCGGGATGCGCGCCCCCCTCAACTTGCGCGCATCCGTATTGTGTTTTGACCACGATGGGTCGATTGGGTTCGAGATCGTGCATGAGTGATACCGGATATATTCTATAGACGCGCCGCCAGCACCGCTTTGAGGTTCGTCAACGCTTCCGACGCTCGCAGGGGGACATGGGCGGCAGTTACAGGGCTAATGCCTTCTATCACTCTTGCGCGCAACGCGGTAGGCGGTAGGTCGGGCGGCACATAGTCCGGGTAATCGCGTTCGACCGCTTCGAGGTAGCGAGCAAAAGGGAGCGGATTCCGTCCCAGCAAGGCCAGCGTCAGCGCACTGAAGGCATCGCATTCAAGTTCGATCTTCGCAAGCTCCTCTTTCGCCTGCCGCGCGCCAAGTTTGGTGCCGGTACCCTGTTTGTAAAGCTCTAACGTCTCGCGCGCTTGCGCCGTGCGTTGCCAACGTAGGTCGTGCCCCAGTTCATGAGCAACATGCCCCAAAATTTCATCGTCGCTCGTCGCGCGCTCGATCAAGCCGGTTGAGATCATCAACAACGCGCCCGAATCGTTCATCGCTACCGGGATATGGTGTTTAATGATAATAAGTTTGAAACTGTTCTCCCGCCCATAAAGGCGCAACACAGGCTCAACAATCTTCTGCACTTGCGCTAAGAGCAGTGGATCATCAAGCTTATAGGGGGCGAATTCGGAACTTTCCCATACCTTGAGGATCTGAGCTTGGAACTCGGCAAATTTTGGATTCCTCTCCGGATGGGGCATGGCCCGCTGCCACGCGCCTACCTGTGTGCGCGGATCCTCAGTGTTGTAGGCGGCGATGAATTCTTTGATCTCGCTTTCGGTGAAAGTGCCCGCATGTGTTTGAGCCTGTGTCACAGAGCATAGGACAAAGAAAAGTACCAGGGCTGTACCGAAGGCGTGACGAACCCACCCGATGTTTGATACTTTGTTTTGCTTGATGTCTCTTTGAAAACATGGGCAATGAAGTGGGAATAGGCTGATGAGGTTCGCTACCGGAAACGAGCTGCTGTTTCCGGCGCGGTATTTCCTCTCCGACGGGGTTTTACTATTTAGTAAATACATCGGCGCAAGTTTATTACTAAATAGTAAATTTATCAATTCAGCTTCCGGCGTCCCGTCGGGAGGCAACACCTGATGGGGCGCGGCAACCGCATCATGCCCGTGCGCTTAGGGGTTAAACTGCACGCCATACGTAAGGGCCTTGACCTGACGATGGAGCAGATGATTGCAGAATTGGGCTGTAAGCATATCCCGCTGTATCCGGCAAGCATCACCGAATACGAGAAAGGCAAGCGCGAGCCGCCGCTTCCGGTGCTGTTGGAGTATGCGCGGGCAGCGAATGTTTTTGTCGATGTTTTGATCGACGATGAATTAGATTTACCCGAACGGCTGCCGTGCAGTAAGAAGAGCGAGGGGATAGGAAGGCGCTCTTCAAAGAAAGCAAAATAACCCCCCTGCACAGACGCTCGCCTAAACTTTCCGCCTCATACCTTGTTTTAAGAGGGATTGCATGTCCTCATTCAAAGACATAGCCGATTCGATGGCCGCAAGCGGTGACGAACCGTCAATGGCGGCGCTTGTAGAATGGGTTAAAACTCGTCCGGTTGCAGATGATGATATTGCTTATCTGGCCGATAAACTTGCCTCCTCCGGTGAAGTTCTGAAGCTTACGGGCTTACAGCAGCCTGCCGATGTTGCTTCCACCGGAGGCCCGACATCGTTGTCCACGCTTTTATGCCCCCTTTATTTGCGCGAAACTAATGCGACGGTTCCGAAGCTGGCAGTTGCGGGGAGACCTGCCGGCGGAATAGATGTTCTGTATCAAATACCCGGCTATAAAATACGTCTTACCCTTGAAGAGATTTACCGTGTCCTGACCGAGTGCGGATATGTACATATTCTTGCCGACGAGAACTATGCGCCGCTGGATGCTGCCCTTTTCGCTTACAGGCAGAGGGTAGGTGCGCAGAATGTTCGGCCGCTCGTGATCGCCAGCCTGCTGTCGAAAAAGGTAGCCATGGGGCTGAAAAGCGTAGGACTGGATGTTCGTGTCGCCGAGCACGGTAACTTTGGCGCGAATTGGGACGAAGCAAAGGATAACGCGCAAAGATTCTGTTTGGTGGCAAAACTCCTCGGCATCGAGGCCACTTGTTTCTTAACCGATGCCTCCGTTCCGTATCAACCGTACATAGGGCGCGGCGAGTCTTTGGCGGCGCTGTCGGAAGTGTTTGCCGAAACGGCTTCCGGGTTACTGGCCGAACATGCGAAAATGTGCTTTCAGATGGCCGCCTTAACCGTGGCAGGCGATCGAAGCGTGCAACCGGGCGGCGTCAGATCGGCGCATCGTTTCGAACAGAACCTTGTGGCGCAAGGATCTCACTCCGATGCATTCCGAAGGAAAGTAGCGGAAACGCTGGAAGGCCATAAGCACATTATAAGATCACCGTCTGAAGGGTTTCTTCACATAAACTTAGAGAAGCTGCGCGATGTTTTGGTAGATGTGCAAAAACAAGCCACAACCGACAAAGATGGCTTCCCCGATCCCTGCGGCCTGATCCTCAGAAAGATGTCCGGGGAGCTTGTTAAGAAAGGAGACATGATAGCCTCCGTAAGGGCCGAAGATAATTTGTTCCCGGTATTGAAGGGACGGCTCGTCGCAGCCTTCGGCACTACTGCAAGCCCTAACGTCCCTAAAAGCATTGAGGTGATTTGCAATGCCTAGCTATTGTTGCTTTAACTGCCCTACATCCGATTATTCCGAGCGGGAGTTGATCGAACGGTGCCCGACTTGTAACCAGGAATACGGTTTCCCTCTTCAGAAACCTCCGTCGGAAATCAACGGCTACAAGGTTACCGAGCCTTTGGCGCGTGGGTTTTATTCGGTGACCTATATTGCCGCGTACGGTAGGCTGGAAGATCCGTGTGTTCTTAAGATAAGTTCAAAAAAGCTGTATGAATTTTTCGGCAAGGACTTCGATGCCGAGTGCCGCCTCCATGCCCGCGTTGCCAGAGACTCCGAGCACGTCGTCGGCATCAGGGAAATGTTCGATGCAGATGTATCTTTCGGCGATCTTGTAATCCCGTGTCATATAGCAGTTTTGAATTATGTCAAAGGGACACCTTTAGATAAATATTTAGAAGAACACGAAAACTTGTCGTCTCGCACCATCGCTCAGATAGGAATAGATTTATTCAGGATCATCGGCGATCTTGAAAGTAAGGAAATTTATCATAACGATTTACACAGCGGGAATATCATCATCCAGCAGCTTACCGCACGAAGAGCAGAGGCCATAGATGGGAATATAAAGGCGGTAGTTATAGATTTAGGATCGGTGTCCGATCGAAGCAAAAGCGGATCGCAAAGAATAGGAGATTTGCATTGGGTGGCAAGGCATCTGCGCGCCTTGTCGCAGCACTTGCTAAAAAACTCGGAGAAGGCTTCAGACACAGAATATAGGCTCGCCAGCTTGCTCGACGAACGCGCCTACTTACTTGAGCCGCAGGTTACGAGCCAGCGAAGGGCATCGGTTGAAGAGTACATAAACGACATTAGAGAAGCATACAATCAAGTTCTATCTCCGTGGAAAGAAAGGCTCGTTCTTAGGCGATTCGACGATGCCTATAACGCGCAGACTCTGGATCCGTGGTTCGTGCCGATGCTACTGGTGGATCCGGACGGGCACTGGCAGGCTGCGGTGAGCACCAAGGGGCCTCAAGTGATAGTCGGTATGCGCGGATGCGGCAAGACTATGTTGCTGCGATCTCTTCAATTTCACGCCCGTGCCACGGCCGAAGAAGAGGAGAGCGAAGAGGCAATTCTTGAGCGCCTCCGCGAGGATGGGTATATGGGCTTGTATGTGTCCTGTACGAAGCTCTTAGACACGCAAGACAGTCCGTCATCCGAGCTGCACGATCCTTATGCCAGATTGCTGGTAGCGTACGGACTTGAAGCACTTAGAGCCGTTCGACATCTTCAGGAAATCGACAAAGATTTAGTGGTCGGCGGCTGCTACAAAGAGATAGCCGACGGCATCGCCCATTATCTACAAACTCCGTTAACCCTGAGCGCCGTGGGGTCGGAATTCGAACTTGAAAGGCGGCTGATCGAGATACAGATTGCGCTCGGCAGCGGGGATAAGAAACATAGATTGAGCGGACATCCGGTCGATGCGTTCACGCATCTGGCGCGTGCAGTAAGGAAATGTTCACCCCTATGGAACAACCATTACATTTTGTTCCTTCTCGACGACGTATCTACACGCTACTTAAACGAGCCGAAGATTCTAGAGCTTCTGTCGCAGTTAACCTTCCAGAGCCCGGACTGTGCTTTCAAATTAACCACCGAGGCGCAGACACTAGAGCTTGGGTTACGATCTCCGGGACAAATCGAGAAGGCTCGTCTGGGTCGTGATTATGCCGTCTTCGATCTCGGAGCAGACGTGTATGCGAAGGTGCGAGCGCGTGACGGTAAACTTTTCGTCGAGAAAATTCTAAAGCGAAGGGCGAAGTATTACCCGAACCACCCCGAAGCATCGCCCGCTCAAGTTTTGGGCGATGCCTCGCTTGCTTCCATCGCCGAAAAGATAGTAACTACGGGCGAGAACTCAAAATACAAAAAGGAGATTTATCACGGCATCTCGGCTCTAACCGGCATGTGCGTGGGAGACATCGGAGACGTTATAGCCATCTACGAACTCATCCTGAAGAAGGCTATGTGGAAGACAACGCCGGTCGCGCCCTCCGTGCAGTCCGAATGCTATCAAGAATTCTTCAGCCGTAGGCTTTACGACCTAAATCGCAGAGAAGGAAAGCTAAAAGACTTCGCCTTATCTTTTGCCCAAGCTGCACACAAGCTCCTTCTTCAATCACACGAAACCAGAAAGCAAGGCAAGCTAAAAAGGCTGCGGCAATACAATAAGGTTTATGTGAGGATCACGACCGGCGATTTCGAAGAACAATTCAAATGCCTGCGCGATTTGATCGATGCCGGCGTATTCATTTTGGACGGAGGCAGCGATACTCCGCGTACCAAGACACGCGATTCCAACCCGATACAGCAGTTTGCACTTACTTTTAGGAAACTGTTCGGACTGGGAAATTACATCGGGCTTGCCGAACTCGATAGATTCGAACTGTCCGGCGATCAGTTGATCGAATGGCTGGAGCGGCCTGAACGTGGCGCAGAAATCCTGATGAGGAATCTAAAAGTCGAAACGGTAGGCGCCGAAGATGAGTGTGATTCAGAGACTGTCGCAGAATTTGCCTCGGAAGAGATCCGGAATCAAGCTGAACAACCTAAGCTGTTCGACACAAAAGAGGTTATCGGCGACGTGTTCCAGGCGGCTCGCTACAACGAACAAGTAGGAAATGAGAAATATGTACAAAGCAAGACTCCGCAGGTGAGGGTTTTAGACCGAGAAGAATTAAAGAATCTCAAGGTAGATACTCTCGTATTGGGACTGGGATTTGAAGATAGGACGTTGGAGTCCGCCGCGCGCCTCCTGAGCCTAATAAAGCCGTCCTCAGCTTTGCTTGTCGATTATAAGGAAGCCGGTTACGGGGAGGAGATAAAGAGACTCGTCGGTGGCTCTACTCAGGACATTCAGATTGTCCCCTATCATGATATAGGAAAAGAAGGGCTGGACGTTCGAGGTGATGTTTTCGTAGACATCACCGGGTTGGCGAAACCCGCGTTGTTCCAATCCGTTAGGAGTGCGCTCAAACAGGCCGATAAAGTTTGGATATGCGATACGAGGGCGCAAATTTATTACCCCCGTGACGAGGACATTCAGAAAGTTGTCGATGCAGAACGCAACCTGGATCACTACGGCCTGCTGGTAGAACTACGCAAAATTCTTACGGGTGAAAAAGGCCGTTACGATTGTGAAAAGCAGCTTGTGTCCGATGCAGATGAATCGAGAAGACGTATTCTCTGCGCATTCTCTTCTGCCAAACACGAGCGCCTGCTGACTCTTCTGGACGAACGTGATTTTGATCGTATTGAGATCCTTGCCCCGAATGGAGAATCACCGCGCAGCTATCTTGCGCGGATCGCCGCCGATGTAGCAGCGAACAACTATGCAAATACAAACCTAACGCTAATAAATTCGCACGATCTACCCGGAGTGCTCGACTTCCTGGCGAAGCATTACCAGACATGGTATGTGAACGGCGGCTTCAATTTTGAACTTGCCCTAACGGGGTCTAAGCTGCAGGCGGTCGCTTGTGCTGCCATGAGCGTTGCCGTGAAGGTGGCTCAGTGCTGGTACGTTCGTCCTCTTCAGTTTGATGTAAACAGATTCACCATGGGTGTGGGAGATAGTTCTTACTTTGAAGTTTCGCTTCCCGACGAAAAGCCCGTTACGGTTGCGCCCGAACGTACTGTAGAGTGAAAACTTGAATGTCATGTTTAGTATAGTAAAAGCCCGATGCCTATTAGGTCATCGGGCTTTTGTTTTAAGTGAACGAATCAAATCCGCGAAACGAACGAATCAAATCCGGTTTGGCGAACAAATCAAATCCGCCGTAGAATGAATTTTTGCTCTCGCTGCTCTTTAACTCTTCCTTAATTCCGTCAAGACCTGCTTGGCGACCGCCTTTAAGGTGTCGAAGACGCCCGTGCCGGTTGAGGCGACGGCCTCGACGACGGGCTCGCCCTTGCGTTGCAATTCAGCCGCGAGGTCCGCAGGCGGTATGACGTTCGGCAGGTCACGCTTGTTCAGTTGCAGCACATAGGGAAGGTTCATCAGGTCATAACCTTGCGAGCGCAGGTTCTCTTCCAGGTTATAGAGCGATTCGATGTTGGCATCCATGCGCTCCTCCTGCGAGTCCGCGACGAAGACCACTCCGTCCACACCCTTGAGGATGAGCTTGCGCGAGGCGTCGTAAAAGACCTGGCCGGGCACTGTATAGAGATGAAAGCGCGTCTTGAAGCCACGCACAGTGCCAAGCTCCAGCGGCATAAAGTCGAAAAAGAGCGTGCGATCCGTCTCTGTCGCAAGGCTTATGAGCTTGCCCTTAGAGGCCGGGGCCGTGGAGTCGAAGATATATTGCAGGTTCGTCGTCTTGCCGCACAGACCCGGCCCGTAGTAAACGATCTTGCAGTTGATTTCGCGTGAAGCGTAATTGATGAACGTCATAGAAGTAAGTCTACAGGCAGAAGGTAAAAGGCAAAGGAAGGCTAAAAATTTCCGTTAAGCTTTGATGCTGACCATTCCCTAGACCTTTTAATTAAACAGGCTGTCAATATCCTCGTCCGTGATCTCTGCGAAGAGCGTCGCCTCTTCGGCAGATTTTCTGGCTTCGCGGACGACCGTCTCAAAGATCGAGGCCAATTCGCCGGAGACCTGTTTGACGCGCAGCTTGACCAGCCCGAGGCTCGAACGGTCGTCGAAGACGACGACCAGCAGAGTGCGCCCGATGACACAGATGTGTATGCTCTCGCGCTCGCCTTCGTGCGAAAGCGTCGGGAACTCTTTTTCTCCGATCAGGCGTGCCATGCCGCCCGTGGCGGCGACGTTACCGGCGGTCAGCGATGCGAGGCTGGTTGTGTCAAGATTACTCACATCACCATCAACGGCTATTTCCTGACCGTCCTTATCTATAAGCACAGTCACGCGCGCCGCAGAGTCCAGACGCAGCTTGTTCAGGACAGCCTTGATCTGCCGATACTGCGGCTCGCGCATTACGATGGGAGTGTCTGCCATTAGTACAGCTTTCTTTAACGGTTTGGCGAGCGAAGGTGGGTGGTTCAAGTGACCGCTTCGGGCAGGACGGCTCGGAAACTAAACCGAAGTGCCAGAAGACTTTTCGCCCGTTCTGAGAATCGCGCACGGCCTCTTCGCAGCCCCTTGCGGGCGGGCCGGGCCGCGAATCCATCTGGCACTCTAACATAGCACCTCAAACGACTTCAACTGTTTTTCTTTGTTGGCCGGGCGGTCTCAATCGTTCAACAAAACTCCCCTGATCGCCGCAAACCCTGGTCTTACGTTGATTTAGACGGCGACCTATGTTAAGGTGTGCGGAGTTTTTTAGGGTCGACTCGGGTAGAGTGAGAGTCGCCCTTTGAGAAGTCGGGGGCTTCGCATGAGCGATCCTATCGTAAAGGGTGTGAAACGTTCTCCCTCGCGCCCTGCCTCGCGTCACACTTCCACGGGCTCTTCGTCAAAGAACCGATCATTGGCTAATAAGTCTTCTGCGCGTCCCAAGCCAATGGTGAAGCGTTCGGCGACCGAGAAGGCGCCTGCGCGTAAAGCCACCAAATCCAGCAAACCTGCCTCCAAGAGCAAACAGACGAAGCCGAAAGCGAAGAGTGCGCCGCCGCCTGCGCGCCGTAAAGCTGCCGCGCCAGCCAAAAAGGCTGCGGCCAAAGGGAAGTCTCCAGCACGCAAAACCGCTGCGACGCCTTCCAAGCAGCCTAAGAAGAGCGCCGTCTCTGCTTCGAAATCCAAAGTAACGCCGGGGAAGAAACCACAGCCTGCGCCCATAGCCTTGCGTCGTCCGCCGCTACAACCACAGCCACCGCGCCAGCCGACACGCGATGAGGCCGCTGCCCTGCGTGCCTTTGAGCGCGCCCACAGAGAATTTACGCGCGGTCGTTTTGCAGACGCGCGTGCGCTGTTTCGCGCGCTCGTCGAAAAGCATGCGGGCGTCTCGGAAGTGACGGCGCGTGCGCGCACTTATCTGGCGATTGCCGAAGCGCGCCTGCGCACCGAATCGACTCTACCGCGTGATGCCGACTCGCTTTATGACAGGGGCGTGATCGAACTAAACCGCGGCGAGTACGTGGCCGCGCAGGAGATGTTCGAGCGTGCGCTCAAGCGCGAGCCAGAGGCTGCTCATATTCATTACGGGCTGGCGGCTACGCGTGCGCGCCTTGGCGCGATCGATTCGGCGCTCGAATCGCTGCAAAAAGCCCTGGACCTTCAGCCGAATCTGCGAGTACGAGCGCAGCATGACCAGGACTTAACCGTGCTGCGTAATGATCCTGATTTCGAGCGACTCGTCTTCGCTCCTCGTTTTTGAGAGGAACTCTTTTCTCCCACGGAGGCGCGCCCGCGCAGCTCCAATACTCCATTTCTTACAAATGCTTTGAAAGCCCCGGTCTTTTAGGTATCATTTCTGCCTGCATGCGCGCGCGCTTGCGGCATGTGTCAAACGCTTAAGGAGAGCCTGCAATTGCCTGTAGAGGAAACGAGTCGGGGATTAAAACTGGTCGCCATCGGCGGCGGCACAGGGCTGTCGGCGCTGCTTGCGGGCTTGAAACGGCTCGTCGGATTGCCAGGCGCAGAAGGCTTGTGGCTTGAAACCCTCTCCGCGATTGTGACCGTCTCGGACGACGGCGGCAGCTCTGGCCGCCTGCGTGAAGAGTTGCAGATGCTGCCGCCCGGCGACATACGCAACTGTATGATCGCCCTCTCAGAAGATTCCACGCTGATCTCGCGTCTCTTTCGTCATCGCTTTCGCGGCTCGGGCGAGCTTGGCGGTCATAGCTTCGGCAATCTTTTTCTAGCAGCGCTCACGGAAGTCACTGGAGATTTCGTCGAGGCCGTACGCCTGTCCTCTGAAGTGCTGGCCAGTAAGGGCCACATTTATCCGGCGACGATCAACGACGTGCGTCTGGT